>ULVP01075045.1_pt1 | contig 37944 bp, 44 predicted proteins | sample 1959551 | NCBI WGS metagenome assembly ULVP01 (sample SAMEA4835789, study PRJEB28245) | human gut metagenome | biome: gut microbiome; material: fecal sample | place: Denmark | collected 2008 | reverse complement strand
CTCTTGACTTGTGTCAGGGTCTGCTGTAGGTCGGCATCGTCGGCAAGCGATGTAGCAGCCTCGGCGAGCAGTCGCAGGTCTTTAGCGATGGCGTCGTAGATTCCTGCATTTTCTGGCGAGGTAAAAGCTGATTTTTTACTTACGACGCCAGCGCGCGTAATTTCGTCGCTCGCGTCGCGCTCCTCGAGGTACTGAAATCCATCTAGCATTTATATCACATCCTTTATTTGTCGCTTACAGTGTACGGACTGTTATGCTTATCTGTGCAAAGAAAAAAGGCATTGCCAGACGCAAGTGGCATATCTGCTGTGGTGTTGAATGTGTAGTTACCAATCGTGGCCGATATGTCTGCCTTATTAAAGCCCTCCCACTTACCGTGCGCCGTTGTTACTACAAAATATATCTTGACTTTATCTCCACCATTCACAGCGACTGTCGCAGAATCGCTACCGTGGAAAGTATACTCATAATAGAAACTATCTGCATCTGCAGTGCCTATTCTTTTATCCGCTTTGTTTGTCCCGTTTACGTCTATTCTTAAATTTAAGTACGCTGGCCCTAAGTACCAATCCTCATCTTCTCCATCGTGGGTATCTCTGCTATATCCATAGTTGGTTATTGACCACATAACATTGCTTGTGAATGTCGTAGCTTTTCCAGGGATGGTTATTTCCGTTCCAGCAAGCGTTATTTTCTCCCCTCTCGTGCTCCCGGTTACTGTCTTATTAACAGGGATGCTACCACCAGAGCCAGCTTTTAGCACCGTACGACATACCGCTTGAAATCCATTGACTGTTACATTTTGTGGACGACAATCAAGATAGAGGTTTGTACTGTTATAGCCCGGGATAGCCGTCTGCAAACTAATCGGAGTGACAATGACGTTCGGCACTGTTTTCCACGGCTTCGTGAATTTGACCCATTGACCATCCTTGACTGTGCCCATGATCATTGCACCAACCATCGCAAAGGTATTGCCGTTACCATCGTGGAATTCCATGCCTTTAGATCCGTGGACAACATAGGAGCCATCACTGCCTCTAACGGTAAGTCCATTGACGTCAAGCGTGGCACCACCACCTTTGATACCCTGGCTCGCTGTCAGCTCAATGATGCTCGCTGCAAGCTTATCCGCCGTGATTGCTCCAGCTTTTATCATCCCATTCGTGATGACATTGCCATCGATGAGCGTGTCAGCAGTGATGTGCAGCAGCCTACTCAAAATCGAGACTGTCGTCGGCGTCAGATTGATGTACGACATAAGCTGGCCGCTCTGCCCCATCTCCTTAAGGTCGTCGGCAGTGACGCGCAGCTGTATCGCATCTATCATCTGAGCGATGGCAGAGTAGGCCACGCTGGCCTTATTTTTATCGTTGAGGTTAGTGACGACACTCGTAATCTTGTCTGCATTTTGTGCGATCTGCGATGACAGCTCTTTTTTATCGCTTTGCACTGTACTCGTGATGCTCTCAGCGGTCTGCTTGAGCTGAGAAATATCGACGTCGAGTGACTGATTTTTCTTATCTTGCTCTTTCTTATTACTCTGTACCGTGCTCGTGATGCTCTCAGCGGTCTGCTTGAGCTGAGAAATATCGACGTCGAGTGACTGATTTTTCTTATCTTGCTCTTTCTTATTACTCTGTACCGTGCTCGTGATGCTCTCAGCGGTCTGCTTGAGCTGTGATGCAAGTGATGCGTCGGCTTCATCAGATGCTTTTTTATTCGCTGTTACGGTTGCTACAATTTCTCCGTCTGCTTTCTGCAAATCGGTGATATTCTCATTGATTGTCTCGATATTCCCGTCAATAGCATCGATTCTCGGGATTGCTTGCTGTGCATCAGATACAGCTGTCTTGATCGTGCCGTCGACCTTTTTGAGTGAGATGCTTTCATCCTCGATGTACTTCGGGTCGATATATGGGTCGATGACGGTTTGGTACTCGGCGGTCTGATACCCCTCGCCGAAGATGTCGTAGTAGCACGCTGTGACCGTGTAGATGCCAGCTTGATTAGAGTACGTGTAGTGTGTATTCTTGCCGATATCAATCGGCTGGTGCTCGATGTAGAGGCGGACGCCGTCGGCGCCGATGGGGATGTCCGGCACTGAGATATTGGCAGCCAGGATGGCCTTCTCGATCGTCAAGCCGCCCGGCGCGGCAAGTACTGGATAATCGTAGCTCAGCGAGGTCGGGTAGCTGTACTTTTTTGTCGCATTGTGAGCATATAGATATATCGTCGCTTTGCGGGCTGGCATTGACTCGAGCGTGATGCTCGTGCCCTGCGCGCGCGCGAGCAGGTTGTAGGCCGCACCCGGATTTTGGTCGTAGCGCAGCTCGTAGTAATCGACGTCGGAATTTGTGACATCACTCCACGCGAAAGTAAATCCCTTGCCGAGTGCAAAGGCCTTGTGGAAGCCGGTCGGCGTGTCGGGGACGGTCTGCTTAGCCTCGACAGTCAGCTCGATGTATGTCGCGTCTTCGTCCGGCGTCGTGAAGCCGTTGACATCCTCGGCGACGAGCTTGATGCGATACGTGTCGCCGAGCTGGGCGGCGGGGATCGTGACGCGACTCGTACCCTTACCTGCATAGCGCCAATCGGCATAATAGCCGAGCTCGTCGGCTGGCACGCCCTCTGGCAGTGGGCCGCTCAGCTTGCTCATGTCGATGTGATTTGTCTTGTAGTAGACTGCGACGTCGGCGACAGTCGCAGTCGTGGGCAGGCCGAAGCTCACGACGATGTCGTAGCCGGTCGCGCCATCCTGATACTGCCGATAAATCGTGTAAGCCGAGGCGTCCGTGACTTTGCCAGGCATGGCGATGGAGCCGATGCCCGTGAGCGTCTCGCCGAAGGTATTACCGTCTTTGTCGACTGACTCGACGTAAAAGACGTACTGCCCGGCGTCCTGCGTGGCTACGTAGCACGCTGTCGCGGTCTGTCTCGTGCTTACCCGCTCACACTGCTCGATGGTCATACCGTACTTACCGCGGTAGACATTGTACCCAGCAACGGCCGTGCCGGTTGCCCCACGCCACGACAGGTTGAAGCCCTTGCCGACAAGCATGACGACGAGATTGCTTGCATTATTGACGGTGTAGGTCGTGCCGTGCACGTGCAGGCTTGTCGTCTTGCTGTCAGCTGTCAGCGCATCAAAGATGCTGTAGACGGTGATGTCGTAGTCATCGCCCTGACGCACGCCGTGGAAGACATGTGTCGTCATCCGCGTGCTCACCTGCTCGTCGTAGTCGCTCGTGCGCGACTTGATGCGCACGATGTAGCTCTCTGGCGCCGTGCCGGTGTGGTCGAGCTGCCAAGTTACGCGGACATTTGAGACCGTGCTTCTGTCGGCGGTGTACGACTCCTCCGACGCCGTCAGTGATGTGATTTTAGCGACGGTCGGCGTACTTGTATAATCGATGACAGGATATTTGCTGTAGTCGAGCTCATCACTGTACATCGCCTCATCATACTCGGCGAGCTTGAGCGAGACCTTGAGGTCGCCGTCGCGCGAGGCGTTGACGATGCGAAAAGGCTTTACGGCCTTGTCGAGCTCGCCGAAGGCGTAATTGTCAAAGCGCTGTGGGAGCTGCGTACTCTCGAATGGCGTCGCGAGCTTGAGTGTATCGGTCTCCGTGGTCTCGGCGATGACCTCACGGCGGATCAGCGCATCATTGCTCAGTGAGATGTAGATCTCGTACTTTTTCGCCGCGTCGAGCTGCACCGTCTTGTCGAGTGTGACCGTCGTTGTGGTCGCCGAGACGATGCGGCCGGACGCGATGCCGAGGCGGCTCACGGCATGATTGAAGCCGACGATATCGCCGTACTCGGCGACGATGGCGTCGATGTCGGCCGAAAGCTCGATAAATTGCAGCTGTCTCTCATTTGTCGCGAGTGCCGTGATGGCCTCGCGATACGCCTGCGAGCGGCGCTTGACGCCGAAGAGCGTGAGCTGGGCAGTATTGTCGCTCGAGCGGTCTGTATTGTAATTTGGCGAGCGGACAGTCATGACGGTATTTTTAAAGTCATTCTGGCCGTCATTGTACGTGACCTCGATGGCCCTCGCGCGGTCCTCGGTGCTGCTAAAAGAGCCCTTGACTGACGAGACCGTTGTCCTTCCCTCGCCGAAGATCTGCGTGATATGGCCAGGCCGGTCGACGACGATGCCAATATTGCGGCCGTGTGGGATGATGACCGCATGGCCGACATTGGCCGCCTTCTGCGCGGCGGTCCAGCGCTTCTGCGCGGTATCAAAAAAGGCGTCAAAGCGGTAGCGCGGCTCTTTCTCGCCGTCTTGATTTGTGATTTCCTCGTCGGCGTAGGCGGCGGCCGACTTCCATTGCTGCCAATAGGCATCGAGGCAGCTGGCCGGATAGCCCGAGACGACGTACTCATTTTCGCCGGTCTTGATATTCTTCAAGCTACGGCACCCATGTAGGATGTCGTAGCAAGCCCAAATCGGGTTGTCAGCCGCCCGCTGCTCGTAGTAGCCGGTCTTGGGATTGTGTACGAGTACCGTCTTGCGCGTCTGTCTCCAGTTTAGCGACGGTACGCCGCCTGAGAGCTGATTATTGGCTTTGATACGCAGCGCGACGAGCACTTTATTTGGTCGGCTGTAGATACCGTCGATGTAGCTCGTCATGATCGACCAATTTACCATGCTCTGATAGCGTGACGACGTCGGCTTATTTACAGCCGTCACACGGACGTCATACTGCCCCGCCTCGAGGCCAGCGACGGAAAAAGTGCGGCGCAGGGCGCTATTTGTCGCGGCGGTCACGCTGTAATGATAGCCCGTGTCGCCTTTTTTAAAGTTGTGCCAGCTGTCGCTCTGCCCCTTGCGGTACTCAAGTAAAAAGGTCGCCGTCGCATTGTCGTAGTCACCCTTGTCATTGACATGGTATAAACCGGCTGGGAATTCGAGCGTGACATCGAGCGCCGATGCTTTTGTACTGTCGCTCGTGCGCGCGACGACCTGGCCCTGCACGAGCTCGACGCCAACGCTCTGGTCTAGCGGCGTATTTTTAAAAAAGGATATCGGTTTTTGGTCATTTGTGCCAAGGCGCGTCTCGAGCTGCACGCCCGAGAAATTACCGATGTCTGTGTAGTCGATGCGGATATTGTCGATACTGTCGACCGGGCCGTAGCCGCCGCAGTAGAGCAGATTGAGGTACTGCTCGTCATTGACCGTTTCGACATGCTGCTCGAGCAGCTGCGGCGCAGGGATGCACTCGCCGTACGTCTCGCCGACGACTGTGCCTGCCGTCGTTGTCGGTGTCGGCAGGTCCCAGCCGTAGGTCTGTGTCGTTTCATGGTCATTCCAGTTGATGTTGTCAACTGCTTGTGGAAAGACGGCATTGATGATTTTGCCGCCGAGAAACATAACAGCGCCGCTCGCGAGGAGCGCGCCGATGTGGCCCGCGCGGAATGCCGTGCCGAGTCCCTTCCATAAGCCGCCCGCGATATTACTCGAGTAGACCGAGAGGGCAATCATCGCGACGAGGCCGAGCACGCGCATGATGCCTTTACCAGCGATGTGTGGGATGACGACAATCTGCGAGCCGTCGAGCGGTGTCGTCTCGTCAGGATGCTCGACGAGATTGCCATCGATGTAGACGTCGCGTCCCTCCGTCTCGACATACGCGGTGACTTTGCCGCCCGTGTAGCAGATCTCCTCGATCTCGCGCCTTGTCGGCTCAAATGGATTTGCAATCCTTACAATCTGTATCAATGCCATCCTCCTCCCGGGCTGTAATACCCGACGATGCGCGACTGCCAGCGCCGCAGCCGGTCGACGCAGACGCCAGTCGGCAGGTAAGCGTGCAAAAATCTACCGTCGCCGACGTAGATGCCGACATGATTCGCCCAAAGCCCCGGTGTCAGCCGCAGCAATACGAGGCAACCTACGCGCGGCCCGTCGAGGCTAATCCAGTCATCTTCCTGGCGCTTCATTGTCCCGGCGATGTCGGCCGCCTCAATCGCTGAGATATGATAATCCGGCACCTCGCAGCCCTGCCGCCTGAATGCCTCCTTGACGAGCCCCCAGCAGTCCAGGCCGCTCTTAGCATCCCGCCCGCCGTCGATAAAAGGAATGCCAACCAGGTCGTCATATGTAAAATCCATGATTTACACCTTCTTCGCGCCCTCGATGCGCTCTTTTGCTATCTCAAAATACTTGCTGTCCCGCTCGATACCGATAAAGTCACGCCCCGTCTCGAGGCACGCGACGCCAGTCGAGCCACTGCCCATGCAGTTGTCGAGCACGACTTCGCCTGGCCGCGTATACATCCCGACCAGCCACGCGAGCAGTTCTGTCGGTTTCTCGGTCGGATGGTGGCCGCCTCGAGGTGACGGCGCATGGTACACCGTCGTGTTGCAGCGCCGCCCGTCGCGGTTTTCTGTAACGACCCTCTCGTACCCCCCCCCAATTTTCTGACGTCCGGCCAGTCATGCTCCTATACGGCTTTCCCATCCTGCCCTTGCGGTTGTAGTACGGCAGGTGCTTGTAAAAGACCTCGATATTTTCATGGGCCTTGAGCGGTTTACGATTTGCATTAAGAAAATCCGTGCCCTGCGGTTTTGCCCAGATAATCTCGTAGCGGTACAGCTTGAGATTGGAGAGGATGAGCTGCGCCGTAAAAGGCGGATTTGAGAAGAGCACGATTGCCGCATTGTCCTTGGCGATGCGCTCGTACTGCTCCCAGAGCGGCCCCATCGGTATGATGGCGTCCCACTTATTGCGCGTACATCCATACGGCAGGTCACAAAGTACCATGTCGACGCTCTTATCCTCAAGCTGCTGCATGATCTCCAGGCAGTCTCCCTGATAAAGTCTCATGCTGTCATCTCCCTGTCTGGATGCCTGGCTCGCCGCCGAAGCGCTCGGGGGTGAGGCAGGACGCCAAGTTGTTTTTACACGTCTTGTCGCCCGCGTAGCCGCAGCGAATGTCGCCGCAGATGAATGGGCAGAAGTCTGTGAGGTACTTCTGCGCCGGAAAGCGGTTGGCGAGCTCGGGCGATGCGCCGAGTGTGAAAGTAATCCACTGCTCGTCGTAGGTCGTCTCAGTGATCTGGTACTCCATTTCGAGCTCCGGCTTGTCGGAGTCGAGGCATTTTGCGTGCACGACGTAGAGCTTGACGCGCGCGTCGGTCAGTCCGCCGTACTTTTGCAAGTATGTCGTGATGAGTCCCTGGCCGGATGAGATCTTGAGATTGAGTGCAGGCAGGGTCTTGCCGTCCTCCTCGCTGTCCTCGATGTCGATTGGGAAGGCCGTCCATGTCTTGCCTGCCCACTTGATGTCGTCAGTATTGCGTACGAGCCGGATGTCCTCAGCCAGCTGCGTGTGATTGATGTCAAAGAGCATCAAAAAGGGCGCGTCGGTCGAGAGCTTATTCTTCTCGAGCGTCGCAATCTTAGAAAATTCGAGCACGCTTACACCTCCTCAAATTTGAGCACGCCCTGCCATCCGTACGGGTGATTTTCCTGCCATTCGAGTGCGTCGATAAAGCGCACGACGTGGGCCTCTTTTGTATTCCAATCGGTCCAAGCGAATTGCTGGTAAGTGCCGACCTGCCGAAAAAATGCTTTGAGCTTGTCGAAGTCGGCTTTGCTCACGCCGACCCACGCATACGTCCATGTCTCGACCATGCGGGTCGTACGTGGCCTCGTCTTTTTGTAGTTGGCGTCGCTCGTGACGCTGATCGTGCTGTCCTGCAGCTTGTCTTTGTACGAGTCACCCGCTCCGGACGTCGAGGCGATATTCGGCTCGGGAAAATCCGCTGGAAAAGTATATGTCTCTGCCATTACATCGTCCCCTTGAGTGCTGTCTTGAGATTGCGGCCGAATCCATTGCGGTCACGCTGAGCGCCATCGACGACGACGTCGAGCACCCATTTGCCCAAATCCCCGTTAAAGCCGCTCCTCTGGACACTGACCTCGGAATTTGTCTTATTTGTGATATTGACAATGACGCCGCCGCCCTTGCTGCTATTGCCGCCCATCGCCCGCAGGTTGTGGTCGTTGAGCGGTATGACAGCCTCATGCTCGCCACCCTCGCCGATCATTGCGAGGGTTGGCGCTGTGACGATACCGCCCGATGCAAAGCCCGGCACCTTGAGATGACTCGAGAAGCTGGCCGTATTGGCGAGGCCGCTTGTAAATTGCGTCGCCGGTGAGACGCCCGCAAAGCCGAAAGTGTTGCTGTGTTGTGTGCCGCCGAAATTGTACGCTGCCGACGTGCCGCCGCGTGAGCCGCTGAAAATGCCGAGGATGCTCGTCATCCAGCTTGCGGCGAGGCGCTGTGCAGCAATCTTGGCCATCATATTGAGCACCGAGTTGCCAAAATCCTGCAGGGCTGCTTTGGCTCCCTTTGTGCCGCGGATAAATTCGGTCATGCTGTCGGTCATCGTACTGTACAGCGTATCCGATACATCAGCAATGTAGCCGATCATACTGCCGTGCGCGTCCTGCCAGATCTTGACGTACTCCTTCGCGAGCTTGCGCTCGGCTTCGCGATTGAGCGACTCCTCGCCCGCTTTCATGCCCTTTGATTTCTCGGCGGTGCCGTCAGCCTTGATGACTGGCGTACCTATGTAGGCGACGAGCTGGGCGAGATTGCCCTCCTCGACGAGGTACTCGACGTACTTGTCATGAGCCTCCTGCTTCGCCTTGCGCTGCTTGTCCTGGGCCTCGTCGACCTGTGCATAGTACCAGTCACTGATTCTTTGGCGCATCTCGTAGTCATTCTTATCGTGCATCAGCTCTTTTTCTTTCTTCTCCCGCTCACGGTCGAGCTTGATGACGGTCTGCTGGTACTCGATGTCGGCTGACTCCTCGTAATCATGTTGCTGCTGCGCAAGCGCTGCGCGTGATGCCAGCTCGGCGTCGTTCCATGCGTCAACCCATTTTTTGATAAATTTCCTGTGCATACTGTCGGTGTACTCGTCGAGCTGCTTATTGAGCGCCGCAATGGTCTCTTTGCTCATGCCGGGCACAGCCGCCAGCTTATTGATTTCCTGTTTCCTCTTCTTGATGTCGCCGGTAAATTTAGCCCACTCTTTTTGGTACTCGAGGGCATCATTGTCAAAGACGGCGCTCTGCATCTCAATCGACAGCTTCTTCGCCTCGTCCTGGGCCTGCTTGAGCTTTCTTGCCGCTTCTTCGGCCGCGCGATTGGTCTGCGTCATCGTCCGGCCGATCAAGGTTGACTTGGCCGTCATGCCGCCCGTCGCCTCGGCAATGGATCCGTAGCCCTGGATGCCGCCAAAGGTGGCGTCAAAGTCCTGCAAAGTCAAGTCGTGCACGCCCATGCTACTCTGACGCGAGCGCACCATGTTATTGCCAAGATAGATACCGACATGGCCCGGCGTGTCGACGAGATCACCCGGCTGCAGCTGTGCGCCGATGTCATTGATATTAGCCTCGTGATATGCACCGAGTGCCCGGAAATTGGAGTCATTGACGACGCCGCTTCCAAAGATATCCTCCTTGCCGAGCGCGTCGAACATTTGCTTGTAGACCTCGTGTGCCCAATCGTCGCACCAGCCTGCCGCATCGCTGCCAAGCGAGCCAGTCCACGCTTGTCCGTCCCAGAAATTGTTGGCCGCAATATAGGCCGCTACATCGCCGACCGGAATATCATAGGCCACCGGCTGTGCCTGTGTCGCGCCTGCACCGCCCTGAATTGGCACTTGCGACGTCGTGAAGCTATTATAGTAGCCCTCGACCGTCGACACATAGCCCCGGTTTGCGGATGGGTCGGCGTGGCCAAGGTTATAAGCCGAGATCATCATCTCTGGGTCATTTCCGTATTGCTTTGCAAGGTAAGCAAGGTAGGCGGCTGACGCCATGATATTGTCATTTGGGTCACTGCCCGGCCCGTAACCTCTGCCGCCGCCGAGATTCGGGTCATTTGCGATATCTTCCGATATCTGCCCGAGCCCCCAATGTGCATGGTCCGACGACCACACATCAGCTTGGCCATGTGACTCGTGCTTGATGATTGCTGCAATCAGAGCCGGGTCCACTCCCCAATATGTGCCAGCATACTCAATTTCTTTCGCCCACTGTGCAAGCTCTGGATCATCCTCAAAAGAGTATTTTGTCCGCATCGGTGTCGACGTCGACGCGATGGCTCCTGCACTACCGCCGCCAGACGGCGTACTTCCACTGCCTCCCGAAATGCCTGTACCGCCAAGCGTATCTTTCAGAGAGTCCGCCAGCTTCTGTGCATTCGCCTCAGCTTCTTTTATCTTTTCGTCTGCCTCCTCTTGATTCAACTTTGCGATAAAGTCCGGGTCGTCTTTATGTCGGTTCCACCACTGGTCCTGCAGGCCGCTTATTACGTCCGGGTCTGTGACTGTGCTCCACGTCGAGCCGTGGTCTGTAAATGCATCCGATATTAGCGGGTTTACGCCAGCACCCTGTCCTTGCAATGCGTTGACCATTGCAATATTGGTGTCTACGCCAGCCGATTTCTTCTCCCAGGTGCCCTGGTCCTTATTCCAGCGGTATGTCGCGCCGTCCTGCTCAAATTCATTCGACTTCTTTTCGGCAAGGAGCCCCTGGCGGTATTGGTATAAGCAGTATGCCGCATAGGCGATGGCCGCACCGACGCCTACCCAGCCGCCCGCTAGTGCCCAGACAGCACTTGTGAGTCTCACGACACTGCTGCGCGCAACAGCCATAGCCGATACTGTTCTCGTCCCAGACTCTACCGCCTTGACGCCCGTCGTGGCCGTCGCTACTGTCAGAGCCTCCTGCTCTACTTTTGTCGACGTGACCGCTGCTTTGGATATATTCTCGGCCGTCACTTTTTTCGTCGCCGTCTCGCCCGCCGTCGTGCCTGTGACGACTTCGGACGCCATCAGAGCATCCTGCGCCACGGTTGTCTCGGCCACAGCGGCCTCAGCGGCTACATTCGCCTCGACGATGCGGCCCGAAGCGACAGCGGCGGCGTCGGCCTTGGCGGCCTCGCTCTCCGCTGCGAGTGCGTTACCCTCGACGATGCGTGAGGCTGACGCTCCCGCCGCGGTGTTGGCCTCGGTGATCTGTGCGGCGGCTTTCTCGGCAGCCCCAGCTTTTGCTTGCTCGGCCTCGGCGGCAATCTCCACCTCGCGGGTCTTTTGCGTCTGATAGGATAAAAAGGTCTTTTCCATCGCCGCCCGCTCTTTGAGCTGGGCTTCTTCGAGGGCAATCGTGCGCTGGGTTGTAAATTCGGTGACGAGGCGCGTCTTCTCGGCTTCGGTGATCTCCATCTTCTGGACGGTCTTTTCGTATGCCTTGATTTCCTTATTCGCCGCGGTCTGCATCGCGGTCATGCGCTTATTGATGGCGCGCTGCTGTACTTTGGTGATCTCGGCCTGTGTCTTCTCGGCCTCGGCCACCTCGGCACTGCCGCCGAGTGCCTTGCCGACGGTCGACTTGACGGCCGACGTCGCTTTAGTGCCGATGGCGCGGACGGCCTGGATGGATTTGTAGACGGCATAGAGCTTGACAAGGTCCGTCGTCAGCGTCTTGATCTGCGAGCTGTTGTCCTTGATAAATACAGCCGCCTTGCTCAAGCCCTCGAGTGCCAGCGGCAGGGATTCTTTGGCGAGCGGTGCCACGGCCGCGCCGCCTGCGACTTTGAGCTGGCCGAATTGCATATTAATGAGCTTCATTTCTTGGTCGAGCTCATGCATCTGCTTTGCATCAATCATGCCGGACGATTTTATCTTCGCGGCATTTTCTTTCGCCTCGGCGTAGTCGCGCAAGGTCTGCGTCAATGACAAGCCCTTCGCGCCGAGCGTATTCATGATAAATTCCTGGCCGTATCCGGCCTTCTCGGCCTTTTTATAGCCATCGGCCAGCTGCTCCATTTGCTGATTGAGTGGCAGCAGGTGGCCCTGCTGGTCTTTGAGCGAGATGCCGAGCGCGTCGAAGATTTTCTGCGTCTTCTGCGCCGATGCGCCGCCGCCCGCCATCGACTTGTCGAGCTTCATGATGGCCGCGCTCGCGGCGTCTGCATCGCCGCCCGTCAGCGCGAGGATGCGCTTGAATTCTCCTGCCTGGGCGACGGTGACGCCCATCTTCTGCGAGAGCTGGTAGACGCTTTCGCCCGCCGTGACTGCGCCCGAGATCAGCGACGTCAGGCCGAAGCCGCCCGCGACGACGCCCGCGAATTTTGTAAGGGAGCCGATAAGCCCCTCGACTTTGCTCGTCGTGCTCGTCAGTGCTCCCTGCATCGTGTCGAGAGGCTTGACGTCGCCGAAGGTCTGATTGATGGCAGTCTTTGACTCGCCGAGCTCTTTGCGCAGGCCCGATGAGTCGGCACCGATCTTGATGAGCAGCTCTGATATGGTCGACAATATTTTCACCTCTCCAATTTACTTTTTGTTCGCCTGGCCGAAGCTCTGGAAGTACTCCAGTTCCTCTTCGGCTGCCCGATTTTTCTTCTCCTTGATCTCGTCGGCTGTGTAGTAGAGCGGGTCGAAAATCTGCTCCGGCGTGACCGGCTCTTTGAGATGCGGATTCATCAGCAGCGACACAAAGTACGAGCGACGATAGTCCTCGTCCTTTCGCCGCGCCTCGTACGCTTCGACAAGCCGCCGAAATTCGCCAGGAGATAGTTCCTCGAATTCTTGTGGCTTCAAGCCGATGCGGTAGGCCACTGGCTCGGTTTTTTCAACCCACTCAAGGAATGATTTTACTTCTTCTCCGTCTTGCCGGTCTTTTCTTCTGTCGGCTCCGGCATCCGAATCTGAAAAAGGCCGGTCTGCTCGATGGCAAGTAAGATGTAGCCCGTCAGCTCATTGAGCTCCATGCCATGCTCGAAGGCGTAATCGATGAGCTCGTACGGGTCAAAATCTTTCTCCGCACCCTGCAGGCCGTATTTGAGCCCGTACGCGGTGAAGTCAATCGTCATATTGCGCATCCAGCTCGCCTGATTGCCCGTGATGATAGACAAAATGGAGCGCCCAATCGAGCGCTCCATATTTGCCAACGCGCGGACAGAAAAAGCGAGTGTGTACTCACGCTCGCCAATCTTGAAAGTCGTTGGTTTTTTCAATTCTTATTCTCCTCTGCTGTGTATCGCGACGTCAGCCAGGCGATTATGCGCCCAGGTCGGTCGTCGGGGTCGTGCCCGTGTACGTAGCGTCCTTTTTGACCTCGCTGATTGCGCCGACACCACTGAGCGTCGCCGTGTAGGTCGCGACTGCCGTGTAGCTCGTGTCCTTTGTCAGCTTGGTGATGTAGCACCAGCCCTCCTGATAATTTCCCTCTTTGTCGATAAAGCGGACATGTGCCTGCTTGGAATTGCGGAAGCAATAGCCAATGATGGCGAGGCCATCGTCGTTAAGGATGCGCAGGCCGCTGTACGAGCACGTCCAGCCCTTGAGGCCCGGCAGGGTCTGTTTCCAGTCGCCGGACGACTTATGCGATGCGTCGATGGAGTCAGCCGTCTGGTCGAGCGGCGCATTGCGCTGGCCGCCGACCGTGATCCAGCTTGCCTTATCCTTTGTGCCACCGTCTACCTGCAGCAGATGGTCTTTACCAGGGCTCGCGACGCTCTTGTCGGGATTTTCCGGCAGCGTCTTGAGCTGATTTTCTGTGATTGCCATATATGTCACTCCTTATTACTTGTCGATGAGCTGATACCGCACCGATACAGTCGCATGATAGCCGAGGTCGCTCGTCGGGAAGGTCTCGCTCTGCTCGACCTCGACATCGAGGACCTTGTAGCCATCGACCGTGATGCGGTCGCCGTACTTTGATATCAAATAGCTGATGTCGTCGACGGCTTCGTAGATTTTCTTCGCTTGCTCGGCAATCTGTGTATCAGGTGCCGAGCCGCCCGCCGCGTCAGCGCTGTCCGCCTCGATGATATTCCCGGCACCCGCCCCGGTGCTCCAGATATCAATCGCCAGCGTGCAATTCCAGAGGGCGTCTTCTTTCGTGTCCTCCGGCTTTACAGTGCAGAGCCCGATTGTGATGTACGGACTCTTTTCGGCCTGCGGCGGTACAGCGCGGTAGACCTGCGTCGTCTGTCCCCGATCGAGCAGCTCGTAGACTGCTTCCTGCAGCGACAGAATCGGCAGGTGCTTGATGACTCTCATTTCTTAATAGCCTCCTTGACTGCCGCCTCGATTTTCGGCTTGCCCGCTTCGGCCGCCGGGCGCATGAAGGGCCGCTCCGGCATTACGCTGACGACGTGGCCGCGGACAAAATCGCCATTAATGAGCATCGCTTTTGCCCGCAGCGGCGAGGCGATGCGCGGCCCGCTGCCGTACTCGACGACATGTGAGATCGGCGCAGTACTCTTGACCGTGCCGTGTGCTCCCTTGACGTCCATCTTGATGCCCTCAATGAGCCCGCCCGTCCGCTTCGGCGCGCGATTGACTGCCTCCTCGTAGACGCCCTTGACGCCATCACTGATGGCGGCCTTGATTTTATCCTGTGTCTCCTTGTCGTACTTGCTGATGTCAGCCGTCGCGCGGAAGACAACGTCGTCGAGCCGGATGTTGATTTTAAAAGGCTCGCTCATGTCTGCACCTCGATGTCCTTGCAGGTCAGCGTGAGCTCGTGGCGCACGGATGCGTCGACGTGCAGCACGTCGTAAAGCTCGCCTCGCTTGTCACCTGCCGGGTAGCGGATGCGCCACCCTTTGTGGACGTCTTTGCGCTCGCGGATGGTCACGCCCTGCGTGATGACGACGGCCTCGGCGCTGCCGAGCATGGCTCCGCTCTTGATGCCCGGCCGCCGAAAGATGGCCCATACCGTTGCGGCGACTTTGTACGTGCCTGCGCCGACCGGCTCAAGCAGGTCGATGCGCTTGTCGAGCTTACCCACATCGGATTGCTTCACGGCGCGTCACCACCTGTCTGCTGCTTCGCGGCCTGCGCGAGCCGCAGTTGCTCGGCCATTGCCGCCAGCGTGACATCGCCCGACTTGGCCGTACCGCCCTCCGGGTCGTCGTACTGCTGGCCGACATAGGCCGCGACGGCGTTGGTGTAGAGACCGTCGTCGTAGTCCGGCTCGACGCCCGCATTGTGCAGCCATGACTCAGCCGCGCCCACGTAAGTGCGGATGATCTTGAGCGTGTCGGCATCGGTGTCGATGCGCAGCAGCATCGCAATCAGCTGCAGCTCTGTCTCTGTCGCCATCATCGCGCTCACTCCTTTGCCTTTGTGGCCGTGCTCTTATCTGCAGGTGCCGCCGTGGCGGCCGGTGGCTTTTTGCTGCGCGGCGCGATTACCTCGATGTAGCCGCCCGCTGCCAGCTCATCCAGCCGCCCGCTCGCGCTGCTCTCGTAGATGTCGCCGACATTGTAGCCAGCGCCCGTCTCGCGGTCGATGAATGCTTTCAGCGTCTTCGCCTTCATGCCATTTCCTCCTCGTGCTTGTGTGTCCAATTCGGACATGTAAAAGGGCCCGGCCAAAAGCCAGGCCTCTGCCTATCCTGCAGGTTATACCTGCGATGCCTTCTTGATGCGGATAAAGCCATTTGCCGAGACGACATTGCCGCCCGCGAAGATGACGCCGCGATGGCAGACCATGCCCTCTTTGAATTTGTAATCCGTGCTCTTCTTGATTTCCGGGTCGGAGAAAATCGTGAGCTGATAGTTGAGCGGATTGCCATAGGCCATGCAGTATGCATCTGCAGCCGTCTTGCTGTCTGCAATGGAGCCGCAGGCGGAGTTGATGACAAAAGGCGTGCCATCAATTGTTCCAGAACCGCCATTGCCACTCATGATGATTGTGTGGAATTTCGAGCCGTCCGTATTGCGCAGGCGGGCAAATGCCGCGAGGTCCTTCTTGTTGAGGATCAGCAGATTCATGCCCTCGACGGATTCGTCGCCGCCATAGCCGTAGATAATGGAGTCGAGCGTCGTATTGTCGATCTTGCCGACCGTGATGTCGGTGGTGGCGTCGATGGCTGTCGCCTTGGCCGAGAAGATGCCGGTCAGCGTATTGTCTGCGCCCGTGCCGACGAGGATTTCCTTCGCGAGCTTCTTGCGCAGGGACGTCTCGACTGCGCCGAGGACGGCTTCTGCGTACGGTGCTTCAGCCAGCTTCTCGACCTCCTCGGTCATCTCGCTGTAAGCCGTGACCTTCGCCTTGGTAATAGTTGCCTTGCCAAATTTCACCTCGGCCGTGGCCGCCTCGGTACCTTCGCCGGTATAGCCTGCGTCGTCCGTGCTGATCTCATACGGCTGGCTGTACGTCTCGCCGCCCGGGATTGGTACCTGGCGGACGAGGTCGATGAGGTTCGAGCTCTGCAAGAAGCTCGGATTGATCGTGTCGCCCGTGTGCTGCGGCAGGACGAGCGTGCCGCCAGAGATCGAGATGGAGCGGCCCTCCTTGAGATTCTTGCCGTACTCACGGTTGCGCGCTTCGGCGGATTCCTTCGTCTGTGCACCGTCAAGATCGACGCGGCCGCGCGACTCAAAGCCACGCTCCGGGTCATCGAGCTGCTTGCCGCGCGCTTCCGGCTTTGCAGCGTCGTCTTTCTCATTGACGGCCTTCGTGCGGTCGGCGACGGCATCGCTCGGATCGTCGGCGATAATACCGCGCAGCTCCTCAATCTCGCCATTGATGCGCTTGATATCCTCATTGATGGAGCGCAGCTCCTCGACGGTCGTCGCCTTGTCCGACTGCTCAGCGAGCGCTTTCTTGCGGTCTTCCTTGGCGCGGATAATTTTCAGGATTTTTTCTCTGTTCATGTGTTTACCTTCTTTCACTTCTCAGGCGTTTGCCATGATTCTGTTTTTGAGTCTATATACTTCAAGCTCTTTTTCGCTCTCCAGCGATTCCGACTGGGCTGTCTCCACATCCCTGCGGGCGCTCTCCAGCGCCGCTTTGTCGCGAGCGGAAATATCGGTGTCTGCGTAGGCTGGCTCATTGACGGCCGATACCTCGTAGACTTTGGCAATCTTGGTGATGTGCCTGGTGGGATAATCCGTGTCAAGATTATCCCAGGTCTGCTCCCGGACGCGGAAGCAGAAACTCATGCCATCCATATCGCCGCGCTGGATGGCCGAGAAGAGGGCTCTCGCCTCCTGATTGTTCTTGACGTCCAAATCAGCGTCCATCTTGAGTCCGATGTCGTCGACTGCCAGTGTCATCGTCGAGCTGCCATTGTTGCGGCGGCTGCGTGCGAGCGGGATTTTCGTGTCGCGGTGGTTTGTGAAAAATAGGACATCGTTCATGTCGCAGTCATCAAAAGCGCCCGGCTCGATGATCTCTTCGAACCATCCGCCGATGTCTGCTGGGGAATTAAAGACAGCCGGATGGCCGGTGATCGAGCGGATGCCGTCATCTTCCCCGTCGCCATTGTCCTCGCCGCCCGCCACGGCGCGGAATTCCTGGCGCGCGTAGCTGCGCACGCAGGTCATCTCGTCGTCCCTTCTACTTGCCGGATTCGTCCGGCTCTTTGCTCTCGGCATTTGCATTGACTCCTTTCGCATCAAGCTGGTACTTGTCGACCAGCTCTGTGTTGACGTAATTCAGCGACTGCAGGCGACGGTCGCCGCCCTTGAATGGCTCGATGCCAAACATATCGGCAATCTGATTGAGGGTCATGAGGCCCGTGTCGCGTGCGATCTGCGCCAGCTGCAGTTTATTCGGCGTGTCATAATACTCGACCTTGTTGTAGTAGCATCTGACGCGGTGCCCGACGTCCTGCTCGCGCTGGCTAAAAAGGCAGGCCGTCATGGCCTGCTCAAATTCGTTGATAAAATCCTCGATGCAGTTTTGGTAGAAGGCTGCGTGCTGAGCGTCATTGTAGTCGCCGTCCAGCACGGCCGCGCTGACGCCATAGCGGTTGCGGATGATGTCCTTGATAAATTCCATCGTCGTGTTGGGGATGCTGACCTGTTTATTCTGGATCGGCGTAAAGTCGCCCGCGACATCGACGGCGGCAATGCCCGCCTTTGACGTCAGGATGCGGTCTTCAAATTCATCACGCGCCGCCCGCAGCTTGTCGGCATCGAGCTTTGTCTTGCTCGTAAAGACGCCGCTGAGCTTCAAGCCCGCTTCGATACTCAGCGGCAAGCCCTGCATCAGCTTGTCGAGTGTCTCGACAGCCTTTTGCGCGTCGCGCGTGTCCGCATGGCCGTAGTCATTGCCGCCGCCCATGATGAGGTTCTTGCCGCGGCGCCACTTGAGGTGGACGACCTGGTCATACGGCAGCACATCCGTGCCGCCGTCGCGCCAATGGAATTTAATCATCCAGCGCCCCGTCTCATTACGGCCGAGCTCAGCCGAAGCCGGGTTGAGCGGGTAGAGTGCTGTGTAGCGTCGGTACGTCAGACCATTCGCTCCCCTGACATCCTCCCACTGCGGGAAGATGAAGCAGTGCATTGTCTTGCGCTGCAACCATGCACATGCCTCAAGGAAGTCCTTCGTCGTCTGCAGCGGGTTTGGCTGGAAGCGGAAGAGGCGCGTTATGTCGTCATTCTGGATGGCAATGTTGCTGCCCATCTTGACGACGCTGCAGACGTCAATCTTGCCGATCTCCGTCGCGATGCGGTTGATGCAGTTATTGACGATGTCCGACAAGTAGATATTGCCGCCCCATGAAGTGAAGACGGCCCGATTGTCCTCGAGGACTCCTTGCACAAAGCGCCGATTGCGCCATCCCCTGTAGACGTCCAGCAGCCCCTGGACGTAGTTTTGAAAAATCATGTCTCGCTCCTCACCTCATTTTCTGTGCATCCCGGTACAGTGACCTGTAGCGGTTGAATGTCGCGTAGCAGATGATATCGCTCAGCGTGCCGTCGATGCGATTCTTGCTCGTTCCGTATTTCTTCACGGGCATGATGAGCCCGATGTTGTTGGTTTTGTAGCCCGTGTTCGACAGGCACCAGCGGTCGATCTCGTTGTTGTTGTAGACGAGTACATTGCGCCCGAGATCCGACTCGAGCGACCGCATCGGCCCCGACAGGCTCATAAAGTCCATGCCGATGCGCTCGAGCACCTCTTTACCAAAGTTGTCGGCGATGATTTCCTGGAAGTCCTTTGAGTGCCAATTATCATAGCCGATCTTATAGGGCATCATGCCGTAGTGCTCATAGAGGTCGACAAACCAGCCCGCGACAAGCTCGGCGTCGACTTCCGCGCCCGGGCAGATGACGACGAGGCCCTGTTTCTCCCACTCACGGTAATTCTTTCGCTCCGGGTTAAGCTGTGAGTCATCGTCGAGAATCGCGTCGGCCTTGGCTTCCGGTATGAAGTACATCTGCAGCGTGTACTTCTTCTTCGTCTGCTGATCCTCAAAGAGTGCGCGAGCTGAGCAGAGGTCGGTCGTCTCGGCAAAGTCGAGGCCGCCGATGTAATACTGGCCGCGCAGCATTTCTGGGTCGAATGTCTCGGTGTTGGCGATGGTTGCCTCGTCGAGCCAAGCCGCCGAAGAATTCTGCTTGATATTAAAATCCTTCGCGAGCACAAAAGCGCGCTGCGACGGATTGCTCTTTGCTTCCTCGACCTGCTTGCGAAGGTACGACCATTTCTTGATGACGCCGATGCCCGGATTGCTCTTCTGCCAGGACTTCTCATCCTGCCAGACCTCTTCTTCGCTGTCCTGGCTGTACCACCATATCGCCCAATCAGGCCGGTCGAGCTCGCCGTCGAGTACCTTCTGCGCATCGGCGAGGCGGTGGTCGAGGTAGCCGTCCTCGGTAAAGCCCTCGGTTGTGATCTCAAAATAGAGCGGCTCGTCCTGTGTCGAGAGCGCCTGCTGTATCGGCATGATGAGGTGATCGTCTTCCATCTCGTGCACCTCGTCGACGACGCCAATCTTGATGTTGCGGCCCTCTTTATTTTTGCCGTTGGCTGAGATCTTGCGGATGGACCCCTTATTCTGGTATGAGTATTTGCCCTTCGTCTTGCGGTGCTTCGGGTTGCCGAAGAAGATGCCCTTCTGATTCCGCCGCGTGCGCTTGGCCATACTCGGTGACTCCTCGCGCATGGCGTCCGTCGCCGAGAAAGCGAGGTCGGCCTGCTCAAAGTCATTCGAGCCGTAGAGTATTTTCGTCCCCATCTCGCCGCACATGAATTCCGACAGCGAGATGGCCGCGACGAGCGGCGTCTTGCCATTCTTGCGCGCGATGAGAATGAGGACGTCCTGGTACTTGCGCACCCAGCCGCCCTTACCAAAATTTGCTTCGGGGTTCCATTTCTTAATCGCATAGATTGACTCGATGATGGCCTTCTGAAAGAGCTCGAGCCGGAAGGGCCGCCCGCTGAATGGTGCCTCGTAGAGCTTGCACTCGTGCTCGATGAAGCGGATGCGCTTGTCCGATTCGGACAAGTCAATGCGCAGCTCGGGATTGTCGAAGTCATCGAGGAATCGCCTGATGCCCTGCTTGATGTGCGTGCCCGCGACGATCTGGCCGCTCTTGATTTTCTCAGCATAGAGATGCAGGTAGGAGCGATATGGTGCCAGCAGACGCGGCCGCTTCTTGTCCGGCTTCTTCCCCCTCGACTTACTCATACTCGTCGAGGTCATCGTCGTCATCTTCCAGCGAGCCACCGCCGAGCATCTTGGTCAGCTTGGCGACGTAGCTGATATAGCTCGCGCGCACCTGCGTGATGGTCCGCGCGATCGGCTGCGTCTTCTGGCGTGACGGGTTCGCCGGGTCATACTTGACGAGGCCGCCCGCCCGCGCGATCTTGTTGAGCTCGTCGAGCTGGCAGCGGATGCGCGCAGCCTCCATGATGGCACCGTCCGCCGCTTCCATCAGCTTCTCATCCGCGCCATCTCGGAAGAGCTCGCGCAGTCTCTCGTACTCTTGCTTGACTTCCACCCATCTCACCTCGATTCCAAAAAGCTCGGCCGAAAAGTCAAATTTTCGGTGCGGATTTTAAAAAGGTATCCCGCACGGTTCTAAATTTTTTGATCCAGGTCGCAAGGCCAGGGGGGGCTGTCCACTCGAGGCACTCACGGCTCGTACTCATTCCACCATCGGCGCACATACTTTCCCCAGTCCGCCGCGAAGACGCCGCGCTCTTTTGCGCGTGCCAGGCACTCCTCGCGCGTCGACTCGCAATAGATGAGCTGCGCGCCGAGCTGCCTGGCCAGCGCCTCACGCTTAGCCTTGTACGGATAGCCGCCGATGATGTACGCATTATTCCACTTGCCGAGCCGCGTCTTGACGGCATCGAGCAAGGTGTCGCGCACGCGGAAGACGACCTGCTTGATATTGTCCGGCTTGTCGTAGAGCACGCATCCGCTCACTGCTTGGTAGAGTAGGTCCATGTCGACGATGATGTCGCCGCGCAGCTTGAGCTGATTAACAAGTGTTGTCTTGCCGCTGCACGGCGAGCCGTAGACGATAAAAACGCCCCGGCCCGTGTGGCCGAAGCGTTGATGCTTGCGATTGTGGCAGTCCGCGCAGAGCAGCTGCACGTTGTCTTGATTGAGTGCGATGTCGGCATCCTGCACCGTCTCCGGTGTCAGCTCGCGGATGTGGTCGGCCGTCAAGTCGGATGCATTGTGCACCAGCCGCCCGCATGCCTCGCATCGCAGGCCGCGCTCTTGGATGATTGCCCGTCTGAGCTCGCGCCACTCGCGTGACTGATAGAGTCTCATCGCCCATGTCTGTGCCATTTACCAGCCATCCTCCTTGCTCTTGACCTCTCGCTCCCTGAGCTCTGCCATTTTGGCCTGGTATGCCGCCCGATGCCTATCGCGTGGATTGAGCTCGAAGTAGCTCGCCAGCCATTGCAGCGCCTTCATGCGGTTGGCCGTCTTAAAGGCCACACCGCCGTGGTCATTGATCTGGAATGACTCAAAGAGCTGCGTGTCGGCCTGCTCGAGGTCTTTTATTCTGACATTCCGCTCGCTGAAATCCAGTAAATCGCTGTAGTCAGTAAAGGCGATGCGCATGTAGAGCTCGACTACATCGCCCGCCGTCAGCAGCAACGTTGCGTCGCGATCGGCCTGCAACTCGCGAATCGTCGCAATAATCGCAGGATTTCTGAGTAGCTTATAAGCCGAGGCCGAAGCCGCGGCCCTCGTGCACCCGTACGCGCGTTGGTAAGAAGCTGTCGCATTGTGCGTCTGGAAGTAATAAAGGGCAAAGAGGCGTTGACGCTCATTGATTTTGTCGACCTTAACGAGCGCCTTGATGGCTTTCCGCTTTTCTTCATCGCGCTCTTCCTGCTCGTGCATCTTTTGTGTGCGTGCTTTTATACGCATCGTGTGTGCACGCTTTCTTTTTCTCGGGCCGTTTCCCTTGCGGTCCCAAGAATGGCGCACCTTCCAGCTCTTCACGGTGTTGATGCTGACGCCGTATTTCTCGGCAATCTCGCGGTACTTCATGCCCGCGACATAGTCAATCTCTGCTAGCTCCCACTTGCTCTTTCCTCGCACACGCGCCTCGCCTCCTCTCTCACTTGATGATTCGTCGCGCATCCGACACGTACCGGCCACCTCGCTTCCGGCAGCCGGTCCTCTCGCTCGTCCGCATCAGGCGGCTGGTCTCATGGTGCCGCCCGTCACGGAAGGTCATGCACTTCCGGCCGACGTAGTAGACGAGGTTCTGCGTGCAGGTCTGCGCGTCATTGTACCGGCATCGCTCATTGTCGCAGTAGATCTTCACCCGCCCGCCTCCTTTTGCGCACGAAAAAAGACGCCATCACTGGCGTCTCTTACCGTAGACGTGGAGTATCGTATGCAGTCATACTTTGTCCATGTCTTTTATCATAGCATAATTTTTTCGGGCTGATGTTGCACGATTGTCGCGCAAGTCTGTCGCATTACAGCGCGTCGGCACCGTAGAGCACCTCGCTGATGCGGCTGACGAGGATCTTGCGGTTGCGGTAGATTGTCGAGCGGTCGCAATGCAGCCGGTCCTCAATCTCGACCTGCTCGAGCCCCTGAAAGTAAATCATCTCGATGAGACCGTAGTACGGATAATCCCTGACATACGCCAGAGCCATCTCGATCTCGCGAGTCTCCTTCTCGTCGCGCAAGAGCTTGGCACGCACCTCGATGATTTTCTCCTCGCGGATCTCGTCGAGGTCCTTTTTAGGTGGCTGGCCGGAATTGCGCCGGAAGAGTACGAGACTCTGGCTCTTGCCAAAATCTTCGCGCTTGATGTCCTCGATGTCGGCTTTGTACCGCTCGACATTGCGCTTGAGCACCGGGTAAGCCCTGAGCCGTCGCTCGGTCTGTCGGTACGGGTCCTTTGCCGCCCGCTTGCCCGCCGCGTACGCTTTGGTCACAGCCTTACTCAGCAGGTCTTTGATTACTTCCACGTCTTTTTCTGTCATGCTGTCCTCCACACCTGAGATTCTTTTTCGGCTGCTCTCGGTGTCCGATTTGGACAAATCCAATCTTGTGCTGCTTCTTATTTTACTATTATATAGAGACTATGTCGACCTGACCGGCTGGCATGTGATTATTTATTCAGCCTCGCTCGGCTCTCGGCGGTAATTAGAGCCCGATCTTCTTCATTGGTCCGGCCTTCCTACTATTCAAAAAAAGCTCTGCCTTGTCGTCTTCAAAAGCCTGCCACTTCCGCTCGTGCATCTCCTCGATAATCTTGCTCCAGGCATTACGGCCCATCCATTTTTCGGTCCAGAGCTGCCGCTTGATCTGTTCGGCGTCCAAGCCTTTGTGATGCCAGACAAAGTCGCTGAGCACCTTGATGTACTCGCGCACCTGTCTCTCGGTGAGCCAGCCAAGCACCTCGTCACCTTCAAAGCCCTTTACCTGGCCTCGGATATTGACTGGTTCGCCATCTGCGTCCACCAAGGCGATTTCGTACAGTCCCTCCCGTCCGCCGTAAGAATATGCCGTCGAGAGGATGCTCACCTCATAGCCGCGACCGAGCGGCACACGATATACAAAGCCGCCGCTCTCCTGCTTCATAGTCTGGTCCTCGCTCCATGTCACTTCTTTCATTTTTTCTTCTCCTCTCTTTTCTTCTCGTCCCTCTGCCATCCTTTGACAGTGCCCAGCAGATCCGCAGGCTTGCACAAGTACCTGCTCTCATTTTCTACCCAGACTGCCAGCGGACACAGCTCGCAATCCTTTGCCGCCCGCTGGCACCCTTCTTTCTTGAGGCCGATGAGCACGGCCTTCTCGATTTCTCGTATGACTTCCATCTCACTGCAGCTTTTCTTCATTTTCTCTCCTCCGCTTGGTGTCCATCTCCCGGCCACGGCAGATATTTAAAGCACGGCATGGTCTTTTCTGCTTCTCTGACTTCTGTCTCCGTCGTAATGTTGTCCCAGCTCCTGCCGTCTAGCAATCGTGCAAACTCCGCGTCAACGTTCAGCCCCTGCCCTCTGTAAAGCTTGACTTTTTTGTCGATGACGCGCTGGATGGCTCTCGCCTTTTTGCGGTTCTCTGCCTCATTGCGCCATATGATGAGCAAGACGAGATTGTCGGCCATCGCTTTTAGCCGCTTCGCAATCACACTCGGCGGAAGTGGTGTAGGCAGCCGTTGGTATCCTCCTCGCATCCGGCATCACCTCCCATCATATCGGCGACATATTTGACGCAGTCATCGCAAAGATACATGACCGCCTCACTGCCGCGGTGCTGCAGTCGGACTCGATGCAGCCTCCTGCGCGTCCGGCAGTTTTGGCAGTATATCGATTGTCCCCCTATAATGGTCCTCACTGTAAAATACCTCCCACATCGATACAAGCATCCGTGTCGCGCCGCCCGCTCGGCGGCCATCTGGGTGCGAGCAGATCCATCGCCTGCAGATGCCCGGCCGTACGCTGTAGATGCGGCATTTCTTTCGCGGCTTGCCTGTGTCGCAAAATGGGCACAGGCCGTCGACAACATCGCCGTCTGCAGGTACATGTCGGACCGGCTCTACATGATGGCGCTTGATGTAGGCTCTTATCGTCTTGGCCTCGCGCGATGATATCGGGATGACGTCGGCACAGCAAGCGCCGCACTCGCTGCACTTGCCGCCTACGGTATGGTCGACATTTGGGCTCGTCAAAATATCGTAAATCGTGCCACATTTAAAATTCTCCTTGTCAATCTCCACGTCTCTCACTCCTCAAAATGGTATTTCTTCGTCCGGGATTGCCGGTCCGAAGGTCTGGTCCTGCTTGCCGCCCGAGACGGCGCCGGTTGTCTGGCCGAAGCCGCCCGCTGACGGTGCTGCTGCTCCTGTATCCTTGCGGCTGTCGAGAAACTCGAGGTCCTCTGCGACGACTTCGGTCACATAGCGCTTTGAGCCGTCCTGTGCCTCGTAGCTCCTGACCTGGATGCGGCCGTGCACGCCGACGCGACGCCCCTTGATGAGATTGTTGCCGCAGACCTCGGCGAGCTTGCGCCAGGTCACGACGGGAATGAAATCGGCTGTCGGCTGATTGCTCTGCTGATCTTTGCTGTGTGCCCACGGCCGGTCGACTGCCAGCGTAAATGTGCAGACGGCCGTGCCCGACTGCGTATAGCGTACCTCGGGATCGCGCGTCAGCCGCCCGATGATGATTGCCTGATTCATAATAATTACACCTCCGGGATTCTCTTCTCTTCCTGCTCTTCCTCGCGCTTCTGCATCGTGTAGACGACGTACGGCACCTTCATGACGAGGTCGTCGAGGTCGGCACTCTCGACCGGCCACCATCCATGTCTGCTATCGACCCACCTGTAGCGGGTCTTCTTGAGCTTGGCATTCTCGGCCTCGAGGTCCTTGATTTTCTCCTTGAGTTTCTTGGCGTCATCCTCGAGCATCTTGCAGTATTCTTCGAGGCTCTCATAGCTGTGGTGCTGCTCTTCTGCCTCCGCCTCGAGATTTTTGACCTCTTCAGCGTGCTTTTTCTTGAGCTTTTCCTTCTCTTGGAAGAATGTCTCGATTTCATCATTGATCGTCTCATTCGCCTTATCCAGCGCTGCCTGCAGCTGACTGATTTTCGCCTTTGCCAGCTCGGCCTCGCGGTCCTTTTGCTCGATGACGGCATCCTTGGCAGCGATGGCCGCCTCTTTTACTGCAGCCTGCGCCGTGATCGCATCACGCAGGCCCTCGCAGGTCTCTCGTGCCGCCTTGTACCGCCAGATTCCTCGGATATCGATATCCATGCTTTCCTCCCCTTCCTAAAGTGCGTTTTAGGTACACTTACTTGCGCTTTGTCTTCTCGATCCGCTCATCGAGTGGCACCTCATCCCACTTGCCGACCTTCATATCGCTCCACTCCTCGAGGTGCGACCATTGGCTCGATACCTTGCAGCACGAGATGACGACGACAAGTGCGACGATGCCTGCCATTGCGACGGCGCCAAGCACAAAAGCCATGATATTGCTCATTTTATCCCCCTTCTTTCTCTCAGCCTCGACGCGCTCCTGCTGGCGTCTCACAATGCCGTAGATTTTATCTTTCCAAGCCTGCCACGCCGGGTCGACGTAGTGCTCACGATTGCGTGGGCTCGGATGGCCGCCCGCTCGCTTGATGCCGCTGTACTGACCGTAGCTCATGCCGAGAGCTGCCGCCCGCGCGGCCATCTCGTCGAGCGGCTCCTGTGGCGTGACGTAGTGCTTCTTCTTTCCCTTGCGGTGCCCGTCCTGTCCCGGGTCCCGCATCCCTTTATCGATAAATGCCCGGCACTCCGGGCAGCGCTTGGCCGTCGGGCAGGCTGTTCGGAATGTCTTGCCGCAGAGCGTGCAGACGACCTCGTGCTCAGCTTTCTTTTTCACTTTTTCTCGCCTTCTCTCTCAAAATCATGGTAGCCTCTCAGTCTATTTTTGAGATTGACCATTGCAAATACCAGCTCGATGCGTCGGCCCGGTATCTCATCTTTGCTCGTATGCGCCCAAAGCAATGTAGCCAGTGCCGTCACTGTGTCGGCGATTTCCTCGAGGTATTCCGTCTCAGATTTTCTGTCGCCGTCTACCAGCCATTTCTCATAAGCGTCGACCGCTTCTTTGTACTCCCGCTTCACCTTGATGAGCTGTGCGGCTTCGTCAAAATGGCCATCCTCAGTCTTTTCCGGCACACACGCCACGATATTTTTAAATGCGCGTTCCATCGCATTTTCTGTATTTCGATTCACGCTGTGACCTCCTTTTCTTCCTCCTGCGCGGCTCCAGCTCCGCCCGCAGGTCTTTTACCGTCTTTTTGCCTATCTTAATCTCGTGAGCAATCTCCGCCGCGATGTCATAGACGCTGTCGAGTGCCTTGCCTTTGTAGCCAAACTCATCCATGAGCGAGATCATAAAGATGGCCGACATATCATCGACACATCTGTACTGGATCTCGCGCTGGTGGTCCCACCACTCAGCGTATAAGTGTTTTTTGTCGAGCTCCAGGCCCGTCTCCTTTTTGACGATACGCTCGATATCGCTTGTCTTGACCATCTTGTCCTTGAGGCATAGCAGGTGGATGGCCATTTTTTTTGTGGAGCCGTGCCCGGCGCTCTTTGCCCCATCCCCACTTACGATGCACAGCTACGTCAAAGATGACGGCCAGCGTATCGTATGCCTCGGTAACGGCCTTGTGGTCCTCGACGATTTCTCGCGGCGTCAGATGTCTTACTTTCTTCTCAATCCGCCCGCTGCGCTTGACTGCGGCGATGCCGTCTTTTTTGAGCTCCTTGGCGTGCTTGCGGGCCATTTTTTTTGCAAAGCTGCTCATCACTTGCCTCCTCTCATTGCATTGACCATGCTGGCGTGGCAGCACTCAAGCTTGACCTGGATGATGTCAAGCAGCTCGTCTACCTCTCTATTGATGGCCACCCGCACGGTACCGAGCTCCTCTTCTTCGCCTGCTGGTGTTTTTCTGACCAGCATCCCGACATGCATCCTGTCGAGCTCGCGCTGTACATACCGCAGCGCGCCGATCTGAGTCTTGAGGTCGATGTCGTGCTGATCTGTCCCGATGGCTGGCGGCACGGCTTCCGGCTCGCCCTCATGTCCGACTGGCTTGTGCTCATCGATGGCGGCCAGTGTCTTGCCGCCCACTGCGTGCTGTGTGATTGACGATCGCCCTGCAGCTATCACATCGCCATCCAGCGTGGTGTCGCTTGTGATCCGCGCCTGCTCCTGCTCGCGATGCTTTTTGAGCCGCTCCATCTTGGCCTTGTACGCCTCGCTCTCACCCTGCTGCATCTTGACGGCCGTGACATCCTTGAGTGTGACCGGCTGCGCCTCTGCCTTCTTGGCCACGGCGTCCTGTCCGGCTTTATCAAGCTTGCTGGCCTCGTAGGCGACGCTGACGCCGACCTCGCCGCGCTCAAATCTGTCTCGTAGGCCACCCTGCAGGTTGGCCTGGATGGCATGGTATCTAGCAAGCTGGCCGCTCGTCGTCTTGAGCATCTTGCCGACTAGCTCGCGGACACGTCCCTGTACCTTGCCTTCCTTGCGCATCCGCGTCAGCACCGCCGTCAGCGCCTCGGCCTGGCGCATCTTCTCGGCGTCCGTCAGCTGCCTTGCCGTGCTATTGGCGAGCACGAGCATGAGCTGCAGCGTATCCTCGTCGTGCACATGCTCGATGAGGCAGCCAACCTCGCCATACTGCTCTTTGCCATGCTCGACGAGATATTTGCATGCCGTCCAGCGGCGCTCCCCGCTGATGATCTGGTATCTGCCATCCGTATCCTGCTCGCGCACGACGAGATTGTGCATGACGCCGCCCGCCAACTCGATGCTGTCTGCCAACTCCTCGATGCTCTCGATGCTATAGATTTTTGCATTGGCCGGGTCTGGGTACAGCTTGCTGATCGGCAAGCGCACCGCCTCATACTTTGGCCTCTCTGACGCCTGACGGCTTGCGTCAGACATCAGGCTCGTGATATCAAACATGTCTCTTCCTCCTCGCTCTCGCTATATAATTCCCGCGCGTAGCCCAGATACTCTTCAGCCCTGCACAGTTGAGCATCTCGGCCTCCTCCGTCGTCGTCCTGGCATTTTGATTCCGGCAGTCGCTATATCGGCATCTCAGACACTCGCGCCCGGACCTGCACAGCGGCGGCGTGTCTCTTGCTGCACTGCTCATTCTGCTCATCTCCTCAAATCGCTGCGGCGATGTAGGCCACTGCATAGAGCGCGGCCAGCACGACCGTCGTCTTGGCGGCCGCCGACAGGATTGTCACGACTGCCCTGCATGTTGCCGCCCGCTGGCGACGATGGCGGGCACGAGTCGCACGGCGCGCTTTGTAGACTTCCCAGGCGGCTGAAGGCTCATTGATGCTTCTCACGCCTGCTCACCGCCTTTCTGCTCGCCGTCCAGCATGTCGCCAGCGAGACGCATCAGCTCGGCTGTGAAGCGCCGATAATCTTTGCTTGCATTGCACCGCGGTGAGTGCACGACGATCGGCGCTGCGGCAAATGTGCTCTCGTCGACCTTGTCCGTCCAGCGGATCATCGAGTGGAAGGGCTTGTACTTGCCAGCCGCCCGCAGCCACTCCGCGCCCTGGCGGTTACTCTCATTACGTCTGTAATTTGTAATGAGCGTGCCTGCGAAGCGAAGCTGCGGATTGAAATAGCTCTGCACCTGCTCAGCCTGCTGCAGCAGCATGTCGACGCCCTCGAATGTCCATCTGTCAATCTTGGCCGGTACGATGAGCCAGTCGCTTGTCGTCAAGGCATTGACGACGCACATGCCAAGACTCGGCGCATTGTCGATGAGTACATAGTCATACGTATCTTTGACCTTCCGCAGGCACTCGCGCAGACGCACCTGCTGCGGGACCATCGTGTCGAGCAGGACGGCCTTCTCGGCTTTTGCGAGATTGAGATTTGCCGCGATGATGTCGATGCGCTCGTAGTCCGTGTGCTGGATCACGGCCTCGGGCCCCGCCGTACGCGCCAGCACCTCGGCCATGCCCGGCTTGTCGTAGCCGTAGCGGCCAAAAAAGTGGCTCGCATTGCCCTGCTGGTCATTATCGACAACCAAGACGCGGCGGCCTTGCTCCGCTGCTAAGAGATATGCGACATTGACCGTCGTGATTGTCTTGCCGACGCCGCCCTTGAGATTTGCGATTGTAAAGATCTTCATTTTTTGCCCTCCTGCGACCGTGCGAGAAAAAGGCTGCTCTCTGCTCGGCCATGAAATCGATATTGACTTTTTGACTTTAGATATTATCGAGGAAGTGGATGACGGCATCCGCCTTGACGCGGTACATCCTTGCGTCCTCGCGCGTCATGTACTTGTGGCCGTACGTGATGTCCATGTACTGCCATACAGCCCACGGAATCATGAAGTATGTGAGGTCAAAGCCTGTGCCGATGCCGCAGCAGATGTACGTGCTCGCGCCGATGCGCGTGTAGCTCTTGAGCGCGCGAGCCTGCGCATCCGTGACGACGCGCTGCTGGATACGATCAGCCGTCGTGTACTTGCTCTCAAAAGCAATCATACGGCCGCCCGCCAGGCAGCCGACAAAATCCGGCTCCGCCCGCCCCGTGAAGCGCACCGTCGCGATGCCCTGCCCTCGGTCGGTATTTCTCACGACGCGAAAAGGCTCTGGCACTTTGACGATGCGCGCGACGCCGCGGCGCTCATAGTCACGGCAGGCCCCGAGGATCATATCCTCCATGAGCCTGCCCTGGGCGTTATTGATGCGGCTCGTCTCGCTTCTCTGGCTCAGTCCCTGTGGCTGTATCCATCTTCTTCTGCTGTACATCGTGCAGTAATCTCCTCCTCACTTCATCTTTACCCATCCGTCGCCAGCGGTGGCGGCGGATCTCCCATATCTCCCACGGATATGACCGGCGCTGTGGGACGCTGTGCTGATAGTATGTCTCCTCTGCCAATCTCTTGATGCTGTGTTGCTCCATCTTTTTGTCCACACCCCATGTGCATTTTGTGGATATCCCTAGCCGTCCCGCTCATAGACCGCGTGCTGGTACGGATATCCGTCTACCGTCCACCCGTTGTAGCTGAGCTCCTTGACGACGTGGTATCCCTTCGGCGCACGGATCTCCTCGCGGTAGGTCTCTGCCCGGCTAACAGCCTCTTTTTTGGGCTTTGTCCTGACGAGATTTGTCGACGGGCAGATGCGCGAGCGCTCGCCGACGATGATGCGGTCGAGCTTCTTGATCTGCCGCCCGTCGACCTTCCTGCCATTGCGTGCGGCCGTCATGAGCTTTTTGCGCTCGCGGATGGCCTTGCCTATCGTGTCCTCTTTGCACATATACGACGCCAGTCTCTGGGCATCCATCACCTCGCCGCCATACGGCTTGATGTGGCAGTCGCCGAGCTGCCATGCCGCCCGCATGAGCTTCTTGAGCCGTGAGAAGGCCGATACATTATCGACAATGATGTGGCCGTGCATCCGCCCGTGCCCTGAGAGATTCTCGAGCACGGCGATGTACTTGAGCTCATGTCCTGCCTTGCGGTACGCATCGCGCATCCGACGAAGCATTTTCTCATACTCACGCCGGAAGGTCTTCTCATCGACCGCATCCGCGAGCTTAAAAGTCGCCCACCAGTCGCCAGCCTCAAAATTGTCCAGTAAGAGTCTCGTCAGCCGGTCGACCCGATGTCGCAGATTGACCTGCTCCTGTGTTGGCGTCGATGCCCCCGCCGTCCGCTTCCGCCGTTTCTCGCGTATCAGTGGATTCTTCGGCTGCTGCTTCCGGCTGTGGTACTTGTCGACGATTTGGACGCTCCCATCTCTGCTCTTCCAGCTCTTCTTCCAGTACCCCATATTCCTTCTCCTGCTACTTCTTCGGCTGTCTCTCTTCTTCTTTTTCTTGCTCTTGATCTTGCATAATCATCCAGCTCTATGTCGAGATATTAATCCCTTTAGCAAGACTGCACAGGCGGCGCGAAGCCGCCTGCCGCAAGGTCTCGCTATGCTTCTCTTTTTGCCGGGCCCACCCGCTTTTCGAGCTCGATTGGTCGTGCCCGTACGGTCACGTCTTTGTAGCCGTCTTGGTCGAGCTTGAGCTGCATCAGCCGCTCGACAAAGGCCAGCGAGCTGAAATTGCGGATGCCGCCCACATTGACTCGCTCTTCCATAGCACATCCCCCTCCTTTTGTCCTTTCATTAGACTTTCACCGGACTTTCAGCATCTCAGTGAAAAGGCACGCCGAATAAAATTTCGAGCAAGAGTGTCATGGCCGCCGCCGTCGCGACGACGATGAGCCACTCGCGCCGCCCGCTCAATGGAGTGCCTTCCGCTTCGCCAGCTCGACTACCGCAGCCTCTTTGAGTGATTCGCAGAATCGCTCGATCTTATCCGGGCTGTCTGGCTCCTCGCAAACATCGACGATGACATCATCGAGGATGGCGAGCAGCTCCGTCATATCACCACTCAGAGCGACGTGCGTGCTGCCATCCTGCAGGCTGCTCGCGATGAATGCCTTGATGATGCCATGATCTTGAGCGTCTTTGAGCTCTGAGTACACGGCACCCAGCAAGCTCTTGCTCGCCCGGTCTTTATCCTTGGCCATTTCCTGCCATTTGGCTTCCTTCGATGCATTGATTTCCTTGAGCATCTCTTCAACTTCGCTTTTTGTCATCATGCTTCTCCCTCCTCCTCATCATCAAAGAGCTTCTGCTGGGCCCGATCGCCGTCAATGTAGCGGAAGCACTCCTCTTGAAGCTTGGCAAATGCCCTGTCGAGCTCATCGCCCTGCGGCTGGCATGGCATCGCCGGTCCATTGAGCGCGATGGTGTAGCTCGACGGTAGAAACACGTCTGCTGAGATAGCCACTCTGCGGACGCTCCTGTAATCAGCAACGACTCTTGTGACGTCGACATCGCGGCGCGCCTGCTCAGCTGTCAAGCGCAGCGCGCAGACCTCAACAAGGAAGTGGCCCATATCGTCGACGGCCTCTTCGAGCTCGGCGCGCGGATACTCATTGCTCTCGAGTAAGTGCTTCTCCCAGAGCTTGCCGTCCGTCGATTCCTCCCAGACGATTTTGTAGCTCGTGCCCGTCTTCTCGCGGTACGTCAGCTTGATCTGCTTCAACCGTCTCATTCTTCCACCTTCTTCATGCCGTGCGACGCCGCGTATACCTCAAGATCATGCTCGGCGTCCTCGCGACTCTCACGCCAAGGCAGGACGGCGACGCACTTCCACGACGATTTTCCCGGCTTATTGTAGCGAGCCTTCCAGACCTCTCCGAGGCCGTGCATGACGCGGAATTTCCAGCCGCGCTTGTCAATGTACTCTGTCATCTCTCTCGCCCTCCCAGTCCTCTTGTGTATATCCTTCTTCGTAGGTCTTCCAGCTCGTGATGACATTATAGAGGTCCTGCGCAATCCTCTGAGGCGAGTGATGTCCTCTTCTCGCGACAGCCTGCGCAAGTGCTGCCGCCCACACCACGAGCTGCCGGTCGCTTGCTTCGCAAATTGCAGCGACGCCGTCCGTCGTCTGGCTCATCTTCTTTTGTGTGATGACGACAAATCCGTCGATGTCGCCGCTTTCTTCCAGACGCTGCAGTGATTCTGCCATCTTTTCCAGTGCTTCGTCTACTTTGTCTTTCTTCATCAGCTGCTCTCCTTTCACTTCTTTCAGTCAGTCCGGTCGCTCGGCCGCCGATTCCAAAGATTTACAGCTTCATCCACGTATGCAGCTCCCTTGCCAACGGCTCCGCACTTTGGGCAAAAAGCTGCATATCCTTCAGCACGCATAGCTCTATGTCCTATCGGTACTCGGCAAAACACCAAGAAAAACGGCTCTTCTGTGAGCTCGTGGCCGCAGAATGGGCACGGCTTTAGTCTCTTTTTCTGCTCTTTCATAATCTTGGCGACGTAGGCCGGTCCGGCGAGGCAATAAGACTCATCCATCTTCATCAGCTGCTCTCCCTTCATGATTCACCCCGCCGCGTGATGCGACGGGGTCTGGTTACGCTGTCGCCTTCGATGGGCCAGACGGCTCACCATCGTACTGCTTCTTTAGTTTGTTGTATGCCGCAATCGACTCAATCATCACGGCATAGGTCTTAATCTGCTCCGGCGTCAGCTCCTTGAGTGCAGTACAAATCCGCTCAAGGTCCGATGCCTTCTTCTTCATCTCATCAATCTCCATATTTTCACCTTCTTTCTTTGGCTGTTATCTGTTTGTGATGTTTTACAGCTTTATAATATCACATGTAGATAAAAAGTCAATAGTTTTTTTAGTATCCTATTGCATTTTTATCTGTTTGTGATATTATATATTTAAGAAAGGTGGTGACAGATATGGATGATATCAACCAGCGTTTTAAAGCCGTGCGCAAAGCTCTCAATCAGACGCAGACTGAGTTTGCCAGCCGTCTCGGTTTTGCTCAGTCTGGCATCGCGATGATTGAGCGCGGTGAGCGCACGATCACTGACCGGCACCTAAAGGCTCTTTGCTCTATATATAATGTGAGCGAGAGCTGGCTGCGCACGGGCAGCGGCCCGATGTTCCTCGACTCTGACAGCCTGCTCTTATCGCAGTTTGCCGAGCGGTACAATCTCGACGAAGCACAAATGGCAATCGTAAAGAGCTTTTTGAGCCTCGACGATGAGCAGCGCAGTGTCATCGTCAAAGCGATATGCGCGACAGCCGATAATGTCCGCGCCGCCCGGCATGACGCCCTGCAGACGAAGCTCGACAAGCGTGAGCGCGCTCACGCCGAGCTGGACCAGGCGCTGGACGCCGAAGAAAAGGATGCCGCAGCCTCCTCCTCTTCCGGCTCCGCAAGCGTAAAAAGCTCTGAGAAGCGGGCATAAGAAAAGCCGCCCGAAGGCGGCCTTTCTTTTTATCCGAACGAATTTTCTATTTTAGGAGATGATTGTGATGATCTATTGTAAAAAGTGTGGCACGGCCCTGCCCGACGACGCCGTCTTTTGCATCAAATGCGGCACCAAAGTCGACCGCCCTGCGGATGCGCGTCCTGGCGACGCCGACAAGACGCAGCCACTGCCGACTGCATCAACAGACGCGGCGCACGAGCCCGACAAAAAGCCCAATCTCGCCGCCGAAGCCAGCAAGCTCAGTAAGCCCAAGCAGACCACCCCGCCCGCTCATCAGCTCGGCGACATCGATGACAATAAGTCATCCAATGCGTTCATCGCCGTCGTCCTCGGTTTTGTCGTCTTTTGTGGCGCGATGCTCGGTGCGTACTACATCGTCGGCCCCGGTGCATCCGGCAGCACGGCGACGACAAAAGTCACGCACGACCCCAATACCAAGCCAGTCAAGACCGCCGAGCAGAAAAAAGCCGAGCAGGCCGAGGCTGCTGAGAGGGAGCGCGCACATCAAGAGGCTATCAAGCCGCCCGTCACGCTCGACAAGGTCGTCGTCACGCCGAATGTCATCGGTGAGCCGCAGGTCAGCCTCGTCATGACCAATCGCTCAGGCAAGACCATCGACGCCTACAAGGTCAGAATCAGTGTATACAATAATTACGGCGAGCAACTCAAAGAATTTGGCGTCGGCAATGACCATTTTAATGGCATCTCGCAAGACGCGCTCGGCGATGGCCAGTCATCGAGCGGCGGCCGCTACTGGACGCTCCACGGCTTTGATACCGGCCGCAAATTTGTCGTCCGCCTGATGTCCATCCACTACAGCGACGGCACCGAGTGGACGACCGAGGACAGCCAAAAAGTCACCGCCGAGGGCAAGCTCTAATAAGGGGATGATATCATGATTGCAATCGCAAGATTTTTGCCGCGCTCACACGATTTTCTCACGATTCCGCACGATTTTCTTCGCAGGGCCGCCCGCCTGGCGGTCGCCGTCCTGGCCGCCCTGCTCATCGCCGTGCCGTCTATCTCCGAAGCCATGACTCCGCCGCCGTCATGGGTCTGGCTTTTCTCGTCCAACTACTGCAGCTACTATCTTGACCGTAATCACGTCTGGGTCGATGACAGCGCTATCTACCACTATACGATCAAGACCGTCTATGTCGCCGACTCTGCCCGCCAGTCGCGTATCGGCTTTCTCTCCCGCCTTGCACCGTACACCGACTTTAGCGATTTTTACTTTGATATCGCCACCTACGACGGCTATACTGGCACCAATCCGCCATCACTCATACGCCATCCCGTAAATCTGGCCTGTTACCGCAGCGACGGTAGCTTTATCGCCGGTTTTCGTGGGAAGGCTGGTGCGTATATCACACTCGGCCTCGGCGGTGTCGATGCGATTGTCGACGCCAAGGCTCGTAGCTGGGCCGTCTACCTCCCCGACGATTGATACGGCGGCGGTATCGTCCATCAATTTTGTCAAAATCTTCTGCCTATCGAGCGCATGAAAAAGGCGGGCCTGCCGCAGCCCGCCTTTTTCTGGGGAAAATACTGTTTGCCGTGCTCCAGAAATCCGAAAGAAAGGAGATGTATAGAATATTAGGAGGTCTCTCCAGCCACTCGCTGCCCGCCCTGCGCGCTAGGGTTAGCTGGCTAGTAAAAGAGCGCCGCTCGCGCGACGCTCCACTCGCACTCGCTTGCAGGAGCAAGCAGAGAGCAGCCTTGTCTATTATAATAGCACACTCTGCCGCTCTTGTCTTGCAGGTACATGCCGAAAAAAGGAAAATAATATATCTTTACCATGTTTTACTGTACATTTGGAGGTAAATAAAAATGATAAGAGCAGCCATCTATATCCGAGTCAGCACTGAGGAGCAAGCCCGGCACGGCTTCTCCCTCACCGAGCAGGAGCATGATCTTACCGACTACGCCGATAAGCACCACTACCTCGTCGTCGGGGTCTATGCCGACGAGGGCAGCTCCGCCCGCAAAGCCATTACGCGGCGCAAGCAGCTCCAGCGCCTGCTCGACGACGTCCGCGCTGATCGCGTCGACATCATCTTACTCAAGTGCCTTGACCGATGGTTTCGCAATGTTGCTGATTTTTACAAAGTCCAAGCCATCCTCGATGAGCACAAGGTCCAATGGGTCTGCACGCAAGAAGATTACAATACGACGACGACCAACGGCCGCTTGATGCTCAATCTCAAGCTCTCCATCGCGCAGAATGAGTCTGACCAGACGGCCGACCGCATCAAATACGTCAACCAAGGTCTCCTGCGTCACAAGCGCGAGATTGGCGGCAAAGCCCCTTTCGGCTATCGCTTCGTCGACCTCGCCGACGGTGGCAAGCACATCGAGATCGTCGAAGAGCAGCGCGCCGCCGTCGAATTTATCTTTGCGTCGCATCTCTCCGGCCACTCGCCGACGCAGATCGCGCGCGATGTCTTTGCACAGTACGGCATCCCCATCACCTGCCGCCGTGTCCGCTGTGTCCTTCGCAATGAGACGTACACCGGCAGACGCTACGGCATCGACGATTTTTGCCCGGCCATCATCTCGCCCGATACCTACCGGCAGGCTCAGGAGCGCATCGCTGGCAATAAGCCCTGGCCGAAAAATCGGCATTTTTTGTACCTCTTTCGTGGCAAAATCATCTGCCCAAGCTGCGGTCTCGTCCTATTTGGGCATCACGGCACTCACACTCAAAAAAATGGCCATGTGTCTTTTTACTGCAATTATTGGTGCGGCAAGCACGCTGTCTCCGGTGCGCCCGATGTCGCCGCTGGCGGATGCGCATATGGCGGTGCAGTCGGCGAGCACTCCATCGAGCGCTACTTGCTCGATCATCTCAGTGAGCTCCTCGATGCGTACCAGCTTGAGATTGAGAAGAAAAAATCCTCGATGCGCATCGCTCCCGAGCTGCGCATCCGCGCCGCTAGCGACAAACTCACCCGTCTCAAGGACCTCTACGTAGATGGCTTTATCGACAAGCCGACCTACGAGGCCGACCACGCCAAGCTGCAGCAGGAAATCAGCTCCGCCCTCGCTGAGAAGCAAGCCGTCCACATCACACCCGCAGCCGTCCGAGACCTCATCCTCAAAGCCGACGACTTTCGCGCTATTTACGCCGCGATGGACCGCCAGCACAAGTACGATCTCTGGCAAAGCACGATCAAGAGTATAAAAATAGGCGAGCCCAAGCCATTGCCTGGACGCGCCTACAAAAAATTTATCGTCGAATTTTATTAATTTTTTTGCTCGTTTAAGTATACCACTTAGCGACCCGTGCGCCCGCGCTTTGTCATCGGGATGCCCTGTTTGCAGAGCGGGCA
>ULVP01064636.1_pt1 | contig 40401 bp, 52 predicted proteins | sample 1959551 | NCBI WGS metagenome assembly ULVP01 (sample SAMEA4835789, study PRJEB28245) | human gut metagenome | biome: gut microbiome; material: fecal sample | place: Denmark | collected 2008 | reverse complement strand
CGGCATCAATGCGCTCAAGGCGATGGGGGCCGACAAGCTCGGCCTCTCGGATGCAGAGCTTGAAGATATCGTCACGAAGTGGCGCGAAGCGAGCCCGTCCATCCCGCGGCTCTGGCACAAGATCGAGTCCGCGGCAATGCGGGCGGTCCGTGCGACGGCACTCAACGATGACGGCAAGGTCTACCGGATGGATACGGGCAAGAGGGAGCTCAGGAAATTCCCGGTCACGGGCAATATCTACTTTGCCCGTGTGTATGACTGCCTGCTCCTGCATCTGCCGAGTGGCCGCTGGCTCGTCTACCCGAAGGCACGCATCGGCGAGAACCGCTTCGGCCGTCCGTCCATCATCTACGAAGGGTTGGAGCAGACGACGCGGCGCTGGGGTGAGCTTGAGACGTATGGCGGCAAGCTGACGGAGAACCTCATCCAGGGCATCGCGCGGGACTGCCTCGGTGCGGCCATGCTGCGCCTCGAGGCAGCGGGCTACAAGATCGTTGCGCATATCCACGACGAAGTCGTACTCGATGTGCCGCAGGACTTTGGCTCGCTCGCGGACGCCATCCGCATCATGGTGCAGAATGAGCCCTGGAACGAGGGCCTGCTCATGAACGCGGACGGCTTCGAGAGTATGTACTACAAGAAGGATTGATTCTCATGAACGATACTCTTTTTTATATCGCAGTGGCGCCGAGCCGCCAGTCAACGAACTGGCGCAACGTCAAGACGAGCTGGCAGGATTTCTTGCAGGATCATCTGCTGACGCCGTGTCGGACGAACGAGACGATGGCGGAATACGCGGCGATGAAGAAGCCGGAGAGGGACCGCGTCAAGGACCAGGGCGGTTTTGTGGGCGGCTATCTCGAGGGCGGCCGCCGCAAGAAGGACAGCGTCAAGCTGCGCCAGCTCATCTGCCTCGACGCGGACAACATCCCGAAGGGCGTCGACTTCCCCGCGATGGTTGCGGAGAAGGGCGGCGTGCCGTGCTACGCCATCTACCCGACGCACAGCGCAACGCCTGATAAGCCGCGCTACCGCCTCGTCATCCCCTGCAACCGCCCGCTGGAGCCAGATGCGTATGAGCCAGCCGCGCGCATCATCGCGAAGCGCATCGGCATCAACTACTTCGACCCGACGACCTACGAGGCCTCGAGGCTCATGTACTGGCCGACGTGCCCGAAGGATGCGCCGTATCAGTGCCTGCACTTCGAGTCGCCTGATGGTGCCTGGGCAGACCCTGATGCGCTCCTTAATGAATACGAGGACTGGCGCGATGCGTCGGCCTGGCCAATCGGCAAGACAGAGACGCAGGCTCATGCCCGTACCATCAAGCGCCTCGGCGACCCGCGCGAGAAACAGGGCATCGTCGGCGCTTTCTGCCGGGCCTACACCATCACGGAGGCCATCTCGACTTTCCTGCCAGACACCTACACGCGGGTGGATGGCACTGAGGACCGCTACACCTACGCATATGGCACGACGACGGGCGGCGTCATCATCTACGACGATGACCTGCATGCCTACAGCCACCACGCAACTGATCCCATCAGCGGAATGGACGTCAATGCCTTCGACCTCGTCCGGCTCAACAAGTTCGGGCAGATGGATGAGGACGTGGACGAAAAGACGCCGGTCAACAAGTATCCGAGCTACACGGCCATGACGGCCTTTGCCCGTCAGGACGAGAAGGTCAGGGGCATCCTCGTCGAAATGGCCGCGCAAGAATTCGACGATGGCCTGCTGGATGATGTGGGCGAGGACGAGGACAAGAAGGCCATCGCCGAGGCCCGCCATGCGCTCCGCATGAAGCTTGAATGGACGGCCAGGATGACGCGCATCCTCGCGACGGCCAAGAATTTTCTCCTGATCCTGAACCTCGACCCGGAGCTCCGGGGCATTGCTGCGCTCGATAATTTCAGCCACCGCATCGTGCTGCGCCGCGATACGCCCTGGCGGAAGCTGCGGTCGGGCGAGAATCCCGTCTGGACGGATGCTGACGATGCGCAGCTGCGCAATTTCATCGGCACCCATTATGGCGGCCTCGCCAGCAAGGCGCTCATCGACGATGCCTTCACGGAGGTGACCAGCAAGAACGCCTTCCATCAAGTCAAGGACTGGTGGCAGACGCTCGTATGGGACGGCGTGCCGCGCGTCGGTAGGCTGCTCATTGACTACCTCGGCGCGGAGGATAATGCGTACACGCGCGAGGTTACAGAGACGTTCTTCAAGGCCGGCGTGGCGCGCGTCATGCGGCCGGGCACGAAGTTCGACTGCTGTCTCGTGTTAACTGGGCCGCAGGGCATCGGCAAGAGTACGATTCTCGCACGGATGGGCGGCAGATGGTTCAATGACTCCATCGTCTCGATCAAGGGCAAGGACCCGCTCGAGCAGCTCATTGGCTCGCTCATTATCGAGCTTGGCGAGATGCAGGCGGCGACGCGCGCGGAGAACGATGAGCTCAAGGCCTTCATCTCGAGGCAGACGGACAAGTTCCGTGCGCCGTATGGACGCCGGACGGAAGAATACCCGCGCCAATGCATCTTCGCGGCCACGACGAACGACGACATCTTCCTCAAGGACCGCACGGGCGGCCGCCGCTTCCTGATCGTGCCCTGCTCCGGCAAGGCCGAGAAGAATCTCTGGCAGGACTTCACGCCTGCCGAGGCCGCCCAATGCTGGGCCGAGTGCATCGTGCTCTACAAGGAGAATCCTAATCTGGAGCTCTCGAAGGAGTCGCGCGACGCCGCCCGTGAGATGCAGGAGTCTCATACCGAGGGCGCGGAGCTCACTGGACTCGTCGAGGCTTATCTTAATCGCGCACTGCCGCCGCACTGGGACTCGATGGGCCTTGAAGAGCGCCGGGAATGGCTCGATTCTCCGGCCATCGATGGGCAGGATGAAGGATATGTAAAGAGGGAGCGCGTCTGCACGCTGGAGATCTGGTGTGAGTGCCTGGGCAATTCGCAGAAATCCATGCGGAATCTTGATGCCAGGAATCTCAATACCATTATGCAGCATATGCCAGGCTGGAGGCCGCATCGAGACAACGCGAGTAAAAGCGGGATGGTTCGGTTCCCTCTTTATGGTCAGCAGAGGGCTTACGACCGCGTGAAAACGCCGAAAAAGTCCACGCTGAATGAACAGAATCAAGAGAATGAAAAGGAAAGAATCGTTGACGATAGTGTCAACAGAGACGTCAACGATTTGATGTAGGGTGAAATATCGGTGTCAACGGTTTTTCTTCTGTTGACACTTTGTTGACGGATTGTTGACGCCGATGAAGCCTTATACAGCAATGGTTTGAGGGGTGTCGTCAACAGTGTCAACAGTTTTTTATTATAAAGTTATTTTTTTTAAATTAGAGCGTATACGCGCGCGAGAGGGCTTATATGACGCTCTAAACGCTCTATTTTTGCTTTAGTAATAGAAGTTGAAAAATCTGTTGACATCGTTTACACGGCCCTAGATTTTTACTTTAGGAGGTGTCCTCTGTACATGAACAAACTGGAACGCGATATCGAGAAGAATCTTGGCATGATTCTTGGGGAGTGGGATTGTCAGTATCTCAAATTCGTCAGCCCAGGTCATGCAGGCGTGCCAGACAGGATCATCCTGACGCCGGGCGGGCATGCCGTCTTTGTCGAGCTGAAGCAGGCGGGCAAGGAACTCCGCCCGCTGCAGGTCTATTGGCAGAAAACCTTGCAGCGGATGCATTTTGCGGCGTTCGTCGTCAGTGATGATGACTCGGCGCGCAAGTGCCTGCATCACATCCTTGAGGTTCTCCGACAGGAGGAAGATGCGGAGATGAAGGAAGGGTTGAGTGAATATGATATTTAAGCCGCATCCGTATCAGGCGGAGGCCGAGCGCCGTATTCTCGAGCATCCCTGCTATGGGCTCTTTTTAGACATGGGCCTCGGCAAGACGGTCATCACTTTGTCTGCGATTGCGGAGCTCATCTACGACCGCTTCGAGGTGCGCAAGGTGCTGATCATCGCGCCGAAGTCGGTGGCGGAGTCGACCTGGCAGGACGAGGCGAAGAAGTGGGAGCACACGAAGTGTCTGCGCTTCTCAACGGTCCTGGGCTCAAAGGCCGAGCGCGAGCGGGCCTTGATGGCCGATGCGGACTGCTATGTGACGAACCGCGAGAATATCGTCTGGCTCATGGAATACTATTTCTATGACCCACCCTTTGACATGCTGGTCGTCGATGAATCTTCGAGCTTCAAAAATCCGCAGGCCAAGCGCTTCAAGGCGCTGCGCAAGGTGCTGCCACTTTTCAGTCGCCGCGTCATCCTGACGGGCACGCCAGCACCGAATACGTTGATGGACCTCTGGAGCCAGATCTACTTGCTGGACAGAGGCAAGCGCCTCGGCAAGAGCATGACGATGTACCGCAATCACTGGTTCGTGCCTGATCGGCGCAACGGCTTTGTCGTCTACAGCTACAAGCTGCGGGATGTGAGCTGTGAGCGGGGCATCTATGACGCGCTGGGCGATATATGTATGAGCCTCAAGGCCGAGGATTACATCACCCTGCCGGAGCGCATCGACAACGTCATCCGCATCAGGATGCCGCCCGAGTCGCGCAAGGCCTATGACCGGATGCACCGCGACTTGATACTTGAGATGCAGGACGCGGAGATCACGGCGATGAGCGCGGCGGCTCTCAGCAATAAGCTGCTGCAGATGGCCAATGGGCGCGTCTACGATGACAAGCATCAGGTCGTGACCCTGCATCATGCCAAGCTTGACGCCCTGACGGACATCGTCGAGGCGAATCCGGGGAAGCCCGTCCTCGTATTCTATGCCTACCAGCATGACCTCGATATGCTGCAGGAGGCTTTTCCCAAGGCGCGGGTCTTGCATGGCGCCGAAGAGATGCGGGACTGGAATGCGGGGCGCATCGAGATCTTGCTGGCGCATCCAGCAAGTACGGCCTACGGACTCAATCTGCAGGCAGGAGGCCATATCATTGTGTGGTACGGCCTGACCTGGAGCCTCGAGCAGTACCAGCAGGCCAATGCGCGACTCTATCGGCAGGGACAGAAAGAGCCGGTCATCGTGCATCACCTCGTTACCGATGGTACTATCGATACCAAGGTCATGCAGGCATTATCCCGGAAAGCAGCAGGGCAGGACGCTTTGATGGAAGCTGTGAAAGCAGAGATAAGGAGAGGATAATATGAACAAGAAAGAAATCCATGCCTATCTTGATGAGGCTTTAGAGCGTGAGTATTCGCGCGGGGAAAGAGATGGATACCAGAAGGGTGTGTCGGACGGATATCGGCGTGGCAAGGCGGCGGTTATACTGCCGCATCCTTGCGACGGGCCACTCTATGAGGATTGGACTTGGCCGCAGTATCTCGATAAAATGCGTGAAGAATTTGAAGAGGTCGTAGAAGCTGTTAAGAGCGTACGAGATTGTACGAAAAAGCATCTTGGCGTAGCCGTTCACAGGGAACGCTGTGAGCATTTAATGCGAGAGTGTACGGATTTGATTGTAGCCACCACGACTTTTATGTATCGCACAGGGTATAACGAGTCCGACCGTCAGAGACTCATGTTTGAGGTCAATGAAAGTAATGCCAAGCGCGATGACGGCCAGCGATTTAATAGGGGGTGATGAATCATGAAGGACAAGCATTTAGCCAAGCTCAGTGAGATTGAAGAAGCAGCCGTCCTCGGTATGAAGCGGCGGTACTGCCGGAAGTATACTGAGTGCGCTTGCCAGGGCTGTCCGGTGAAGGTCGATACGGATGAGAAGCTTGACTGTGCGCTGCTGATCGTGCTGGAGGCACTCAAGAAAGAGAGGGAAGCCGAGGCATGATGTTATTGATTTTTGTGCGGGGAGGAGATATTGTGAAAGAGCTTAAGGAATACAATGACTACGTTGAAACCGTGAAGCGCTATCTGAGTCAGTATGGCCGGATGCAGGGGACGGCGGAGAGTATGCGTATGCGAGCAAAGACAATCCGAGAGGAGCTTTCGGAGGGCTTCGATATCGCGGCACCGATTTCAAAGTACGGGGACCAGGTTGGCGGCGGTTCACCAGAGCTCAACACCGTGGAGGCAGCCGCCGATCGGCGCGCGAAGAAGGCCAAGATGGCGGCATGGTGCGATGCCCAGGCGGACGCCATCGAACATCGGCTGGAGCTTGTCGACCATGCGCTTTCCTGTCTCGATGAGCGGGAGCAGTATTTGCTGAGGGGCTACTATTTCGAGAAGAAAACATGGGTAGAGCTGGCGATGGACTTGTACCTCTCGGAGACATGGGCGCGGAAGACTGGCGGGCGGGCTGTGAAAACGATGGCGGCCATCATCTTCGGTGAAGATGCCGTCCCCGAACAGATGGCGTTTCATTTCGCATTGCTTTGATAAGTCACAGAGGCCTGTGGATAAGTACAAGGTTAAAAACACTTCCGCTTTTGTGCCGGATTTTGACGCAGATCTGTGAGATAATAGTAGCATCGGATGTCTGGATGAGGCGGACGATAACTCTCCAAAACAACATACATCATGGGCGGGGCATTGTTCATAATGGCGTTTGAATCCTTGCAATCTGCGCTATCCCGCCCGACATGGCAGCTAGGTTACGTGGCAAACCGCTGGGAGCGCAGAACCCAGTAAGTGAGGTTCAAGTCCTCACGCTGCCTCCACATGACGTAAGCGAGGAGACGACACTCGCAAACGTCGGCATTTTGTCACGCCGGAGCCAACGCCGGCGGAAAGTTCCTCCTTTCATAAAGTTACCCCTTAGAGACAGGCCTGAAATCTAGGGCCTGTACGAATACTCGAGCACTCACAGCGTGGGTGCTCTTTTTGATGCATAAATAAGACTAGGGAGCGTGGTGAGCATGTGAGATGAAGCTGACAGAGAAACAGAGGCGTTTCGTCGATTATTATGTCGAGACGGGGAATAAGACCGAGGCCGCGAAAAAGGCTGGCTACAGTGAAAAAACAGCAGCGAGCATCGGGGATGAGAACCTGAGAAAACCTGCAATCAAAGCCGCCATCGATGCCAGGCTCAGAGAACTCGAGGGCAAGCGCATCGCCAAGGCCGACGAGGTCATGCAGTTCCTCACATCGACACTGCGCGGCGAAGTCAAGGAAGAGCGCGTCGTCGTCGAAGGGACAGGCGAAGGAAGAAGCGATGCCCGCATCATCACGGTGCAAGTATCCGCCCGGGACCGCCTCGAGGCGGCGAAGAGCCTGCTCAAGCGCTACCCGATGCAGCTCGATGCCAAGGAACAAAAACTCAAGCTCCAGAAGCTCGAGAACGAGATACGGGCGGCAACGGAGAGCAATCAGGCTACTGGCAAGGAGCCACTTGTCAGAATCTATTTGCCGGATAACGGTAGAGGTGATAACGCATGATAGAACTTCGGCCGCAGCAGGGCCCGCAGGAGCAGTTCTTGTCTAGCCCTGCTGATATTGCGATATACGGTGGCAGTGCAGGCGGTGGTAAGACCTATGCGCTCTTGCTGGAGCCTTTGCGCCATATGGATAATCCTGGCTTTGGTGTGGTCATCTTCCGCCGTGACAGTGGGCAGATTACGAACGAGGGCGGCTTGTGGGATAACGCCAAGGACATCTATCGCCCACTGGGAGCGACGTTCATGGAGTCGGCACCGAAGCGGGTGATCTTCCCATCCGGCGCAAAAATCACATTCAACCATCTGCATACAGCTGATGCCGTGTATGGCTATCAAGGTGCCCAGGTGGCGCTCATCTGCTTTGACGAGCTGACGCATTTCAGCGAGAAGCAGTTCACGTACATGCTGTCACGCAATCGTTCGACCTGCGGCGTCCGTCCATACGTGAGGGCAACTTGCAATCCGGACTCGGATTCATGGGTGGCGCGCTTCATCTCGTGGTGGATTGACCAGGATACTGGCTATGCCATCCCTGAGCGCTCGGGGCTCCTGCGGTACTTCATCCGCATCGACGGAGAAATCCATTGGGCCGATACGCCGGATGAACTGGCCGCGGAGTTCCGCGTCAGCCCGGAACTCTGCAAGAGCGCGACGTTCATTAGCTCCAGCATCTTCGACAACAAGGTCCTTCTGAAAGCGGACCCAGGCTATCTGGCATCGCTGAACGCTCTGAGCCTTGTCGAGAAGGAACGTCTCCTGCGCGGCAACTGGAAAATCCGTCCGGCGGCAGGGCTCTACTTCAAGCGAGACATGTTCCGCATCGTACATGACCTGCCGGACAAGATTGTCAGTGTGGCGAGAGCATGGGATTTGGCGGCGACGACCATCACGCCGAATCGCCCGGACCCTGACCGCACGGCATCGTGCCTCATGGCGCGGCTGCGGAATGGCCAGTATATCATCCTGGATGTACAGCGCCGGGCGCTCAATGCGTCCGATGTGCGTGCTCTGATGGTCAATACGGCGATGGCAGATCGGGCACAGTACAAGAATGTGCAGACGGTCATCCCGCAAGACCCGGGGCAGGCGGGCAAAGACCAGGCGGCTAGTCTGGCTTCCTTGCTGGCTGGCTTCCGTGTCTCGACGCATACCGTGACGGGCTCCAAGATAACGCGGGCGGAGCCATTTGCCGCCCAGGTCCAGCATGGGGCAGTCATGGTGATGGAAGGGGCTTGGAATCAAGCCTTCTTCGATGAGTTGGAGGGCTTCCCGGATGCCCTGCATGATGACCAAGTGGATGCCGCGAGCGATGCCTTCAAGGCCGTAGCACGCTCGCATGATTGGACGGCATTGATTTCGTGAGGTGATACTGTTTGAAAAGAAAGAATCAGGACGGATACGTCAATGCCGTCATCGGCTACGGCACGCGAAGCCGCGACCCGCGGATGCATACTTCGTATGCCGGTCGACGCGGGACCGACCGAGAGTACTGGCAGGAGTATGAGGACCTGTTCACCTACAACGGCCTGGCGCAGAAAATCATCAAGGCTCCTGCGGATGAGGCGGTGCGGGCGGGCTTCTCGCTCAAGGGTGGCGAGGATGACATCGAGCAAAACGATGTGGTGCAGTCCATCTTGGAAGACCTGGACTTCCAGCAGGTATTCTCGACAGCGCTCTGCTGGGACAGGCTCTTCGGCGGTGGTGCGGTCCTGCTGATGCTGGATGACGGTGGCGAGCTCAGTGAGCCTGTCAACGAAAAGCAGCTGCACCGGATTGAGAGCATGAAGGTCTACGATGCACAGGATGTCGATCCCCTGGCCTATTGCGAGGACCCTGCTGATGATCGCTATGGCCTGCCGAAGGTCTATACGGTCATCAACTACAATGGCGCTTCCTTCAATGTGGACGCCAGCCGGCTCCTTATCTTCAATGGCGGCATCGTCAGCAATCGCATGCGGCGAGAGCGCAATGGCTGGGGCGGGTCCATCATGGAGCAGGTACAGGACAGCCTCGAGCGCTATAACACGTCGCATGATTTTGCCACGCTGGCGCTCGAGCGGCTCAGCCAGAGCGTCACGAAGTTCGCGGGTTTGGCCGATATGCTGAGTACGGAGTTCGGCGAGAAGCAGGTAGAGAAGCGCCTGCAACTCATCGATATGGCCCGTGGCATGATGAATACCATCGCACTCGACAAAGAGGATGAGTACGACCTTAAGAATGTCACGCTGGCCGGCATCAAGGACGTGCTGGATGAATTCGAGATTGCACTTTGCGCCGCGGCAGATATCCCGGCAACGGTTCTGTTTGGCCGCAGTCCGCAGGGGCAGAACTCGACGGGCGAGAGCGACCTCGAGAACTACTACAACATGATTGAGCGCATCCAGCAGCGCAAGATCAAACCGCAGATCTACCGGCTCCTGCATTTGATGGACTGCTGCAGTGAGTATGCACTCAACCTGCCGCAGGATTTCACGATTGACTTTGCGAAACTCTGGAACCCATCGGCCAAGGAGCAGGCGGAGACGAAGCAGATTGAGGCGGACGCAAGGGCGAAAGAGGCCGCGGCCGCCGCTCAGTATGTCAGCCTCGGCGCGCTCGATCCGCAGGAGGTCCGCCAGAAGTTGGACGACGGCGACGAGTACGACCTTGACCGTAGCATCGACAAGGTCATGGGGACGCCAGTAAAGGATGAGAGCGATGACGGAAATCATAGCGAAGCGTAAATGGCGGTATCCTCTGAGCTATGAGCGCAGCTATGCCAAGCTCCTGCGGGATTACGTCAGGCGGAAGTGCAAGGTGATACAGGCCTTCTTGCCGGAGCTCCAGGACGCCGTGCAAAGCCCGTCAGCTGTCAATGCCCGCATTGAGATCGTACTGGACGGCATCGAGAAGGCAGTCGAGAATGTCGAGACGATGACCACATCTATCCAGCATATCTTCGACCTGGTCAGCCGGTACAATCAGACAGAGTTCGATGCCATCACAAAGAGCCTGTTCGGGGTGCCGCTTTCCGGCAGCCAGCCGCCCGCTGGCATCCATCAGGATGCAGATATCGACGACCTGAAAGAGATGTGGGTCAACCAGAACCTCGACCTCATCAAGAGTATCGACCAGCAGACGCTCCAAAGGCTCAAGCAGGCGATGAATGAGGCTATCCTCAACAACGTCAACAGCAGGCTCCTGATGAAGTATCTCGTTGATGAACTGCAGCGGATTGCAGGCTTGGAAGAGAATCGGGCGATACTCATCGGCACCGACCAGGTGGGCAAGCTCAACGGGATGCTCTCACGCTATCGTCAGGAGAATGCAGGCATTGACTCCTACATCTGGGAGACCTGCCACGATTCCCGCGTCAGGCCATCCCATGCGGACCGTCAGGGGCATAAGTACAAGTGGAACAGTCCGCCGCCCGGCGGCCATCCGGGGATGCCAATCCGTTGCCGATGTGTGGCACTGCCGGTTATTGACCTGGATAAAATTCCCATCCGGCCCAAGACTCAGTCGTATGTGACCGTGGGCTCGCCGATGGACTTCATGGCGCATCATCAGTTCAAGCCGTCGCTGGCCAAGCAGGTAGACACCATAAAGGTCGGGAGCGAAGCAACGGGCGGCCCGTATACCTTCGAGGTACGCCGCGTGACGAACAGCAAGTTCTCGCTCTATGCAGAGGCAGACATCTCGCCTCGTGCTGATGTGATCCGGACGGTAGAGCCCTTGCTGGAAGAAGCTTATGCGGGCATCGCGGATGAGCTTTCCATGCCGACCGTCGTGATTGCAGATCTGGGAGAACACTTCCACGACGATATCATTGGCGGCTATGAGAGTAAGTCTGGGAAGCTGTTCCTGAGTTCCCACTATGATACGCGGGACAAGATCCTAGCCTATATCAAGCGCAGGAACGAGGACGGTCGGCATCAATTTGCCAACCAGACGGTACAGGCAGTTATCTTGCATGAACTTGGGCACAAATTCTACTACGATACGATAAAAAAGATATCGAAAATCAAGAATTTGTCGTATAATAAAAGCAGGGAACTGGTTGACAGTGTTGTCCGGAATTGGGTCAATGAACTTCTGTTGCAGGATAAGTCACTGGATAGAGCTTTATCTATATATGCAGAGGATGGTATTCGAAAGGGTTCCCAGAGTGAAGTAGTGGCTGAAGCGTTTTCTGGGCGCAAGACGAATCTGTATGCAAGAGATCTCATATCGAGGTTGAAAGGGTTGATGACAAAATGATGATCCAGCCAACAGAACGAGAGATGGAGTTGCGGGAGCTTTTGGATAAGGAAAAAGATCCTGAAAAGCGGAAGAAGTATGATGAGGAGTTGACGAAGGAAGTTCGTAACAACCCTACATGGCAGAGATTGAAGAAAATTTTTGCTTGACCCATATCAGGGTAAAATCGAATACTAGCACTTTGCAAATCATGCAAGGTGCTTTTTTGTTGCCCGGAGGTGGTGAGCATTGGGCAGAATCAAGGAAAAGGATTGCATGGCAGGCATCACGGCCAGGCTGAGCCCTAGTGGTGTAATCCGTGCTCGGATGCTGAGCAATCACATTCGGACACAGGAGAGGGCGGTTGTACCGCAGCCGCAAGATCAGGTAATCCTTCCTGATGCAGGATATGATGGCTTAGCGAAGGTGGTCGTCAAGGCCATTCCGAACAATTGGGGTGAGATTATCTGGGATGGAGCTGTCATGACGGTGAAATAGGAGATGATATTATGTCGAAAAGTGTAAAAATCAATGGCGTGACCTATGAAAGCGTGCCGGAAATTGATATCCCGCTCTCTACAGGCGAGGGGTCGGCAAAGTTCTACGATACTTCGGGCGCGAGCGGTGCCGCAGGTGATGTCCTGTCGGGTAAAACCTTCTTTGGCGTCTCCGGCCCGATGACGGGCAGCATGCCAAACAATGGTGCTGTGACTGGCACGTTGGCCAAGAAGGCCGATGTCTACACCGTGCCTGCAGGCTACCATAACGGTGGCGGCAAGGTTGGCATCAGTGAGACGGAGCAAGCCAAGATCATTGAGGGGAATATCCGAGCCGGTGTCAGCATCCTTGGCGTGGCTGGCAAGAGCACCGTCGTGGACACGTCTATCTCTACTGGCGGTGCTTCGGCGAGCACCATTGTCTCTGGGGCCAGCGCGTATGTCAACGGCACGCTGGTGAGAGGTGCGCTGACTCTCGTAAAGGTGACGCAGGATAGCTCGACAAAAGTGCTCAGCATTGCATAGGCGGTGAGGCGTTATGGCCTATGGGTATGCAATCAAGATTGCAGGTGCTACGTATGAGAGCGTGCCAGAAATCAAAATGGTGGATGCCGATACTGGCGACAAGGTTGGATATTATCCCTATATCGACGGCCTGGCCACGGTAGAACAGTCTGGGGGAGCGGCAGGCATAGGCATCCGTACTCGGGTTTCCGATGATGATGTCATCGTGATGAAGGCGAGCGAATTGCACAAGCTGCTCTTGCAGCAGGTGGCATTTGTGACGATGTACGATATCATGGATGCCGCTGGCAAGTCCGTAAGCGTGTTCGGTTTCCAAGAGCAGACGTATACTGGCGGCTTTGGTGTCGGGCGGTTTGCTGATTTTGTGTGAGGTGATGAAGATGTTCCAGATTAGGGGAGACACCATATTCGTGACAAGAGGCGATTCGGCTGTATTCAATCTGGATCTGCTTGACGCGGATGGAAATCCTTTTGCGTTGCAGTCTGGTGACGTCCTGACCTTTACCGTCAAGAAGACGACCTCAGACAAGGATGCACTTATCCAGAAAAATGTCACGGATGCAATCGTATTGAAGCCGTCTGACACAAGCGGCCTCGCCTACGGGAGGTATGTGTATGACCTGCAGCTGACACGGGCGAATGGCTATGTGGAGACAATCATCACGCCATCGACGTTCATCGTCGGTGAAGAAGTGACGTTCTAATGGTTCAGGAGGTGAGGGCATGATTCGCTACGATACGGTGCCGATTCATGCGCAGAAGACGGATGAGGGATTCATCCGGGACAAGCCGGTCATTGGCCGGACGGGAGTCCTTGTATATCGCAATGCGGATGGCTCGGAGAGGCGGGAGTACCGGCCGCCGGAAGAAGCCTTTGATAAAGACAGTCTGGCCAGCCTGAAAGGCAAGCCCATCACGATCGGGCATCAGGGCATGGTCACCAGCCAGAATGCCGCGAACGTCCGGCCAATCGGTACGGTACTGAGCGCGGGTCAGGCAGATGGAGATACCATCACGGCGGATGTCGTGCTCTACAGCCTGCCGACCTCGGCACGCGAGCTTTCCTGTGGGTACAACCTCGACCTCGATGAGACGCCGGGCACGACGCCGGCAGGAGAGCCTTATGACGCGGTCCAGCGCCATATCCGGTACAATCACGTGGCCGTTGTCCCCAAAGGCCGTGCTGGCATTGCACGCCTGAATATGGATGGGGACCAGGAACCAGAAGCAGAGACAGACGAAGGGAGTACGAAGATGGAGAAGATCAGACTCGACAATGGCCTCGAATATGAGGCTGCGCCCGAGGTCGCGGTGCATGTCGCGAAGCTCGAGCAGGACAAGGCCGCCCAGAAGGCGGAACTCGACAAGCTGCAGGCCAAGTATGATGCTGCGCTTGACGACAACAAGAAGCTCAAGGAAGAGGCTGCCAAAGGCCGCGACGAGGCCAAGAAGCATTTCGACGAGGCGGTAGCCGCCCGCGTCATGATGCTCAAGAAGGCAGATGCGTTCAAGATTGAGAAGGCGGACAGCATGGATGACATGGCCATCAAGAAGGCTATCATCAAGAAGGTCCGCGGAGATTCCTTCGACTTGGAAGGCAAGAGTGATGACTACATCAACGCGGCCTATGATATGGTCAAGGATGAAGCGCAGGAGGCGCATGAGGACGGCGCAGGCATGCCTCAGCAGCGCAAGACGGTCATGCAGCCGCTGAAGCAGGATGAAGATGAGGATGAGCTCACGCCGGCCGAGGCGCTCAAGAAGCTCCGCGCAGACGAAGCGGCGCTCTACATGAAGGAGGTCAAGTGATATGGCACAGGCAAAGACGTTCAACTGGTATGGCAGTGAGGATGCTGTCGGCATTCCGGGCATGAAGGCGGATACGACGGGTGATGTGGTGGACTCTCTGGTCGCTGAGAGTGGCTTGAATCCGGGTGATCCTGTCATCCGCGGCACGAGTGCCGGCCAGGTCAAGGCGGTCACGGCGGCAACGGATGGCCCGAAGGCAATCGGCATTGTCCTGCATGTCCATCGTGAGCCGGCAACGGATTCCAAGTACTATGAAGCCGGCTACACGGTGCCGGTCCTGACGTTCGGCGATGTCTACGTCGTAGCGGGCGGCGATGTCGCTGCAGGTGATAAAGCCGATGCAGCTGTCGCAGAAGACGGCTCTATCAGCTTCACGAAATCGGCAGGGGCGAACACCATCCCGGGTGCTGTGTTCCTCGATGCGGGTTCGAAGGGCGACATCGTCCGTCTGCGCATTCGCCAGTAACAGGAGGTCAGAAAATGAAGAGATACGATAAAAAAGAAGCGAACTACATCATGAATACGGGCCGTCTCGATGAGGCGCAGAGCGTATTCCTCGCCCGCCAGCTGACGCATATCCGCGCAAAGACGTTAACGGTCAAGAAAGCGCCGCTCAATGCCTTCTTGGTATTCCCTGTCCAGACGGATATCCCGCAGGGCGCTGAGACGGCGGTCCAGTACATCTACGATTCAGTCGGCATGGCTGAGATCATCAGCAACTACGCCGATGATCTGCGCCGTGTCGATGTCGTGGCAAAGGAACAGCCGGTCAAGGTCTTTACGCTCGGCGATGCCTATGGCTATAACTACCGTGAGGTCAAGAATGCGCAGTTTGCCGGCGTCAACCTCTCGGCAATGAAAGCACAGCAGGCCCGCCGCGGCATTGATGTCAAGATCAACAAGATTGCCTGGTTTGGCGACAAGGAGCACAACATCACGGGCTTCCTCGGCAATGACAATCTCTCGAAGGTGGAGCTTGCGGCAGATGGCACGGGCTCGAAGACGGCACTTTCGACCAAGACGGCGGACCAGATGATCCGCGACGTCAACAGCCTCATCGATGCCATTCCGTCGGCAACGAACGAAGTGGAGCAGGCCAACACGGTCCTGCTGGCACCAGCGGCTTACCGTGCGCTCTCGGAGACGCGCATCCCGGATGCAGAAGGCCAGACGGTGCTCGGCTTCCTGAAAGAAGTCCATCCGGAGATCACGCGCTGGATGAAGGTGGGCGAGCTCAAGAAAGCGGGCGCTGACGAGTCGGATGTGATGGTGGCCGGCTACTTCGACCCGATGTACATCAAGCTCGAGATCCCCACGCGCTTTGACCAGCTGCCGGTCCAGTACCGCAACCTCGAGTACATCATCGACTGCGTTGCTGAGGCGGTCGGTGTCACAGTAACGATGCCGATGGCCTTTGCCAAGGCAGAAGGCTGCTGACAGGAGGGATAACGATGGCAATCTTGATCAATCGCACAAATCATGCAATCTTCTTCGGTTCGACGATGCTCGTGCCAGCTCGCCCTACGGAAGTCGTCGGCAAGCTCACGGACATCAAGAAGCAGTATCCCGGCATCGCTTCTGCGATGACCAAGGGCCTCATTGAGTCTGTGACAGCAAAGGCGGCGGCCGAGGCTTTGTCTGAGCTCGCCAGCAAGACGCTGGAGGAGATTCAGGCCTATGCCAAAGAGAAGGGCATCGACCTGACGGGCAAGACGACAAAAGAAGAGATGCTCGTCGCCGTAAGCGGGGTGTAAGCTATGGATGGGGTACAAGATGTCCTTGCCTGCGTGCGGCTGCTTGCACCTCAGCTCGAGGAGAAAGCAGATTCCGTCCTTGAAGCGTATATCGGATTGGCCGAACCCTTTGTCGATGCAGAGAAGTTCGGCCCTTTCTATGTGCAGGCTCTGGCGAACTATGCGGCGCATCTCATGACGGTCCAGTCCGTGATTGCGACGGATGGCGCGACGGGCGGAGCATTGACTGCCGGCAGTATCACGAGCGAGCGCGAGGGCGACCTGCAGCGCAGCTACGGAAACGCCGGAGCGAGCAGTGATGACTTGCTGGCTAAAACGGCCTATGGCAAGGCGTTCCTCGCCATCCGACGCCGGTGTATTGTGCCAATCAAGACGAGGATGGGGTGATGACATGGCAACGACGGTGATAGACATCAATGGAGCATATCAGGCTATCCTGCATCGATTGCAAAATATGCACGGCAATGTCGAGGTCGGGATTTTTGACGATGGGAAAAAAGAACCGAACAAGACCTCTGTCTACGATGTCGCTGTCTACAATGAGTACGGCGCGTCACACATCCCTGCCCGCCCATTCATGCGCCAGACGGTCGACAACCATGAGCAGGAGTGGGCGGATATGGCTCAGAAACTCGAGAATCGTGTGGCAAACGGCATGAGTGTCGAGCAGGCCCTCGACATCCTTGGCAACCAGGCTGAATGTCACATGAAGGAAACCGTCGGCCAAGGAAAGTTCAAGCCAAACTCGCCCAAGACGATCAAGCGGAAAGGCTCTGCTAAGCCACTGATTGATACGGGACTCATGCGTGAGAGCATCACGTACAAGGTCAACAAGTGAGGTGTTGCATATGAGCTTCCGGAGACCAGTCAGGGTGCTGCGGCAGAGTCCTGGTACATATGGCGATGATGGCCGCTACACCAGAGGAACATCGTCTGAGATGGCTATCATGGCGTCAGTCCAGCCGCTCGGCTCTCAGGAACGATACACGGTCGTCGGCCCTGAGGGCGGCAGGAACATCGCTTATATTAAGGTCTATACGGATGTATATCTCAGGCCACAGCGCGCGTCAGAGGCGGGCACAGACGGTCAGGATGCGGATATCATCGAATGGATGGGGCGGCACTTCATGATCGTCCAGTGCGATGCCTATCAGAGCGGTGTCATCAGCCATTACCGAGCCTATGCCAAGGAGGTGCTGGCAGATGACACGTGAGCAGATGGATTTCCTTCACGGCATCATCGCGGAGCTTCTGGCACTGCCGGGCAAGCGGGTCGTATGGGCACAGCAGAATATGCCGCGCCTGTGCCGCCCGTTTGCGACGCTCCAGCTTTTCGGTGAACGATATGAGAAGAGCGAGGAGCTGCGCCCGACAGGGCCGGGGCAGTACAAGGTAGTCGTACCGATGACCTGTACGCTTTCTGTCCAGTATTTTGGCGCGGATGCTGCCAGCCACTTGGAGGCGATGACAACTGGACTCAGCCGTCCGACCATCGTCGACCGATGCTTTGCAGCCAAGGTGGCCGTCTATGATGCGGAAGGCACGACGGACCTGTCGGGGCTTCTGGAAGGACAGACTTGGGAGGAACGGGCGGCAGTCGACCTGCATGTCCGATACAACTCCGAGGTGGATGACACTCCGGGCTACATCGAGAGTGTAGTCATCGAATCCGATATCGAGAAGCATCTGCCGCAAGATACGGTGATTGAGACGAATACTGATACGGGTGAGCACCTTGAGACTGGCGCAGGAGATAAAGACGAGGCATCCTCTAAATCGGACGGAGTCTCATCGCCGCCCGTCGATGAGGGCAAGCCCGATGAAACAGAATACTATATTGATACCGTCCAGGTGGACGGTATCTTTGATTGAGGAGGCTATGTAAATGGCGAATATCGATCGCATCGTAAACGTCCAGATTTCGCTGAATACGACGGGCATCACCCAGCTCGGCTTCAGCACGGTCCTGGTTGTCGGTGCTCATGCGCACAGCCTGTCCCGCGTCACGTCCTACACGGATGTGGACGAGATGCTGGATGATGGTTTTGATGTGAGTGAGCCAATCTACAAGGCGGTCTCGGCTTGCTTCTCGCAGACGCCGCGGCCGACGGCTGTGAAGGTGGGGCGCATTGCCTGCAATACGGTGAACGTCAATGTGACGAACGTGCTGGCAAGCGGCACCTACACGCTGATCATCAAGACGAAAGACACAGATGGCAACGTCACGAAAAAGACGTATGAATACAAGAACAACGGCGGCGAGGCGTCCGTCATTGCCGCAGGGCTCGAGGCGCTGATCACGGCCGACAAGGATGCTGTCGTGACGGCAGCTACCTCGGGGAACGCACTGGTGCTGACTAAGAAGAGTGCGGATTTCGCAGTAGAAACACCAGCGAATCTCACGGCTACGGCTGGCACGACAAATGAGTCTGTTGCGGCCTCTATGGCGGCCATCTTGGCAGAGGACAATGACTTCTACGGCATCATTTTGGCAGACCGCAGTGATGTAGATAAGGTCATGGACATGGCAGCATGGACCGAGACGCATATGAATCTCTTCCTCGTCTCGACGGCAGAGGAAGGGGCTGCAGATGCCTCGGTCACGACGGACCTGCTTTCCAAACTGTCGGACAAGAACTACTACCGCACTTCGGGCTGGTATCATGCGCTGGCGGATGAATACCCAGAGGCGGCGGTCATGGCGCGCTGCTTTGCCATCGAGCCGGGCGGCGAGACATGGGCCAACAAGAAGCTGGCTGGCGTGACGGCTGACCATCTGACGGAAACGCAGTACAATGCCATCACCAAGAAGAATGGCAACACGTTCGAGAAGTTCCGCAACGTCTCCATCACGCAGAACGGCAAGGTGGCGGCGGGCGAGTGGATTGATGTCATCCGGTTCCGCGACTGGCTGCAGGAGGAAATCCGCACGAACGAGTTCTACCTGCTCATCAATTCGGACAAGGTCCCCTATACGGATGCCGGCATTGCCGCAGTCGAGTCGGTCCTGCGCAAGGCGCTGGAAGATGGCCAGGCTCGTGGTGGCATTGCTCCGACGGAGTACGATGAGGATGGCAACAAGAACCTCGGCTTCACGATTGATGTGCCGCTCGCTTCGAGCATCACGGCCAATCAGAAGGCAAGCCGTGTGTTGAAGGACGTGAAGTTCACGGCGCGCCTTGCTGGTGCTATCCACGCCATCAAGATCACGGGCTCGTTCACGTATGACAATCTCATCGAGACGTCGGCATAAGGAGGGACAGGCATGTCTGATGTATTAACGTATAACCCGAAAAAGAACATCATCATCTACGGTGCCAAGCAGCTCACGGGCTTCGCTGAGGATGACATGATCACCATTAAGCCGCTCGGCGATGGCATGCAGATTTTCAGCGGTGCTGACGGCGAGGTCGGCCGCTCGATTGACCCGAACAGCACGTATGAAGTGACGGTGAGCCTGGCGACATCTTCCAAGTCGAATGACTACTTGTCGAACTGCTTCAACAAGGACCGCAAGACGGGCAACAATATGCTGCCACTCATCATCAAGGATCTCAGCGGCTCTACACTGTTCTTTGCCAAGCAGGCATGGATCAAGAACTTCCCTGAGTCGAAACGCGGCCGCAAGATCAGCAATCAGGACTGGACGTTCAACACGGGCCAGGTCGATGACCCCATCATTGGCGGCAATGACTGACGGAGGAGGAATATAAATGTCCATTATTTATCGCGGCGGCGAGACAAAGAAGTATGACCAGGGCGATTACACCTTTGCCATCCGCCCGTTTCCCGCGTTCCATTCCATGAAGGTGCTCGGCGACCTGCAGAAGGTCGTCGTGCCCGCCTTGGGCGGAGCCATCGGCGGACTCAAGCCGGAATCACTGGATATGGATACGAGCGATGTCAAGTTCATCGGCGGAGCTGTGGCGGACGCACTCAACAATCTGGCCAAGACCTTAGACGGCAATACACTGGAACGGGCGGCAGAGCTTTTGCTGGACCCGCAGTATGTCAGTGTAGCACCACTCCACACGAAGGATTTCCAGCCGCTCGACGAGGGCGCGGTCAATGAGATTTTCAGCGGCCGCATCATCGACCTCATCGCGCTGATGGTCCAGATCTTCAAGGTGAACTATGCGGATTTTTCGAAGCTCTCCAGCGTCCCGACTGGTGTCCGCAAGGCGTTGGGAGAGATCAAGTCATCGTTCCTGGCAAGCTCTCAGACGAATTCGCCAGCATGATCTTCATCTACCGTGCGATTGATTCGGGCATGGTTTCCTACCTGGATGTCAAGCATGGGGCGGTGTCGCTGGCGGACATTATCGGTATTGTCCACTATCTGAATATGAAGAGCGATGTCGAGTATGCCAACATGCATCGTGATATGGAGAAAGGAGGCCACAGATAAATGATTGTCCGCAAACTCATTACGATGATTTCGTTCCAAGTCAACAAGAGCGGGCTCAACACAGCCGCATCGGCTACGAGTCGCATCAAGCAGGCGCTTGGCGGCATTGGCGGCGCGAGTGCTTCGGCCGGAGCCTCGTTCTCCCACAGTGCTGCGATGATGTCGGTCTCGGCTTCCCGTGTCACATCGGGCCTGTCGCAAATCAAGTCGTCCTTGTCGGGCATTGCAGGGGCGCTCGGTCCGATTGCAGGAGCGATGGCTGCGGCCTTCTCGGTCAGTGCCATCAAATCGGCGGCAGATGACATGATGAACCTCGACGGACGTCTGCGCACGGTCACGCAGGCGGAGCAGGAGCGTTATGAGCTAGAAGACAAGCTGTATGCAATGGCGCAGAAAGACCGTCAGAGCCTGAACTCGATGGGCGATCTCTACTACAAGGTCGCTCGCGGTGCACAGCGTTTCGGCGTCAGCCAGGAAGACAGCCTGCGCGTCACAGATGTCGTCTCAAAGGCTCTGACCATTGGCGGCGCTAAAGCGCAGGAGGCATCGGCGACCATTCTGCAGCTCGGCCAGGCACTGAGCTCTGGCGTTCTGCAAGGCGATGAGCTTCACTCGCTCGATGAGAACGCTTCACTCCTGATGAATCACATCGCAGATCATTTCGGCGTCACAATGGGTCAGCTCAAGCAGATGGGGTCTCAGGGGCAGCTGACATCGGAGGCCGTCATCGAAGCAATCCTTGCCAGTGGCAGTGCTATCGATGATGAATTCGGCAAGATGCCGATGACCATCGACCAGGCTGAAATAAAAATAAAGAACAGCTGGGATTATCTGATGATGAGTATCCAGCGGGACACGGGAATTTTCTCGTCGATTGCGACGTCGATTGACCAGACGTTTGAAGAACTCTTCAAAGACGCGCAGGCCTTTATGGCCATCTGGAATGGTCCAAAAGACGACGATGTTGGCGGAGAGCAGTACCAGAAGCTCAGGGAAGCCCACCCAATCATTTCCCAAGCAGTCGATGACTTGAAAAAGCTCGTCAGTGTCTTGGATGAGCTGGGCGCATCTACTGGTGTCGACAATCTCATCATGAAGATCCTGCTGGTCGCCGGAGCTGTTACGGCTATCGGTGGCGTGCTGGCCATCGTCGGTTCAGCGGTAAGTGCGGTGATTGGCGTCTTTTCGGGGCTGTTCAGTATCGTGTCCGGTGTGGTCAGCTTTATTCTGTCTGCCAGTTGGCCTGTCATTGCGGCCATTGCGGCAGTTGCCGCAGCCATCTATTTTGTGAAAGAAAACTGGGATACGCTTATCACATGGTTTCAGCCAGGTCTCGCTTTAATGCAAGCAGGCTTAGAGCTTTTGGCCGATGCCTGGAATGATATTTGTCCCTTCATCGAGAAAGAGTTGCCTTTGCTGGAAGCCGTGGCTAATCTTGTCGGTGGCGTTATTGTAGGTGCGCTTACCGTGCTGTTGACGGTTGCATCGGGTGTCTTTGCTACTATTGCACTTTTGATTCGAGGTGTGGCCGCCGGATTGGAACAGGTGGCCGAATTTATTCAATGGTGTGCGGATGGATTGAACACCCTCATCGACAAGGCCAAGGAGTTCCTCGGCATGTCCGGCGAGCTCAATGCCCACAACAGCGCCTTGGAGCACATGACCAGCAATGCCTTCAGCTACAGCACGACGCAGAACAACACGTTCAACGGCTATAGTGCGGAGGATGCCGGCCAGACGGCAAACTACTTGCTGGGCGGCGGCCAGACGCAATTCTTCCCCTATGGATGATATGAGTGAGGTGATAGTATGGCAGATTTTGGGATTGTCAGCGCTATAGGGGGCGGCTTCAGCGGCTTGGGCGGTTTCGGCGCAGGCTTCATGGAGCATAAAAGCCCGACGACGGTCCTGCCGAAGCTCGTAGAGCCTGCACAGATCGGCGATTATCTGGAGTGTGATGTCATCCTGTCACGCACGACGGATTTCAGTGCGGAGGTCACGGAGTATCCTGTTGAGGATGGTTTTTCCATCTCGGACCACTGCATCCGCAAGCCGCTGAAGCTGCAACTCGAGGTGCTCTTCACGCCGACGCCGGTCACTTGGTGGAATGCGGCTTTTGGTGGGAAGCTCCATACGCTCAACCGTGTCATCAATGCCATCATGGATATCTGGAAGAAGGGCGAGCCGGTCACGATCAAGCTCGTCGATGCCATCTATGAGGATATGGTCCTCACATCGGCACCGATGCCGCGCAAGGCCGAGGATGGCTACTGCTACCGGTGCACCTTGCAGTTCACGCACGTTCGCCGTGTGACACAGCGAACCGAGGATATCCCAGAAGATGGCTGCAATGCAGACGCATCGGGGAAGGCCGGACAGACGGGCAAGGATGGCGGCCTGGCGTCCACGCAGGAAATCGGGACGGGCATGCGGACTGTTGAGCCGGATACGTCGGGCGGCAGCATCCTGTCGACGAATAATATCGATTTGAGCCAGTTCGGCAGTGTCGGCGTCGGACTGGAAGCGACGGCCTATATGGCTATGGCGACAATATCGAACAGTATGGGAGGTGGTATGCTGTGGTGACGATTGGTATGATGGATGCAAACAGCTTTGCAGAATCGGTCGTACTGGATTCATCGCTTTACCGCCTGCGATTCAACTGGAATGATACCTCGAAGTCTTGGACAATGGATGTCTGCACCAACGACAATGCGGATATCGTGCGGGGGATCTCGGTCGTGCCGAACTTTCCCTTGCTGAACACCTACCGGCGAATCAAGACCCTGCCGTCTGGCGAACTCATGGCCATCGTGACGAATACCGATATCAAAGGCATCGGGCGCAAGGACTTCGTAACGGGCAAGGCAACGCTCGTGTACATGCCAAAGGAGGAGCTGCGGAATGCTTTGGAATCGTCAGTATAGAGTCAAGTTCCCTGACCTCAATCTAGAGTTTGCCAATACCCTGCGCATCAGCTTCGACGTTACGAAGGACTTGTCGAAGGAGACGAACAAGGGCAAGCTGGTCATCTACAATCTGAGCGATGACACGAGGAAGAAGATTGAGGTGCCGGACACCAAGGTGGAGATCTATGCGGGCTATAAGGACAACGGCGGCCCTGTCCGCCTGTTCGTCGGGTCGGTCATCAGCAGCTCGACGAAAGACGACGGCAAGGATGTCGCGATGGAGCTCAGCCTGTCCGATGGCCAAAAGGCTATCCGTGATACTGCGTTCTCGCTGTCGTTTGGTCCCAACACGCCGGGCAATACCATCGTCCAGTACATTGCGGATGAGATGGGCCTGCCGGTCGTCTTCGGGGATGGTGTCGAATTTGGCACCTTCAAAGACGGCTACTCTTTCGTCGGTACTGCCCGCGATGCGCTGGACAGTATCTGCTACGGCTCGGGCGTCAAATGGAGCGTCCAGAACGAGATCCTGCAGCTCATTCTCGAGGGCGGGACCGTATCGAACAAGGGGCTTGTCTTCGCGCCGGACAGCGGGCTCATCGGCTCGCCGGAGCATTACACGAAGACAAACGCTCAGCCGAATGCGGCGACGGCGAAGCGCAAGCAGGCACAGCAGGAGAACAAGGACTCCTCGACGGCAGAGAGCGGCTGGAAGATCCGCACGTTGCTGTCGCCGACGCTGAACCCTGGCGACCTCGTCAAGGTCGAATCGCGGTATGTGACGGGATGGCTCAAGGTCAAATCCGCGCATCATAGCGGGGACACGCACAGCGGCGACTGGGCAAGCGAGATTGACCTCGTTGACCGCAATGCCACCTTGCAGTCGCCGGAGAGCGATGCAGCAGGGACAACGGCGGTCTATAGTGATGCGACGGGCGGCAGCTCGGGCGAAGTCAGCGCGAATGTTGACGCAGGCTGTGAGGCCGTCGATGCGGCGCAGGGCGGCTATGTCAACGATGGCTGCGTTTACCGCGTCGCGCAGGCTGGCTCTTACTGGTCGCCTTTCCTCGCGCAGGAATCGCAGAATGGCCAGTGGGGCGTGCAGGGACTCCTGGACGATGCCAATGCGGCCGGCGTCACGGTCGTACCATATGACGGCAGTCAGCTTGCGAAGGGGGATACCATCGTGTTCAGCGACGGCATCAGTCCGGCGCACGTCGGCGTGTACGACGGCCAGGGTGGCATGTGGCACAACAGCTCATCGCATCAGTGTTGGTATCATGCATCGAGCCTCGACATGGGCAGCCAGTATCCTGAGTACATCATCAAGACATCGGAGGCATGAGTATGGCGCAATCTGCAAATGAGGTCAAGAAAGTGATCACGGGCTGGATGGATGATATGGTCGGCAATATCCACACGGCCATGCCCGGGAAAATCATCTCGTATGATGCCGGCATGGGGCGGGCAGATGTCCAGCCGGTCGGCCAGTATAAGCTCGAGGATGGACGCGGCCTGCCGTATCCTGTCATCCACGGCGCGCCAGTCATCTTCCCGACAGGCTGCGGAGGCAATGTGGGTGTAACATTCCCTTTGCAGAGCGGAGATGGCTGCCTGCTCGTGTTCGCTGAGGGACAGCTGGATGACTTCCTGAGTGGCGGCGACAGCAGCAATGGGAGGCGTCACGATATCAATGATGCTATCTGCATCCCAGGCCTCTACAACAGCGCTAACCTGATGGCTTCGGGACATCCTTCTGAGGTTTGCGTTTTCAATGGAGACGTCAAGATGTGCATCGGGAGCGGCGGCATCACCGTGACAGGAGGTGATTTGGTCGTCAATGGCATCTCGGTCATACACCACACACATCCGGGTGATAGCGGCGGCACGACAGGCGGTCCGCAGTGATGATGAGAAGGAGATGAGACTATGGCATATGATCTGGCGATGGATGTCAGCACTTCTGACCTCATCGTGCAGGGTGGCGACCTTATGATCGTCGACAATGCAGAGCGTGTCGCCCAGCAGGTACTCATCACGCTGCGCGAATGGCTCGGCGAGTGGTTCTTGAAGACGAGCGACGGCATCCCGTATCTGGAATACATCCTCGTTAAGAACCCCAACGAAGCGCATATCCGTCAGATTCTAACCCAGGCCATCGAGAGCGTGGAAGGCGTCAAGGACGTGACGGAGCTAGAATTTGCCTACAATCATGTCCTGCGCACTTTGGCAGTGGCCTATGAAATTGATACAGACTATGGCTTGATTACAAGGAAGGAGGTGCTGGGCTATGGCAGATAATGAAGCGGTCTACGGCCTCACAAAAGACGGATTCCGGCGCAAGCGTCTGCCGGAGATCCTGGCTGATATCAACAAGCGCGTGGCCGACCGCCTTGGTGTAGAAATCCAAACAGGAAGCAACAGCCTTTTCGGACAGTTGCATGGCGTATATGCCTATGAGATTGCGGACCTTTGGGAGCAGGCTGAAGATGTGTACAATGCCATGTATCCGAATACCGCTACGGGGGTGAGCTTGGCGAATGCAGCTGGACTGGCTGGCATCGTGCCGGTGGCCGGTACCAAGAGCATGCTGACTGCAACCTGCTACGGGACCGATGGGACAAGCATCCCGTATGGTGCTCGCATCGCATCATCGGCGCAGAACGGCAGTACCTGGTCGTGCATCGAAGACGATGCTGCTATCACATCGAGCAAGGCAATCTATGCGGCGCTTGTCATCCGCGGCGATATCGTCACAGGCAACACCTACAAGCTGACCGTCAACGATGTTGAGACATCATACACGGCAGTCGACAAGGACACGGCGGTCATCGTTCTCAATGCGCTGTCCAAGAAAGTTGGCAGTGATAGCATCAAGACGTCCATTGACAACAATGTTCTGTCCATCCGGGCGTCTTCGGCCAGAAGTGCATTCCGGATCAGCGCGAAGGGCCTGACGATTACCAGCATCGGCTCACCTGTCCGCTTCCAATGCATCAACATCGGCGTGGTTGACCCCAATACGGGGACGGTGACGAGCATTGTCACGACAATGCCAGGTTGGTCCGCTGTCAATAATGAATATCCGACCGATGTGGGACAGGATGCCGAAAGCGATGTTGCTTTGCGTCAACGCTGGAACAGATCTTTGTATGCGAGAGCGTCAGCTATGACGGATGCGATATCTGCCGGCATTAAGGATAATATCATCGGAGTAAATGATTGCACGACGTATGAGAATAATACAGATGAGGTCGATAGTGATGGTCGGCCACCTCATTCTGTTGAAGTCGTGGTAGATGGCGGCGAGGATGCGGCCATTGCCCAGGAAATTTGGCGATTGAAGGCCGGCGGTATTGATACGTATGGCAGTGAGTCCGCGCTGGCTTCTGATGTGAAAGGTATGCTGCATACCATTCATTTTAATCGTCCTGATCGAATCAAGATCTGGCTCAAGGTGACAGTCAGCAAGAATCCAGATCGAGATCTGGCTCCTTCTGCTGCATCGGACATCGCCAAAGCTCTCTTGGCAAAAGGGCAGACACAGACGATGGGCGAGGATGTTGTCCTGCAACGGTACTTCGCGGCTGTATTCCAGGCCGCGCCAGGCGTCGGCTATATCAGTCTCACCGCTACCTCCGGCGATACCGCAGGGACTTATAGGACGGACAACATTGATATCAGCCTGCGCCAGATAGCGGTCTTTGATGCCGCCCGTATCGAGGTGAATGTATCATGACTCCATCTACTATGCATACGGACCGTATGAAAGAGCACCTGCTGGCTCAGTTTGCGGATAAGCCGGTCATCTATGCTGAATTGGAAGCACTTGGCGCGGAACTTGATTTACTGCATCAGACAATGCTCGACCTGAAAGAAAAGCGTTGGATCGATACAGGCGAAGGAGTGCAGCTGGACAACATCGGGACAATCGTAAATCAGTCTCGCCATATCGACAATGCCATACAGATTGAGTTCTTTGGCTTTGCTGAACAGGCAAACACAAAGACCTTCGATATTGGCAGATTCAGAAATGATGATGAGACATGGATGAAAAGTACAGATCTGGATGACGATTGGTACCGTAATGTTCTTTGGCTGAAAGTATTCAAGGATACATCCTATGCAACAGCAGACGATATCTTGAACAGTGTATCTGTAGTTTTCAACACGGACTCTGTAATCCTGCATGAAGAAAGAAATGCAAAAGTCATTCTTGGCATTGGCAAGAGCATATCACCTAATGAACTGCTCTTGATCAAATCCATCCAGCTGATTATCTGTGCTGCTGGTGTAGGTATAGATGCTATTGAAACATACGATACAGAATCTTATTTCGGTTTTCTTGGACAGCAGAATGCCAAGACATTTGACCAAGGCGTTTTTGCTGACTTGCTTGATTTGTAGAGAAGGGAGCATCATATATGTCTGATAAGGACCTGAACTTCGACAAGATATGGGGCGCGAATGGTGACATCAATTATGATTTTACCGATGATAATTACCTGACCGGATGGGACTTCATCGGCAACGTGCCGCCAGCGCGAGGCATGTTCAACCGTTTACAGCACGACACCGACCGGAAGCAGAAGTACCTGAATGACCATCTGAAGGCGCTGAGCATCAAACAGTATACCGTTAATGATGCGAAGATGCCGACCGGCAATACTGGCCTTCCTGATACCTTGTTCTCAGGTATTGGCAACCGCATTAAGAACATTACCGGCGAGAATGATTGGAAAGCCGCACCGGCTGCCACACTGAGCGAATTGAAAAAGAATCTTGCGGCGCTTGAGGTTAAGAACTACACGGTCAATGATGCAAATGCTCCGACGGGCAATACAGCCTTGGTGGATGTGCTGCTGTCCGGAATCGGCAACCGACTCAAGAATATCACTGGCGAAAGCGACTGGAAGACTGCGCCGGCTGCTACGATCCGTGCATTGAAGAACGCCTTGGACGATTTGCCGAACCAGCAGTACACGCTCGACGACACGAAGGCTCCGGCGACAAACACGGCCACACTCCTGACACTCATCAGCAATCTGGCAAATGAAGTGAAGCAGAACAAGGGCACATCCGATTGGAAGACCGCTCCAGCAACGAACCTTGCCACACTGGCAACACTGGCCAGCAATCTAGCCAGCGGCGCTGATGTGACTTGGTCAGGCAACAAGTTCACTAACGCCAAGCTCGGCATCACCGGCTTGATGGAGCAGAATGGGTACATCTGTTTCGGCAAAAACTTCGGCGGCCTGATTCTACAGTGGGGAAATGCAGGCTATGGTTCCCACGCAACGTTCCCCATCGCGTTTAGTTCGTTCAATAAAGTGATATGCAGTTGCAACGACAAGCACTGGGCATGGGTCTCAAACTTGAGTAAAACAGGCTTCTCTTTTATGTCGGATGGTAGTGGCTTCTGGTTTGCTGTAGGTATGTAACAGTGGGGAAATATGTCGGTGGGAAGTGGTAGGACTGAAGCGTTCAGCTACCCCGTAACAATGTCAAAGGTTTTATTCGCAACGGCGAATCCGATTTCAGGGAGTAATGGTAGAGAAAACAATCGAGTGGTAAGCCCATCTTCGTCAGAATGCCAAGTATATAATGGTTCAAACGATACATCGAATATGCTTATCCTACTGTTAGGCCTAGCGTAACAGTGGGGAAATTGCGTTTTACCTTCACGCGACTGGAACGAAGTAAAGTTCCCAATAAATTTTCCTAACGCTTGCTGCATGACTTCCTCTTGCATAATGGCGGTTAATAATCTTGCTTCTGGTTCGCCGGTGACGGTAAAAAGCTACTCGCAAAGCAGCTTCATTGCCGCAGTATACGACGGGTACGAATGGAATTGCAACTGGATTGCCGTAGGTTATTAAATACCGATAGCAAACCAGTACGAACTACCGCTGTTTGTCCCCCATATAAAGTCAGTATTGCTTATCCTCATGACGCGGCTCGCATTTTTGTGTTGATCTCCAGTACTGTTTACATTTTGCGTTACGCATACAGCAAAGCAAGCAGATGAGAAGGCGATAGGGAAAGTAGTAGTATTGCGAGCGTTACCAGCATTACCCGTTGTATTTCCCCACTGTAAAGAAAGGATATTATTATGGAGAAATCAACGTATTTACTTTATGGTACAGAGAAAGACCAGAAAAGCCAATTTTCTGTGCTGATGGGCGTTGGAGATGCTATCACCACGTTGAGCGATGTAGCAGAAAGCTATGGTGTTGAATTTAGTGAGGAAGTAATCAATCGGCTTCAAAGGGAGCTTGATGAACACATCCAGAAAATGAAGAAAGGATGATTTTTATGTATCTATGTAAATTTGACACGGACGGCAAGCGCACTGTTACTGTCGTCGATGGCGTCCACTTTTCGACCGTCGAGGAGAAACAGAAGTATCTCGATGACGGCTACATCGAAACGTCTGAAGAGGACTATGCGTACTATGTCGGCAACCGTGGCACTGGCGCGAATGGTACAGGCTATGTCCGCGGCGCAGATGGCAAGCCGATCGACGCACCTGCCATTATCGTGACGACGGAGCAGAAACAGGCGTCGATTGCGGCCGACTACGAGTCGCAGATCAGCGAGCTGAAAGATGCTCTTGCGACCGCTACGTTGGCTGGCGATGAGTCACTGATTGCCGAGCTTAAATCTGAGTATGCCGACGTAAAATCTGAATATGAAGCAGCATTGAAGGAGGCTGAATAATCATGGCAAGAGCAAAACGTTGCCCATTCTGTGGGCATAAATTGGACGCCGAAGGTTGGTGCCGGAATACGAAATGTGCAGATTATATCCGGACGCAGACGCATGATGCCGAAAAAGCCGCAGAGTCAAGCATGGCAAAGGCTGACGGTGATTCTGCGCAGTCTGATGCGAGTAAGTAAAATCGTGAGGGAATCGTGCGCTGCATTTGACGCAAAAGGCCGCTGAACCCTTGAGGCATAAGGGATTAGCGGCTCTTGTTAGTCGTGTGAAATCGCAATGACAGGTTAAGTACAGAGCGGCGTAGCTGTAGCAAGGGATATTATAGATTTGCTCGCGTCCGTTAAGCACAGGTTAAGTACAAATCTTGTCGATGGCTCTCAGCAATTCGCGGATGCTCTTATGCGTGTAGACACGCTCGGTCACACCTTCGAGGCTGTGTCCGAGGATGAGCTTGATGACGGTGCGGTTGACGTCGGCAGAGTCAAGCATACTGGCAAGCGTGTGGCGGCACTCATGCGGCGTATGCGACATGCCGAAGTGGTGCATCACAGGGTCAAAGATAGCCCGGCGGAAAGAGTCGTAGCTGTGACGGTTGCCATCTGCGCGTCAGCAGATGTAGAGCCCGGGAGTCTGCATAGCCTCCTCGTACCATGGCATGAGCTTGCGAGGGATGGGGATAAGCCTGCCCGCACTGGCATCGGTCTTGCTGTGCCGGATCACGATGACGCGACGGCGCAGCTTGACGTCAGTCTTCCGGATATGACGGTACTCACCGACACGGCATCCCGAGTATATGAGCATGAGGACATGACGTGCTTCGGGCACATCATCAACGCCACGCCACAAGCGATTGCGCTGACGGACGGTAAACGGCTTTTTCTTGTGCAGTTTACGAGGTCGGTCAATATCGAGATATCGGGCATAATCTTTGACGACCAGGTCATATCGTATTGCGTACTTGTAAAGCTGCTCGAGCAGAGAGCGGACTTTCTTCTGCGTCGGGTATCCGCACCCGCTGCGGCGGACATCGTCAATGACCTGGTCAAGATGGCCGAGCCGTATATCGACAAAAATCATTTGATGGAGGCGGGAGCAATGCCGATAAGAATTTCTGTAGCTGATGCGTGCGGCTTCGCTTCGGAGCCGTGGAAAGTGCTGAGCTTTCCACAATGCATAGACTTCCGAGAAGGTCGTCTTGCTCGGGCTCAGCAGGGCAGGGTCACGGTTGTACTCGACGAGGTACGCCATGGCATCCTCAAATGTCTCGAAGTACCCAAGAGCTTTCTGTCTGTGCTGGATAGTCTTCTTGACGACATACGGCCTCCGCCGGTTTCCCTGCAGACGATACACGGTTCCAAATCCATTTGGTAGTTTCATTTATATCACCTCAAGTATGAGGATACCAGACGGAGGGCAGGAGGAGGGAGAAGTATTGAATCTTGATATTATCGCCGCTCTCGGACAGATTGCGGCTGTTTTGACCGTGATCGGCGGTATTTTCTCATACGCTGTGATTCGGCCGCTCAATGAATCCATTCGGGCTCTCAAAGACACGGTCGATGAGATGCGCGAGGAAATCAAAGAGGGCCGGGAGCAGAGGCAGGGCCTTGAGGTGCAGCTCGCCAAGATTGACTCGAGCGTGCGCTCGGCTCACCATCGCATTGATGACCTGGAAGGGAGGATGCCATGAAGATCACAACAGATATGATAGCCGTTGGCGGTTTGGTCATCGCTCTTGTCGCTGGCATCGTGCTAAGTGCTCCAGCTGAGCTCCTGACCGGCATCGTCGGCGGCCTCAGCGGATACATCAGTAAAACTGTCCAGCAAGGGGGCGATGTAAAGTGATGCCATCTTTACAATGGCACTTGCTCTACCGAGCTTTTGAGGCTTTTGCTGTGCTTGCCCGTGAGTGCCACTTTTACATCGAGTCGATAGACAAGATGGAGCAGTCGCTCTTTGCGCTGTCTCCATATCCACTTAGAAAGGATGATTTAAGATGAAGGTATTTATCAATCCGGGCCATGATCTCGACTATGACAGCGGCGCCGTCAGCCCGCGCACAGGTCTGCGCGAGTGCGATGTCGCTGCCCATGTCGGCACACTCGTCAAGCATTATCTCGAGGCTGCTGGCTGTACGTGCGAGCTGATGCAGAGCGATAACCTGGCACCAACAGGCGAGGGCCGCAGTGTATACGCGGATCGGCAGGGCCCTACTGTCACGGAGCAGGCAAATGATTGGGATGCCGATATCTTTGTCAGCATCCATTGCAATAGCGCTGAAGCGACAGAGGCATGCGGTACTGAGACCTTTGCGTATGATCTGGATGGCGGCGAGGGCGAGAAGCTCGCGACGTGCATTCAGGACCAGATCGTGGATGCGCTCACCATGGTGGACCGTGGCGTAAAAGCAAATCCGAAACTGTACGTGCTCCGGTACACGGCGATGCCAGCAGTGCTCGTCGAGCTTGGCTTTATCAGTAACGCTGGCGATGAGGAACTTCTCACGACCCACCAGGACGACTACGCTCGCGCGATTGCCCGTGGCGTGACGGACTACGAGCAAATGCTGATGGCATGAAAGCAGCTATCACGCGGCAAGAAATTAAGAAGATGGAGCGCACAGCAGAGCGCGGCAAGTGGGTTGGGCTCATAAAGCTCGGCGACATACCGGCTTTTGCGCACTGGCTCAGCGATGAGCAGCATGAGTGGATGATCCAGAGTCCGGATGTCGGCGAGGTGCTTCGCGCGTACAAGTACGGCACGACGATCGTCGTCTGGTACGATGGCCGTCGGACGATCTGCGGGCGCCATGTCATGGCGTTGTGGCACACATTTTTGTGTTTCAGAGAGGATGATAATAATGAGTAAATGGACAGATGTACGAGATTCTGTTATTGACGCTATTCAGCTTGATGATGTTGGCAAGAGTATGAAGGACGAACTGGTATCCTGGCTGACGAATGATGGGCTTGAGTTTGCCCAGGCATTTGCTGACAGAGTTGTCGCGGAGTGCAAGGCGGACGCATCGAATGAGGCAGGATGGTGTAAGATCCGCGACGCTTTCGTCCTGCCGGTAACGCTCAACGTAGGTATCTGGGTGCTGAAAACAGTTCTTGCAAAATCGCAGACACACTGATTACTATACAAAATACAAATAGGCTCACTCCGTAGCGCATCTGTGATCGGCGCTACGGAGTGAGCCTATTTTTTAATTCCTGCCATGTAAACACCAAGCCGCTTAATTCTTGCCGATATTTTGCCGATAAAATTTCTTGTTTTTGCTATAATCGACCATTTACCACTATAACACATTATTTGAGCTAAAATCGCTATAAACCCAATAGGGACGCGGCTCGCGATACCGTCTCATATGCCCACATATTCCCTTGAATACATTACTTCCGATAAGTATAAATTATCGGAAGTTTTATTTTACCATAAAATCCTGGAAAAACTGGCGGGAATTTATCCACATTTACCTTAAGTAATACCATTTATATTACCATAAATACCTTGCTAATACTTAAGTATGCATTGCAATACCTAAGTATTAATAAATGATTTCCCCTGCCGCTTGAGCGAATGCGATTGCTTGGTGCTTTCTCTTAGGCGGTTTTAGATACAAGAAAGCCCCGCAGGATCGATGGTATTCGGTCATGCAGGGCTTGATTTAGGACTGTTGTCCGGATGATCCGGAGTTTCTTTTGTGCGGCAGCTGTCTGGCGGCCTGGCGGCCTACTCTTGATGTAATGACGATAATGCTATCTATTTATAGCATGTTATCGTATGCGATTGCATCGGCAGTGCCATCTTCTGCTTGCACTTGCTGCAGGAATCGTGCTTTTATCAGCACGGTTCTCCTGCTTTGAAGCGGGCCATCATCTCGTTTGTGAGGCTCCAGTCGTCTGGCTGCAGGATGACGTCTTCTGGCTTTGCCCAGAAGGCGCGGCTGAGCTCTTCGCGGTCCATCTGGATGGTGTCGTCGCCGTCGAGGTCGCAGTAGAATCCGGCGAGGATGTCGGCGGCGCTGCCCCACGGCTGGGATTTGTAATAGCGGATGTTCTTGACCTTGAGGCCGACTTCTTCGGCGACTTCACGCTCGACCGTCTCTTCGAATGTCTCGCCGATCTCGGTGAAGCCTGCTATGAGCGCGTAGACGGTTGTGTCGCTGTGGCTTGCAGCGTAGCGCGTCAAAAGGATCTTTCCATTGTGCAGGACACCGACGATGATGGCCGGGTTGATGCGCGGATAGATGACATGGTTGCACTTGGAGCAGCGCAGGGCGCGCTCTTTTGTGTCGAGGACGGTCGGCTGGCCGCAGACGCCGCAGAAGCGGTTCGTGTGGTACCAGCCGTAGAGGTGCAGGGCCGTGTAGAAGGCGTAGAAGCTCGGCAGCTTTGCCTCCTTGTTCTGACGGATGTTCTTGATGGGCTCGAAGGCAAAATCTGCCGGGATGGCTGGTCTTTTTTCGCTGAGCAGCAGGAAGAATGCCTTCTTGCCGATCGTGAAGAGGTAGACGCAGCCGTCGGGGCGGCCGAGCTGGGCAAACGTCGGGAAGAGCTTGCCTTCATCCTGGCGCACAAGTACCGTGCGCGCGTCGAAGACGAATACGACGCTGTCATCCATCGGCTCAGCCGACGGCTTGTACTGGTTGTCGAGTTTCTTTGGTGCAATATCCTGGATCATGGGGATTCCTTTCTGTGACTCTGTAGCTCTGTGTGCCCTATCTTGAGGCTCTGCGTGGGCCGGTGCGGCGCGTACATGACGCATGCGGATGCCCGAGTCCCTCGCGTAAAATGTGTGTCAGGGCTGACGTTATACCAGATACCAGCTGCGCCCGCGCTCTTCTGCCGGTGTCGTCGGCGCTGAGTGGCCCGAGAGCAGCAAGGTGTCGTCGGGCAGTGTCAGGATGCGCTCGCGGATGCCGCGCAGCAGTGCCTCTTCATCGCCGCCGTACATGTCGGTGTGGCCGTAGCTGCCCTGGAAGATGGAATCGCCGACGAAGGCGGCCCCATCCTCTTTCGTGTAATAGATGACGCCGTCTGCTGTGTGGCCTGGCAGGTCGAGGAGCTCCATCTGGAAGGACGGCTTCTCTTTGAGCGCGATGACAGCATGGTCTGCGAGATACGTGACATCCTTGAGCACGATGGGGTCCTCGGTCTGAGAAGAGAGGTTCCAGACGGGGTTCTCGGCGTAGAGCATCCCCTTCTCGCCCATATACACGGGGATCTGGAGTACCGCCTGCAGTTCGTTGACGGCGCCGATGTGGTCGAAATGGCCATGCGTCAGCAGGATGGCCTCAATGGTCAGGTCCTTCTCGCGGATGAGCTCGAGCAGTTTACCCGCCTGTGCGCCGGGGTCTATGAGGAAGCCGTGCTTCGTCTCATTGTCGGCGTAGATGTACGCGTTGGTCGGGATGTACTTCGTGACAGTTGCCTGCAAGATCATGGGAGACTCTCCTTTCTGTTGTTTGTTGCCCGCTTCAGCAGATGGCGCTCAGTCAAGGCCGTAGACTGCATTGAGCATGGCCGTGCCGCTGGCGGTGCGGAAGCCATTCTCGCGGAATGCGAGAATGGCTTTTGGGGAGAGTGCGTCTTCGTAAGCGTTGACCAGGAAGTCGGCTTCGAGCAGCAGTTGGTAGTCTGCCCCATCGACATCTTTATAGGTGTGATGATGGCCGATGAGGTAGCAGATGCGCTCGACCATGGTATTGGGGATGCCAGAGACTTCTTCGAGCAGCTTGCGCGCCGGTGCTGGCCCCTCTTTTTCCTGGTAGATGCCGGCAACGCTCCTGTACTTCGCCTCAGCGGCATGGATGCCGATGTCGTGCAGGATGGCGGCGAGCTCGAGCGTCTGCTGGACCTCTGCGTGCAGTCCTTCCTGGCGGCCGAGCAGGGCGGCATAGGTGTAGACTTTGAGGAAGTGCCGGATGCGCTTGGCATCACCGGCGTCAAAGGTGATCATCGCCTGCAGGACTTCATCGCGCTTCTTGGCAAAAGTTTCTTCTGTCATGGGTGTTCCTCTCTCCGGCTTTACAGTCGGCTCGATTTCATGGAATATCCGCTGCATCAGTAAACTGCGGCAGCGGCCTGCGAAAGCGCAGGGTCAGCTCTTGTCTCACTGTCAGCTGCTGCTTTTGCGGCCTCTTCTTCCTGCTCGAAGCCGTAGTCGAGCAGAGCGGCGGCTTCGCTGAAGCGCGTCTCGTCGTCGTCGGAATGCATGACGACGGCGATGAGCTCTTTGTCACCGCGCTTGGCCGCGGCGCTCAGGCAGCCGCGTGCGGCGCTTGTCCAGCCCGTCTTGATGCCCGTGCAGCCCGGATACGATTCGAGCAGCTCATTCGTGTTGCGACAGTATGTTTTGTGGCCCTGCGGCGCGATGTAGTAGATGTTCTTTGCCTTCGTGCCGACAATCTGGCGGAAGGCGTCGTTGTGCATGGCGTAGGCGGCAATCTTGGCCATGTCGCGCGCTGTCGAGTAGTGGTTGGCGTCCGGCATGCCGTTCATGTTGACGAAATGCGTGTTGACGGCACCGATTGCCTGCGCCTTCTCGTTCATCATCGCGGCGAAGGTGGCTTCATCTCCGCCGACTGCCTCCCCGACGGCCGTCGCTGCGCCGTTGTCAGAGATCATCATCATCTGCTGCAGGATGTCGGCCATGCGCAGGGTGTAGCCCGGATAGAGGCGCGTGCACTCGACATCGGCTGCATAGCGGCTGACGGTGACGAGCTGGTCGGGACTGCTCGTCTCGAGCGCGAGGATGCAGGTCATCATCTTCGTCATGCTGGCCGGGTATTCGCGCTTGTCGGCGTTCTTCTCATAGAGCACCTGCCCCGTCGCCTCGTCGATGACGATGGCGGCGTCTGCCGTGATGTCCGGCGCCGCAGCCATGGCAACGGCCGACCAGACGAGCAGCAGTACGAGGCTCAGCAGTGCGGTATAGATTCGTTTACAAGATTTCAAGATGTTCATGCTCCAATCCGTCCCCCTCTTTCGGCAATTCCAGGCAAGATGCCGCCAGGGACTCTTCCTGCATTATAGCTTCATCGTCTGGCATCGTCAAATTTTTCTCAATCCCTTTGAATACGTTTTGAAGACTTTCCGCCCCCTTCGCATTCATGGCTCTCATGATGACTCACCCATGCGGCTGGCTCCTCGATTTCCTCTAATATTCATAAAACTCTTTTTTTCGAACATACATGTGCTATAATAGAAAACAGAACGAAACAAATAGACTGACGACGCAATCGGATAGATAAGGGGGATGTATTATGCGCAAGACGAGCAAATCAAGTGACCGCCAGAAAGAGATTTTCCAGTTCATCAAGGCTTTCCTGCTCGAGAAGGGCTATCCGCCTTCCGTAAGGGAAATCGGCGAGGCTGTCGGGCTCAAGTCGAGCTCAACGGTCCACAGTTACTTGTCGCGCCTCGAGGCCAATGGCATGATCAAGCGCGACCCGACGAAGCCGCGCGCTATCGATATCCTCGACGAACGCCCGTGGCGCCAGAATGTGCCGGTGCCGATGCTCATCGGCATCCACAAGAGTGCGGCACTCTTTGACGAGAAGAATTTCAGCGACGTCTACTCCTTCCCGCAGGAACTGCTCGCTACCCACAAGAAGACGTACCTCGTGCGCATGCCGGATGATGGCCTGCGGGAAGCGGGCATCGCAGAGGGTGACTTTCTCTTCATCACGCCGCAGGAATTTGCCAATGACTTCGACCTTGTCGTCGCAGAAGTGGACAGGCGCTCAACCGTGCGCTACTTCCGCCAGGACCAGAAAGGGACCTACCTCCTGAAGAGCCGCGAGGAAGAGGCGGAGCCGTGCCCGAGCGTGGTCACGGTCCTCGCCCGCGTGATCAGTGTCTACCATAAGATCTGAATCAGGATTGCTCTGCAGTGCGGGACGAACAGGCAGACAAAAATAACGATAACAATATAACAACATGACAACAAAAAACGGCGTCTGTCCGAGCGTGTATGTTCTCGGGCAGATGCCGTTTGATATTGCCGTATCGTATCTCTGTGTCAATCCGTTTCGTCGAGGTCAAGGACGGCCTGTGCGGCGCCCATGATGCCGATGATGGCGTGCTCGAAGGTCAGGCCACCCTGCAGGTAGACGTTGTAGGGTGCGCGCAACGGGCCGTCGGCACTGAACTCGATGGAAGCGCCCTGCACGAAAGTGCCTGCCGCCATAATGATCTTGTCGGCGTAGCCAGGCATGTCCCATGGCTCCGGCGCGGCGAAGGAATCGACAGGCGAATACTTCTGGATGCCGCCGCAGAAGGCGATGAGCTTGTCGGCGCTGCCGAGCTCGATGGCCTGGATGATGTCGCCGCGCACGTCCGTCGGCAGTGGCAGCGTCTTGTAGCCGAGCTTGGCGAACATGCCCGCTGCGAAGATCGCGCCCTTGATGGCCTGTGAGACGACGTGCGGCGCGAGGAAGAGGCCCTGGAACAGCAGGCGGTTGTTCGAGAGGCTCGCGCCGAGCTCGTCGCCCATGCCGGGAGCCGTCAGGCGGTACGAGGCGAGCTCGACGAGGTCGTCTCGGCCGACGATGTAGCCGCCGGTCGGTGCGATGCCGCCGCCGGGATTCTTGATGAGCGAGCCCGCCATGATGTCGGCACCGGCCTGTGTCGGCTCTTCGTAGTCGACGAATTCGCCGTAGCAGTTGTCGACGAAGCAGATGCAGTCGGGCTTGATGCGGTGCACTTCCGTCGTGATGGCGCGGATGTCCTCGATGGAGAGCGGGCTGCGCATGCTGTAGCCGCGCGAGCGCTGGATCTCGACCATCTTCGTCTTGTCGGTGATGACGTCCTTGATGTGCGCCATGTCGACTTTGCCCGCGACCATCGGCAGCTCGTTGTAGAGCACACCGAATTCCTTGAGGGAGCCGGGGCTCGGGTTGTCGTAGCCGATGACCGTCTGCATCGTGTCGTACGGCTTGCCCGTCAGCGAGACGAGCTCGTCGCCGGGGCGCAGGATGCCGAAGAGCACCGTCGCCAGCGCGTGCGTGCCCGAGACGAACTGCGTGCGCACGAGCGCGCGCTCTGCGCCGAAGATCTTCGCGTAGAGCTCTTCGAGCTTGCCGCGGCCGATGTCGTCGTAGGCATAGCCCGTCGTCGTGTTGAAGTGGGCGTCGGAGACGCGGCACTCGCGCATGGCATCGAGTACCTTCAGCGTGTTGGCCTCGGCCACATCCTCGATGTGCGCAAAGAGCGGTTCGGATTCCTTGAGGACCTCGCGCTTGAGATCCGTGATTTTCTTGGAAAATGACATGGAAATACTTACCTCACAGTCTATTACAGTTATTCATTGTCGGGGTGGACTTCATAGGGCTCGAAGCGCGCCCGCTTCGAGGCGGGCAGACTGACCTTGACGAGCGTGCCGGATCCCGTGTAGTCTGTCTCGCGGACGGCGTGGAGGTCGTGCAGCTCCGTCAGCAGCCGTCCTTTGGCAAAGGGAATCAGGAGTTCCATCCGGACTTGCTGCTCAGAGAAGAATCGTTCGATGAGCTGCTGGAGCTCGTCGAGGTTGGCGCCCGTCTGAGCGGAGACGCAGATGCCCTCGCGGCCGTGCAGCATCATGGCCTCCTGCGCTGGCGTCAGTCCCTCCCCTGCCCGCTCGTCCGTCTCGGTGCCGGACGCTTTGAGGCGGTCGGCCTTGTTGAAGACGTAGAGCGTCGGCTTTGAGACGGCATCGAGCTCCTTGAGAACCTCGACGACTGACTCGATCTGCTGCTCGTAGTTCTCGTTGCTGCAGTCGACGACGTGCAGCAGGAGGTCGGCTTCCTGCACCTCCTCGAGTGTCGCGCGGAAGGCCTTGACGAGCGTGTGCGGCAGCTTCTGGATGAAACCGACGGTGTCGGTCAGGAGGATTTCCTGCTTCTCGGGCAGGATGAGGTGGCGCGTCGTCGGGTCGAGTGTCGCGAAGAGCTTGTCCTCGGCAAAGACTTCCGAGCCCGTGAGCCGGTTCAAGAGTGTCGACTTGCCCGCGTTAGTGTAGCCGACGAGGGCGACGAGCGGGATGCGCGAGAGCTTGCGGCGGCGACGGTGCAGGTGGCGGTTCTTCTGCACGGCATCAATCTGGGACTCGAGGTCGTGGATGCGCGCGTAGATGCGGCGACGGTCGACTTCGAGCTTCGTCTCGCCGGGGCCGCGCGTGCCGATGCCGCCTCCGAGGCGCGAGAG
>ULVP01102260.1_pt1 | contig 41501 bp, 30 predicted proteins | sample 1959551 | NCBI WGS metagenome assembly ULVP01 (sample SAMEA4835789, study PRJEB28245) | human gut metagenome | biome: gut microbiome; material: fecal sample | place: Denmark | collected 2008 | reverse complement strand
TTTTTTGACATGTATATACTAGCATCGCGGATACGCTTACCCTTAATACGCAAGTTTTGCATACCTTTGTAGAATATAAAAACGGAATGTATAACAAGTATTAAAGAAAAATCAGAATGCAAGACTTTGCTGCAATAGATTTCGAGACTGCCAACTACGCGCGGTCGTCTGTCTGCTCAGTTGGTGTTATCATAGTGCGTGGCGGTGAGGTGGTGGATAAGTTCTACTCGCTTATCAAGCCCGAACCTGAGTATTATAATTACAGGTGCACTCAGGTGCATGGTCTCACAGCTGCTGACACCGACGCTGCGCCCGTCTTCCCCGAAGTATGGGCACAGATTGAGCCGAAGCTACGCTTGTCTGCCGATGAGCAGAAGCGGTTAGGAAGTGAGTATCTGCCGCTTGTGGCTCATAATAAGGCGTTTGACGAGAGTTGTCTGAAAGCCGTCTTTCGGGTATATCAGATGGATTATCCCGATTATCCTTTCTTCTGTACGCTCGTCCGTTCTCGCAAGGTTTGGCCACAGGGACATCACAATCTGGACATTATAGCGGCACGCTGCGGTTATGATCTGACACATCATCATCATGCACTGGCGGATGCTGAAGCCTGTGCAAAAATTGCGTTGGAAATACTATAATATCCTTCTGATTGTGAAAGGATAGGCGATTTATAAAGTATGGAAAAGTTAGGGGTGAGAGTGGGGTTACTCTATCCCTAACTTTTCCATTTTATTGTATATGGTCTTTCGGTCTATTCCGAGCAGTCGTGCTGCCTTTGCCTTGTTGCCATTGGTCTGTTGCAGGGCGGCTACGATGCGTGAACGCTCTGAGTCTTCGTCGTGCAGGGCTGTTACTGGGGCAGGCTGCGTCGGTCCCATAGCGAGTGTCAGCTCTGTGGGGGTGATGAGATTGCCTCGGGTGAGGAGTACGGCGCGTTTCACGACATTGTTAAGTTCGCGCAGATTGCCAGGCCATGAGTGGGAGGCAAGCAGTTCGGCTGCAGCCGAATCGAAACCTTCCACCGAGCGATTAAGCTCCTCGTTGGCGTGGCGCATGAAGAGGTCGGCAAAGAGGAAGAGGTCGGTGCCGCGCTCCGAGAGCTTAGGCATGTAGATAGTGAACTCGTTGATGCGGTGATAGAGGTCTTCGCGGAATCGTCCCTCGCTTACGGCATCGGCAAGGTTCTCGTTCGTGGCGCATACCAGGCGTATGTCGATGGGAATCTCCTCCGTGCCACCGACAGGACGGATGCGGCGTTCCTGCAAGGCGCGAAGCAACTGCACCTGCACGTCATAGCTCAGATTGCCCACCTCGTCGAGGAACAGCGTGCCGCCGTTAGCAGCTTCGAAGGCGCCGCGCTTGTCCGTATCGGCACCCGTGAACGAACCTTTCTTATGACCGAAAAACTCTGATGCAGCCACGTCGCGTGGTATGGCGCCGCAGTCAAGGGCGAAGAACGGTCGGTCATGTCGCGGGCTGAGGTCGTGAATGCGGTGTGCCACATATTCCTTTCCCGTGCCCGAAGCTCCGAGTATCAGTACGGACATCGGGGTGGGCGCCACAAGTTCCACGTAGCTATAGAGCTGTCGCGACGCCTCACTCTTTCCTTCAATGTAGCGTGGCGCGGTTTCCGGATTTTGAGTTTTGAGTTTTGAATTTTGAGTCTTGGGCGTTGGATTTACTTGCTGAGCATTCTGATCCAGCGCATCGTTGATTTTCTGCAACAGGATGTCGGGTTGCACGGGCTTGGCAATATAGTCTGCTGCTCCCGACTTCATTGCAAGGACAGCGTTCTGCACTTCAGCGTAATTGGTCATTACGATGAATGGGGCATAGATGTTATGTTCGTGCATCCATGCGAGCAGACGCAGTCCGTCATGGTCGGGCAGACGCAGGTCTGAGAGCACAAGGTCAACTCCGTCGTTAGGCGAGAGCAGTTTCACGGCAGCTCCCACCGACGTGGCCTTGTCCACCTCGAATCCCTTCTTGCGCAACCAAGTCTGTAGCATTGTGCCAAAAGCAATGTCGTCTTCTACTATTAATATATGTGGCATATCTCAATATATAGTGTATCCTTAATATCTTCTACGAAGCAGAAATCTTCTGCAAAGTTATAGGTTTTTTATTTGTTTGAGCCTTTCTACGAGCTGAATTGTCAGTTTCTCACGCTCTTTTTCTTCTGTTTCGCCGATATGTTCGGGCGTAAGTGGCGTCAGCCAACTGTTCTTTCCCAGCTGTATCATCTCCAGCAGAGGCATTGCCTTGTGTGCCGCCTTGGCTATCTGGTCTGCGTCGGAAACGTCTTTCAGCATATCGAGATATTCATCTATTGACTTGTGTATGTCGTCGATAATCTGTCGTTCGGCTTCTGGGTCGCCGTCGGTGAAGGGCAGTAGGGCAGAGCGTAGGCTGTCGGTTTCCGTGGCGCTGCTTTCCGCTTTCACCTTTACTATGATGCCGGTAAGCTGACAGATGGTTGCGGCGAGAGTCTGCACGTTGAACGGCTTGAACAGGCAGGCGTCGAAGCCGTCCTTGCGAAGCTGAGGCATTATGCTTTGTTCGTGGGCGGTCATTGCCACGAACGTTGCTTCCATTTTGCTGCGTATGCGTCGCATGATTTCACTACCGTTCATCTCCGGCATCTCTATGTCCGTGAAGACAATACGTGGCTTCATCTCGTTGGCGAGACGTATGGCTTCGTTGGCATGTGTGGTGGTGACGACGTTGAGGTTTATGCCTTCCATTCGTGAGAACATCTCTGTGAGCAACTGCTGCTGCAGCTTGTCGTCGTCCACGATTAGCACGGATATATCCTTAGCGTCATGGGATACGGTGGCGGCTTCCTCAGATTTATTATTATCTATCTTGGCTGTAGCTATTACGGGTGCGCTATTGGCAAGCACTTCCACGGGAATAACAACCTTAAACTTCGATCCGCTGCCCTTACGCGAACTGACGTTGATGGTTCCGCCGAGCATCTGCACTATCTCGCGTGTTATGGACAGTCCCAGACCTACGCCCTCCTTGCCTTGTGCGCCGGGCAGACGGGTGAATGCAAGGAAGACGCGCTGCTGTTCCTCCGGCGTCATTCCGCATCCCGTGTCCGTAACGCTGATGGTCAACCGTGCGTTAGCCACAACCACGGTTACGGTCACCTCGCCCTTGTCGGTGTATTTAATGGCGTTGCTCACAAGATTGTTTATCACCTGCTTTATGCGGAACGCGTCCGAACGACACATCATCGTGTCCTCCACGCGTATGTCCGCCGTCAGACGCAGATGCTTCGCCATGGCTTGCGGCTGCATGCCTTCCGTACACTCGCGCACAAGCGAAGCCGGCGCAAAGCTCACCTCATGCAGTTCCGCCTTGCCGCTCTCCAGCTGGTGATAGTCCAGCAGGGCGGAGACGAGCTGTAGCAGATGCTTTGACGATCCGGCAATGCTCTGCAGATAGCCCACGGCTTTTGGGCGGTCAACGTATTCGCTGAGCAGGTCGATGAATCCGGCTATTGACGCAGCCGGAGCCTTGATGTCGTGCGTGATGGTCAGCAGCAGGCGTTCGCGCTGTTGCATTATACGTTCGGTTTCTGCCTTTGCCTCAAGGATGCGGTTGCGGTCGCGACGTTCCCGGCGTATGTCTCGCAGGATGTAGACCACGAGAATGGCTGCCGAGAGAATGGCGAGCAGTCCGAGTCCGACTATCCTGATGATCATAGCCCGTCGTGAACTGATGGCTTTGTTGATGGTCTTGAGCAGGGCGTTGTGCTCGTCGGTCTGGATGTCCTCAAGCAGTTGCTCCGTGCGCCACGCCAGCTGGATGCTCACCAGCTGCAGTTGGTTGTTGCGGTTGGCTATTATTTCCTGTCGTTGTCCGCGAGCCCGTTGTTCGTCATGATGGATTTCTGCGAGGGCATTAGCCACGGAGTTGGCGATGTTTAGTCTGTGATTGACGGTGTCGGTGGGCTGTTTATATATGTGCGTCATGCCCACGGTGTCAGAGTGTTGGCGTCGGAACGCGTCGCCCAACCGTCTGAAGAAGCCGCGTCTGCTCTTCACTATCTCGTACACAGTCTCGTGCTGTTCGCGTCGTTCTTCCGTCTTTGGATTGATTACCACGGAGTCAGTTCCGCTGTGCAGCGCCCGCAACTTATTTGAGAAGTAGATGTCGCGGCTGTCCTTGCCCAGTTCTGCCATTACGAGCAGCGTGTTCTCGCGTTTGCAGTTGAGGAGATCAATGAGCGAGTCGAGTCGCTGCTGCTTCATGGTGTCAGAGAGCAAGGGGCGCAGTTGGCGTGCCTTGTCCATGGAGTTGTTGATGGCATGGCTGAACCGTTGCCACTCGCCGGCGTCGCCGAGCAGTATGGATCGTTCGGCGTTGCCCGTCTCAAGCATCGAATAGACAAGCGAGTCCACGATGTCGCGGCGTGCCAGAAGCTTTTCTGAGGCGCGGTTGACGGCTGTCAACGATCGGGTGTTGTCATAAATCATCCATGTGGCTGACAACAACACAATGGCAAGAAGCCCATAACCGACAAGAATCTTTATACGAGTGCTGAACATGTCTTACTTTTTTTTACTATCATATTCCTATTCTTCTATACATATATATAACGTAGATTGCAGTTTTTTATTTTATGCACGAAAAAAGCCTGTATCTCTTGCTCTCGCAAGACAATACAGGCTGAAGCGGCTTGGGGTATTTGGCAATTATGTCAGGAAATGGATATGAATGTGTTCCTGTTATTATGCCACGTCTGGAGTGACGTCAGTTTTTGTGGTGTCCACCTCTGTTGAGTCAGAGAACATCATCATTGCTGTGTCGTCAGCTCCTGTTGCGCTTACAGTTGAGTCCTCAGTTTGTGCTGGTGTCTCAGCCGGAGTTTCAGCGGGCTGTTCTGCCGGTGCCACCGTGTCCACTGTGGTTGTGTCCTGCGGAAGGGCGGTGCTGAGACTTGACATTGAGTTGTTAGCGAATACGTTGCTTACTGATACCATTACGAAAGCTGCAAAAGCTGCAAAAAATAACTTCTTCATATGCGTAAATTTTTTATTGTGAATATTATTGTTTATTAGCTGAACTTTGCTTGAACTTTCTGGGTTCGTTGCGTCGTTCGACTAATATAATGCAACGGGCGTGCCAAAACAATACTTGAAAACTTAAACCGTTGGAAATCAACGATGTAAGAAAAACGATGTAAAAATGAAAAAGTGTGGAAGTGTAGAAAAGCGTGGAGCAAGTGTAGAAAAATTCCACACTTGCTCCACGATGTTATGCTATAAAATAATGTAGACAAGGATCAGAACTTTCCCTGCTCGCCGAGATAGCTGTCCTTAAAGCCGAGGAAATAAAGCACGCCATCGATGCCGATGGTGTTGAGGCTCTGCTTTGCGTTAGCCACCACACGCGGCTTGGCATGGAAGGCGATGCCAAGTCCGGCTTCGCCCAGCATCGGCAGGTCGTTGGCTCCGTCGCCCACGGCAATGGTCTGTGCGAGGTTCACCTTCTCCACCTGTGCGATAAGCTTCAGCAGTTCTGCTTTTCGGTGTCCGTCCACTATCTCGCCGACGTAACGTCCCGTCAGAATGCCGTTGTCGTCCACCTCCAGCTCGTTGGCGTACACATAGTCGATGCCGTACTTGCGTTGCAGGAACTCTCCGAAATACGTGAATCCGCCACTGAGAATGGCAATCTTATATCCGCAACGTTTCAGCACAGCCATCAGGCGGTCCACTCCCTCCGTGATGGGCATCTTTTGGGCGATTTCCTCGAACACCCTTGAGTCGAGTCCCTTCAGCAGCGCCACACGGCGTGTGAAGCTCTCCTTGAAGTCGATTTCGCCTCTCATGGCGCTCTCCGTGATGGCTTTCACCTCGTCGCCCACGCCGGCACGCTCAGCCAGTTCGTCTATGCACTCGGTCTGAATGAGCGTTGAGTCCATATCGAAGCAGATCAGTCGGCGCATACGTCGATACATATTGTCCTTCTGGAAAGAGAAGTCGATCTCCATTTCCGAAGAAATCTTCATCAGTTCCTCCTGCATGAGAGTGCGGTCAGTGGGAGTGCCACGGAGCGAGAACTCGATGCACGCCCTACGGTTTTGCTCCGGGTGCTTGATGCTCATACGTCCGGTGAGTCGTAGGATGGAGTCGATGTTGAGTCCCTGCTTTGTGATAATCTTTGTGGCAGCCTCAATCTGCTTTGCCGAAAGGCTGCGTCCGATGAGCGTGAGGATATATCGGTTCTTGCCCTGCTGGCCCACCCACATCTCATACTGGTCGTCCGTTACGGGCTCGAAGCCTATCTGCACGCCCAACTCAGTGGTCTTAAACAGCAGCTCCTTCATCACCTGACCGGAGTCGTCTTCGTTTATACGGATGAGGATGCCCAGAGAAAGAGTGGAGTGGATGTCAGCCTGGGCGATGTCCAGAATCTTCGCATCCTTGCTTGCAAGAATCTCCATTATTGATGCGGTAAGACCAGGACGGTCATTACCAGTTATTCTGATCAGAATCTGTTCTTCCTTAATGTCGGTTTTTTCCATTTAATTATATTAATATACTGTATTTTTTCGCTTATTTTACTCTATTACCCATTCCGTAATGTTGTTTGATTTTCCGTCAACGCTGAAGTTTATACCAATCTTTGTAACCGGTAGCCCTTCGAGTAAAAAGCGGTCAGAGTAGCCACGGCTCTTTATCTGCTCAAGGGCTTCCTTTGCAGACCCGTTAAACTTCAGTTCCATGATGTATATGCGACTCTTTGTCCGTATTGTGATGTCAATGCGGCCCGTGTGGGTGCGCTGCTCCACCTCCATACGGTAGTTAGAGAGAATGGAGAAAATCACGAACATCAACTGCTGGTAATGTCCTTCGTAGTTGGTATTGTCGCAATATGGCACTGTGGCAAGAAACTCTTTCAGCATAGACAAAGCCCCGTCCATATTGTCGCGATTTATCAATGCCGACATTTTTGCGATAGTGGTATTGCCCATTTGTGAGAACTTGCCAAGATAGTGTGGCATGAGGTTGCGGAACAGTCCGATGCGTATTTCCTTGTTAGGAATGCCGAGCGTGTAGAGCTCGGTGTCGGGGTCGTATGCCTTGATGGTGATGTAGCCGCTCTGATAAAGTAGGGGCATAATGTTGCTCATTGTCTCCGTAGCGGCATCGAAGTCGGCCTTGTCAGCATCCATCTCCTCACCAAGAGCAGTCGGAAGGAAATCATACTTGCGCATCATCTCTATAAGATAAGAAGGCGTGCCTGATCCGAACCAGTAAGCATCTATTTTCCCGTCGGCAAAACAGTTGAGAAGGCTGTACGGATTGAATACGTCTGGACCAGGCCATGTGAAATGGTAGCCGTCATAATTCTCCTTAAGACTCTCAATGGTTTGCTGTCGAGAAAGCGACATTTTCTTGGCTAACGCATCAATATCTTCGCTCATCTGTGTCTGTAGTTCGTCTAACGTTATGCCGCATATTCCGGAATAAGGTTCGTCCATACTTATGTTCTTGATGTTGTTCAGCTCGCTGAAGATGCTGAGTTGCGAGAACTTGGTTATGCCGGTAAGGAATACGAAGCGTAGGTATGGTTCGTTGAGTTTCAGCGGACTGAAGAAGTTGCGGATTATCTGGCGCAGTTCATTTAGATTCTCCTCTTGATGCACCACGTCAAGCAACGGTGCGTCATATTCGTCAATGAGCACGACAACCTGCTTGCCAGTCTGCTGATATATGGTATTGATAAGATTGGAAAGTCGTATGTTAGGGTCTATCGAATCAGAAATAACTCCATACGGTTTCTCGTTAAGTTCCAAAATATAAAGCAGATATCGGTTAAGCTGTTCCTTGTCCATGTGCTTGCCTCCACTCATGTCAAAGTGGAGCACTGGGTAGTCCGTCCATTCCTTTTCCAGTTTTTCTATGGCAAGTCCTTTAAACAGTTCTTTCTTACCCTCGAAGTAGCTTTTGAATGTAGATACAAGCAATGACTTCCCGAATCGTCTTGGTCGACTCAGAAAAAAATATTTACCGCTTGATGCTATGCGATATACATATTCTGTTTTGTCAATATACAGCATATTTCGCTCTCGTATTTCCGAGAACGTCTGTAAACCTAAAGGATAAAGTTTCATTGCCATAATATCTGTTGTTTTGCTTGTTTATGCAAAGTTAACGAAAGTCTTTCAGAAAAAGCCTGATTTTAGGTCGATTTGCTGTATTCTTGCGTAACTTTTGCTCTATGTATGCTATGAAGTTGGATATATTTTGCTATTTTTGTAGATTAAAAAATCTTGCTTAATAACAACCTTTACAACTTATGTCACTTTGGGATAGAATCTTAGATACGATAAATATAGGTGGTGCTTCAAGCTCTTCCGACAACTACATTACGTCATTAAAGCGTGATGCAGACAGCTATGCCTTTGTGGATGTGGAGGTTGGCGTAAAGAATCGTAAGGTTCAGGACATTGGAGCGTTGCGCCATGACGGGGCTACTTTTCACAGGAATTCCAAGGCTGACTTGCTGAATTTCTTGTCTGATATAGATTTTTTGTGTGGTCATAACATTGTGCATCATGACGCAAAGTTTCTGTTTGGCGAAAACATACAGCGATGGGCGCTTGTTGACACTCTGTATATGTCGCCCTTGTTGTTCCCCGAACGACCCTACCATCGACTTGTGAAGGACGACAAGCTGATGAGCGATGAGATGAACAATCCCGTGAACGACTGTGAGAAGGCTCGCGAACTACTCTTTGATGAGATTGCTCGTTGGCGTGGTTTGTCTGAACGCAGGCAGCGCATTTATGCCTCTTTGCTTGCGGACATTGACGAGTTTAATGGTTTTATGCAGATGGTTGGGGCTGAGACAGGCTCAAATAATCAGATTGCAGAGCTGATACGCGAAGAGTATGACGGAAAGATTTGCGCCAATGCCGATATTCGTAGGTTGGCAAGAAAATATCCTTGTGGATTGGCTTATGCTTTGGCCCTGATTGATACTACGGACCAGCGGTCGGTCACTCCGGCTTGGGTGCTGTTTAATTATCCCGAGGTGGAGCATGTCATACGTCAGCTTCGCCACACGCGCTGTGCTGTGGGGTGCGAATACTGTGACCGGAAACTTGACGCCCGCTATAACTTGAAGCGTTTCTTCGGTTACGACTCGTTTCGTACATACGACGGCGAGCCGTTGCAGGAGAATGCAGCACGTGCTGCCATTGACGGAAATTCGCTGTTGGCTATATTTCCGACAGGAGGAGGCAAGTCGCTTACGTTTCAGCTGCCTGCATTGATAGAGGGCGGCAGCGTACGCGGACTGACCGTTGTGATATCGCCTTTGCAGTCGCTCATGAAGGACCAGGTGGACAATCTTGCCGACCGTGGCATAACAGAAGCGGTGACCATCAACGGATTGCTCGATCCTATATCACGCTCGCTTGCCATAGAGCGTGTACAGAGTGGTGACGCTTCGCTGTTGTATATATCCCCCGAGATGCTTCGCTCGAAGACCATAGAGAAGATACTCATGGCTCGTCATGTGGTGCGATTTGTCATTGACGAGGCACATTGCTTCTCGGCTTGGGGACAGGATTTTCGTGTTGACTATCTGTATATAGGCAGGTTTATAAAGGAATATCAGGAGCGTAAAGGTGGCGGCACACGCATACCTGTGTCGTGTTTTACGGCAACTGCAAAGCAAAAGGTGGTTCAGGATATTTGCGACTACTTCAAGCATTGGCTAAACGTTGACCTGAAGCTTTTTGCATCATCGGCTTCAAGAAAGAATCTGCGCTATAAGGTGATACACGTCGATACTGACGAGGACAAGTATGGTCAGCTGCGCGAACTTGTAAGGATGGCGTCATGCCCGACCATTATATATGTGTCGCGCACGAAGCGCACACACGAACTTGCCTCAAAGCTCACTCGTGACGGAATGAAGGCTCTGCCGTTCAACGGCAAGATGGATTCTGACGAGAAGATAAAGAATCAGGATGAGTTTATGTCGGGTAGGGTGGACGTCATCGTTGCGACATCGGCTTTCGGCATGGGCGTCGACAAGAGCGACGTAGGGCTTGTCGTGCATTACGACATATCAGATTCGCTTGAGAACTACGTGCAGGAGGCTGGACGTGCAGGACGCGACCCGAATCTTACGGCACAATGCTTTGTGCTGTACAGCGACAACGACCTTGACAAGCATTTCATTCTGCTCAATCAGACAAAACTCAGTCTTAGTGAGATACAGCAGGTGTGGCAAGCCGTAAAGAGCTTTACACGTCAGCGTCAGCGTGTGTGTTGTTCGGCACTCGAAATTGCACGTCAGGCAGGTTGGGACGACTCGGTGTCGGACATTGAGACTCGTGTACGCACCGCTCTTTCGGCACTTGAGCAGAGCGGCTACATAGAGCGTGGCAACAATGTGCCGCATGTTTATGCCACGGGCATAACTGTGAAGAACATGGATGAGGCACGCCGTCGCATTTCTGCTTCTTCGTTGTTTGAGAAGGATGAGGCAGAGAAGGCTGTGCGCATAATAAAGTCGCTGATTTCGCAGAAGCACATCTCAAAGGCACAGGATTCGGAGGCAGAGTCGCGTATTGACTATCTCGCTGACATTCTCGGAATGAACAAGAAGGAGATTGTGTCTGCCGTGGAACGTATGCGTCAGGAAGGAATACTCGCTGACAGCAAGGACATTTCGGCTTACATGCAGGATGTGGGTTCGGAACGAAAGGCTAAAAATCTACTTGAGTATTTCGCTCAACTTGAGGAATACATAATAAAGCATATTCCAGACGAATCGCTGCGCATATCTTATAAGCAGCTTAACGACAATGCTGTGCGCGACGGGCTGGATAGGTCGACTGAGAAGAACATCCGAACATTGCTCTACTTCCTTGTAGTGAAAGGCTACACTCGTAAGAAGGAAGATGTGTCGCGCAATATTGTAGTAAGACGACAGTCGGATATGGAGTCGACATTGAAGCGATTTGAAAAACGATTGAATATATGTCGTTTTGTTGTGGACTGGCTTTACCGTATGGCTGAGAGCATGGACGATGAGGCAAAGAAGAGCGGAGCAGTACAGTTTTCGGTCGTAGAGCTTCTTAATGACATTAAGGCAGAAGGCCAACAGCTGTTCTTCGATACTTCAGAGCTACAGTTGGAGGACGTGGAGGAGGCGTTGCTTTATCTCTCCAAGATAGGTGCGCTTAAGCTTGAAGGAGGATTTCTGGTGCTCTATAATGCTATGGACATTCGCCGACTGAAGGACAATCGCCTACGCTATAAGCAGGACGACTATCGCACGTTAAATGAATTCTATAAGCAGAAGATTCAGCAGATACATATAGTGGGCGAATACGCCAATCTGATGGTCAGTGACTATGACGCTGCCCTGCAATACGTGCACGACTATTTTCAGATGGACTATCGCAAGTTTATCGGCAAGTACTTTAAGGGCAATCGTGTAAGCGAAATCAATCGCAATCTTACGCCAGCCAAATACAGCGAGCTGTTCGGACAGCTGTCAGCTCGTCAGAAAGAGATAATAGAGGATCGTGAGTCGCGCAGCATTGTTGTGGCGGCAGGTCCTGGCAGCGGCAAGACGCGTGTGCTGGTGCATAAGCTTGCGTCGTTACTGTTGCTTGAGGATGTGAAGCATGAGCAGCTGCTTATGCTCACATTCTCGCGTGCCGCAGCCACAGAGTTCAAGCAGAGGCTGATGCAGCTCATTGGCAATGCCGCTCACTTTGTAGAGATAAAAACATTCCATTCTTATTGCTTCGATTTGCTCGGACGTATCGGCAATCTGGACGATGTGAGCGGTGTGGTGGCAAAGGCTGCTGAGATGATAAACAATGGCGAGGTGGAGCAAAATCATATAGGCAAGACGGTGCTTGTCATAGACGAGGCACAGGATATGGGCAGTGACGACTATGCTTTGGTTTCGGCTCTTATGTCGGTCAATGAGGATATGCGAGTCATTGCTGTTGGCGATGACGACCAGAACATCTATGAGTTTCGTGGCTCCGACTCGAAGTATATGTATCAGCTGAGCAAGGAACCTGGTGGACGTTTCATAGAGATGACAGAGAATTATCGCAGCTCACGCCTTGTCGTAGGAGCAGCTAACGATTTTGTCAGGCTGATAAAATATAGGCTGAAGAAAGCCCCGATATTGTCAATGAGCAATGATGACGGTGAGGTGAGAATTACACGCCATATCTCCAAATACATGTTTATGCCCGTTGCCGATGACATAATGAAGCGTGGCAAGGGCACTTCTTGCATACTGACGCAGACCAACGAGGAGGCTGTCGTTATGCTTGCGTTACTGAACGGGCGCGGTGTAAAGGCCAAGCTGATACAGTCGTTGGATGGTTTGCGCTTTTCCAATCTTATGGAGATGCGCTACTTCATGAAGTGTGTGGACAGCAGAAAGCAGTCGCCGCTCATCACTGAGGAGGCTTGGGAGGAGGCAAAGCAGAAGACTTTCAGCAAGTATGCCATGAGCAAGAGTCTGCAATATGTGCGTCGCTGCGTGGAGATGTTCGAGCAGACAAACCGTGCCAAATACTATAGTGACTTGCGTGAGTTTGTGTTTGAGTCATCGGTGGAGGACTTTTGTGATGTATCAGATGCCGAGGTAGTGGTGTCTACGGTGCATAAATCGAAGGGTCGTGAGTTTGATAATGTTTATATGCTGATATCCGATAAATACAATCACACAGACGATATTCTGCGTAGATATTACGTAGGAATTACCCGAGCCAAGCATAATCTCTATATCCACACCAATGGCGACGTATTCGACTGTATACATAACAGTCAGCATATCACGGATTCACAGCAATATGCAGTGCCGGAGGAGATAGTGCTGCAACTCTCGCATAAGGATGTCTACCTTGATTATTTCAAGTATAGCAAACAGGAAGTGCTTTCTTTGCGTGGTGGTGACGAGCTGACTTATAATGCTCCGTATCTGTGTAGCGCTCCAACCGGTCAAGCCATTGCCCGACTCTCGCAAGGCATGTTAGACAAGCTTGTGAAATGGGAAGCCAAGAGCTATCACGTGGCGACTGCCAGTGTACGCTTTATTGTGGCATGGAAATCTAAGAATGCAGCAAAGGAAGAAAAAGAATTGGCTGTTCTGCTTGCTGACTTGATGTTGAGGAAGAATTGAATATACAATATTAATCACAATATATAAACCAACTACCGCTTATGAAATACTTATTGTTTTTACTGTCAACTTTTGCTGTTGCCTTTGGTTGCTCATCACAGGCACGTCAGGCAGAGAATGCTTCGAATGCTGATTCGGCTGTTGTGGCTGACGTAGCCGATAGTGAATATACGGATATAAGCAAGTTGCGAATCACTCCGATTGGCAGATACCGTAGCTATTACACTATGTTCTACCGAGTGTCAGGGGCTACCACTACGGGCAATATGGCTTATACGTTGACGATGAAAGACAGTGTAGCAAATTGTGATGAAAGCAGTTTCTGTTATACAATGGCCAACCTGCATGGTCCGAACAGCTCATATGGAAATCGCTTTGAAGTATATAAAAAGAATGCAGAAGGATGGGGTAGAATGCCTTTTAAAGGTGGTTTCACTGATCTTGGCTATGAGTTGCTAACAGGTAAGTCTGCAGAAATGGAATTCTCCTCAAATAAGTTTGCCACTCCATTGAAAAATGGTACTTACAAATTATGCAAGAAAGTGCACTTCAATATAAATCCGCATTTTAAGTTGACATCCGACAGTATCGTTCCGACAGCGACTGGCAGTATGTGTGGAGCTTTCGAGTGTCGTGTCCTGTCGTCACGGTCAGACTCTATTCGTATGATTGTTATTAACCATACACAGAACACGTGTCGTTTGTCTGGGCTTCCAAGTATTCTTGATGCAAACACACAAAATCGTCATCCTCTGACGCGATCAGGTACGACGAAAGCTTATGAATGGATGCAGGCTAACGGACAGATAAAGCCTGGTGAGGGAATTTTGCTCGTAATTCCGACTTCATGGAATCTGAAGGATATCGGCGACGCATACAAGAGAAGCTATTATGAAAGTGGCAGACTCTCGGAGGGCGTATATAGCGTGTCAATGTTAATGGAGATAGAGTTGGAGGCAGAGTTCAGACTGAAATGAATTAAGCTGATTATGCAATAAACAAAGGGAATGTAAAAATACAGTAACAGTATTCTTACATTCCCTTTTCTCTATTATTTAAGCTTGAAAGTTATCGGCACGCTGTACTTCACATTTACCGGCTCGCCCTTCTGCTTGCCTGGCTTCCATGTAGGCATAGCCTTCACCACGCGTATAGCCTCTTCGTCAAGAACGGCATGACCTGCTGACTTAGTGATGTGTACGTCGCTTACGGTTCCGTCTTTTCTGACAACAAATCCGACGACAGCCTTGCCTTGCTGCTTTGCTTTGACAGCTGCCTGTGGATATTTCATGTTATTTATGAGAAATTCCATCATTGCCAATTGTCCGCCATTGAATTCGGGCATCTCCTCTACGGCGTCATGGATTTTCGTTTGAGTGGTTGTCTGTGGGTGAGGCTCTTTTGGCGTTTCACTCGCATTCGTACCATTGGCAAAAACGCTGACTGCCAATGTAGCAACCGGGATGACAAGTAATGCCTTGAGCATCATCCATCGGTTTGATCTTTTCTGGTTCATCATAATGATTCTTCGTTTTAGTGATTCTTTGTTAAGGTTGTTGGCAAATGGCTGCAGACGATTGCCGACCGCCTTGACTACAAGAAATTTTTGATATTGTGTTGCATCAATGCCTTTGTTTAAGACTGCCTCATCCACCTCAAACTCGTGTATGGCTTTAAGGTTCTTTCCAATCAGCCACACGAACGGATTAAACCACTGTATGATAGTGGCGAATTGAAGAATGATTAGGTCTATGTAGTGGCGCAGGCGTATATGCTCCTGCTCATGCGTCAGTACGAAACAGCGGTTGTTGGCGTAGTCGTCGTGGCTCATTACAATGTAATGGAAGAGGCAGAACGGACTTGTGGCATAATCGGTGAGGACAATGATGTTGCCTCTGTTGTCGGTGATATGCTCGCATCGGCGCAGACGCAGCATCAGAGACATAGTCTGTATCGCTGTCAAGGATAACATAGCCACGCCACCGAGTGTATATATGCAGACAATGATGTCTGTCAGACTCCATACTGACATCTTGTCGGCGTTGCCGTCTATCAGTATTTCCGGCAGTTGAACCGCCTGACGAACCATTTCTATCGTTTGATTTGTGCCACCGGTGAAATGAATCAATGGAATTATGAATGACAGGAGCAGGCATCCAAGGACAATTATTCGGTTTAGACGATGGAATGTCTCCTTTTCAAGCAATGGCATAATGCAAGTGTAGAGCAGTGCTAAGGTCAGGGCTGATTTTATAATATAAGGTAGTATCATAGGTCTGCTGTTCTTGAATAGTCTCTTTTCTCCGTTCCTTTGTCTATCAGACTTAGTATTTCCTCCAGTTCCTCATCCGAGATATTCTCTTCTTTAACAAAGAACGATATCAGCGAGTGTAAGCTGCCGCCAAAGAACGATTTCTTAACTTCCTTCATAGCCTGTCGCGTGTATTCGGCTCTTGTTACGAGAGGGGAGAACACGTAAGTCTTGCCACCACCGTCACGCTTGTAAGATGTGACGTACTTCTTGTGGGTCAGTATCTTCATAAACGTGGCAATTGTGGAGTAGGCGGGACGAGGTTCGGGATAAGCGTCGATTATCTCGTGCGTAGTCATTCCACGACCGTTGTCCCACAGAATGCTCATTATTTGCATTTCGCCACGTGTTAATGTATTGAATTCTTTCATCTTTCCAATGATTGATGGGTTTATCTAATGTTTTAGATTTTCTATTGGCAAAGATACGTCAAAAGCCGATTCATTGGTTGCGGATATAACGAGAAACTATTTGTAAGATATTGATTTTAACGTATATTATTAGATATAGGCTACGGCGATACGCCATAGCCTCCTAAGTTAGCGCATGCTGTTAATGGTAATGCAAACTGTAGGAGTTGGATATAAAGAGAGAGGGTGTATCAAAAAAACTGTGGTTGGACAGTTGTTTGATACACCCTCTTTGATTAAGATTGCTTGCCTATTCTTTTATGGTTGTGGCAATTTACGTACGGCACGCACATGGAATTTGTCGGTACGTATGTTCAGAGAAGAACCTGAATTTTGTAAGTACTTATACGAATTCTCATTGTCATTGGGATTCTCAGATGCTGTTGAGGTCCAATAATATCCATTCAATGGATAATCATTATCTACGACCATAGAGAACTCATTCTTAGCAGGAAGATACCATACGAGGTTTTCTCGCTTAAGTACTGGTCTATACGCAACCTTATTACCTTCTTGAGCAATTTTTTCCTTGTTGAACTTATTCTTCATTGTACACATTCGAGCGGCATATTCAGCAGGATTTTGTTCCAATTGTTTATCTGCTTTTCCACCCCATTCCTCCAATTGAGCCATTAGTCCGGTTACGTCACTAATACCACTGAAATTATACAATTCCCATGTATTCTGATTTCCGTCAATAGGACTTTCTGCTACATTAAGATTAGGAACTTTGCTAAAGTCAATAGTAACTGACGTTAACTGAAGATACTTTTGAGTATAGGTAATATAATTCTTGTATTTATCACCATAATACTTAATCTGAATTTTCATAATCCATCTTCTGAATGGGCCAAAAATACCATGACCTCCCGCGTCTGACATATCATAGGTAATCTTCATGGAACTATCCCACTTGAATCCCCATGGATAATCTCCATCTTCGAAGCGTTCACATCCCAATCCTTGAGTATTCCAACTTGGGCACAACTGCTTAATTGTAAACTTTGCAGATGTTGCGGATGGATACTTTTTAGGACTTAGTTCAAGTACTATATCGCGTTCTGCATCTGTTATGTTTTCTTCAAGGAAAGCATAGACTGTTACCTCTCCCGTCTCTGTACCTTCGATGGTTTGTGTACCACGGTCTTCCTCCACCCAGTAGCCAAGTGATGTAAGTTCTGTCAGTTCCTTGCAAAGTGTTACCTTTGGTGATGTAGATTTTAATGTCCATCCACCTCCAACTACTTCACCCTTTTTATTCTTATCAACAAGTGTTGGGTCAACCTTTATTTTAATAGGGTAAATTACGTAGTGAGCATCCTGTAATGCTGGCTCAGTAACAAACTTCAGCTCATACTCCGGTGTAATAGACAGGCGGTAGGTTACGGTTTTGCCCATTGGCCATTCTGCTCCGTTGAGAGATGCGCTCAGAATGCGGTCTCTGCCTGAGATGTTATCGTGGAACTCTACCTTCAGCTTGCTGTCTGCGCCTAATGTCTGGGGCAGGAGCATGAGAGTTGATTCGCCGGCGTTGAGGTCGGTGCCGTTCGGAGTAGTGCCAGTTGTTGCCTTATTTGGTGTGACGGTGTAGTTGGCAGTGCCGTCGTTGAGAGCCCATGTAGAGCTAACCATGTCGTATGAACCAGAGTTCTTTACGTTGGTGATGCTAACGCTCTTGATGGTACCGGCGGTCATTTGTGCGCCAGTCTTTATCTTTACAGCGGTGCAAAGGTGCTTAAACTGCAGACCTACGGGGATGCAGTTGCCCTCTTTGGCGGGACTGTCTATGAAGTCTGTAGCTGCGGCAACGATGTCGCGCTGATCTTTTGCTTCTGCGGGAGTGGTGTACTGTAGGGTTGTGGCTGTCGGTGAGTTGGGGACAGTCTGGAAAGCAGCATCCGTTGGAGCCCATGCCAAGAAGCGGAGCTGGCGGTTGGAGCCTGGCCAATAATAGATGCGTTGTGGAACCCAATTCGTTCCGTTGTTGGTGGCTATCTCGTTCATGAAGAACTGTGAGCCGATATTGCCGTCTTCCTTGTATGCTGCCACGACATTAAACTTGTCGTACATTGTGGTCTGCATGGCTGCGCGCGTCATAGGCTTGTTGTCGTCGTTGCCGATGCCGTCCGTCACAATGGCTCGTACGCAGAGAGTGTCTGCTGAAGCGTCAGAGCGCAGAACGTAGTGAGCTACGGTCTTTGCGTCGTTAACGTTGGCAGCACGTGTTTCGGCAGCGTCAGTCACTCCGAAGCTGATACCCTCTGACGTGCCCTCCGCCTTTCCGAAGAAGTCGTCGCTGCTGCATGAAAAGAGGGACGCTGACAGGAGCACAGCAGCGATGCTGGCTGTCATTTTGTGTATATTATGTATTCCTTTCATCATTGTTAGTTTTTGTTGTTAAAGATAATTGGTGAGTGTAAGGGGAACATTCAACCCCTTACACCCTGTGACATTTCCTTGTCTATGCTCTTCACTCATAAGCTATGCTATGGGTGAAGAGCATGTTATCTACCATTGGTGTGCGTATGGATAGGGACGCACATCTATGAAAAGAGTTGATTACTTGATGGTATAATCTACGTTATTAAATTCACCCCATTTCTCAACTGTAGCTGTGAACTCAATCGGGTAGAGCTGCTCGTCCGGATTCGGGTTGATGTTATTCTCGTTGATCTCAGCAACGTAGTTGTAGCTCTTGCCCTGCTCCTGTGTTGTCTTGAATGTTACAGAATGCTTGTAGTCTGTAGTAGCACCATTCTGGTCGAGAGTAACAGTAAATGTTACTATGTATGACTCTTCCTTAGCTGTCGGGATGAGATACATGTGGTCAGTTGTGCCAGTACCTGTATTTGCTACGAGGTTTGTAACGCTTGTGCTCTCGAAATCAACGGTAAGTGTCTTGTCTGTAGCGTTCCACTTTGCATCAGCTTCAGCAGGAGTGATGGTACCATTCTTGTAAGCGTCGGTAATCTTTACGTCCTTAACGCTAATCTTAGCAGCTGCATTTGCGGGGAATGTGTTCTTGAAGGTGAACTTAACACGAGCAAGTTCGTGAGAGAAGTTGAAGTTAACCTTACCCGGAGTTGCTGTAAGTTTATCTGCTGTTGTCAGCGGAGAAGCCTTAGAATAGAGGAGGTCTGTTATAGCATCGTTCACGAATGTGATTGTACCGCCATTTACGTTGGCTGCGAAAGTAACACCCTTCTCACCGTCCTTAGGAGCGATAGCCTCGAAGTTGTAGGTGTAGTTTGCCTCCCAATACTGAATAGGAGAATATGAGCCTTCACCGTCAGCATTTACTGTTACCTGCTGCTTGTTAAAGATCTGATGATCACCACGCCAGCCGTATACCTCAATAGAACCAAGTTTAGCGAGAGTTACGTCGTCAGCAGCACCACGTGTGCTCTTGTTCACGAAAGAGTTGAAACCGATAGCATTACCCTTAGCTACCTCTACAGTCTCGTCGTTGTTGCAGGCTGTGAGTGCAAGACCCATAGCAGCCATACCCATAATAAAGAACTTCTTCATATTTGTTAAATTTTTGAGTTGGTTGTTAATAAATTGAATATAAAATTAGAAATGTTTAAGTCGTTGTTTAGTGTGTCAGTCGTTTTTGGGTTATTTCAGCGGAATCACGATATCCTCGTAATCTCCCCAGCCGTCAACCGAAACGTCGAATCCTGATCCGCCTTGCTTTCCGTCCTCGTCAGAGATTTCCAGACCCTTCACCACGATTACGCCGCCCTGAGGCTGAGCCTCAATCTGCTTTGTGACGTCGAAGTCGAAACTCTTTATAAGTCCGTTCTTCAGTCTTACCTCTAAGTTGAGCGCATAGCTGCGCGGTCCTCGTGTGGGCTGATAGAGCGAGTTGGGCCAGTCAGGAACGCCGAACGACGTCACAATGGCTTGCGCTCCCCACGGTTCCAGAGTGCAGTCGTAGAGTAGGGTGGCTGCGTCAGCTGTGGTATGACCATTGTTCATATATACTGATGCTGCCATTCCCGAGAGCGCTCCTCTCACAAGGCTGACATACTTCAGACCCTTGCTGAACTCGTATCTCACGAGATACTTGAACACCATCGGGTGCATTGTCACGTTCATCACCGGCATTTCTGTTGTACGCTCTGACGTATACTTGGCGTTATAGTTGCCATAGAGCATGTCAGGCATTGTCACCGTAGGCTCGCCCTTTGCGTCGTTGTTCTTGAAGGGATTGCCCATATAGGTGGATCTGGTTCGTGTACGCGTCGTTGCCTTTGCCGAAGCGAAAGAATACATATCGTCAAAGAGGATATACTCCGTGTCGTTGTTATAGAACAGCAGCTGATGGTCGCCCGGCTGTAGTCCCACTACGCCGCCTTCCGCAGGCATATTGATCATATCGTTGACGCCCGACTCGCTGAATACGTGCATACGCAGTCCGGCAGGGACGGCAGGTCGCAGTCCGTCATAGGTCATGCCATACTTCTCCGGCCATTCAGCCTCCGAGCCCCAAACCTTTTCGTTCAGATTAAGCTCCCATTCCTGCTGGTATGTAGCCACGACTCGGAAGTCGTACTTAGGTGAGTGGACATCATGGTCGAAGCACAGGTCCTTATGCTCACATGAGGTGAGCGTGGGCATGGCGAGAGCCATAGCGCACAGTGTGCCGATCATCAGTCTGGCTGATTTCTTGCAGTTAATCATTTCTCGCCTCCTTTCTTCGTTTTCGTGTTGTTGTTGCCATGTCCGAGGAGCCATACAAGCGAAACCTCCAGTTTAGTGGGTCCAATCCACTTGCGGTCCTTAGTGGCTTGCCATACGTAGTGTCCGTCGAGCGGAATATACTCATAATAACGTCCGCCCATATATCCAGCAGCGAGGCTGAAGTCAATGTTAAGTCTTTTTGCAATCGGCATAGAGTAGCCGTATTCTGCACCGACGGTGTAGCTCATGCGGTCCCAGAGAGTTCCGCCAGGCACGCCGCCCATATATCCCTTTCCTCCGAACTCGAAGTCGTAGGTGAGCATCTGTGCGTTCAGTCCGATGTGGTGTCCCTGCAGCGGCTTCTCGGCAGCCTTTGCTCCGAAGTACTTTCGTATGCTGAGTCCGCCTCCGTAGATGCGCCAGTAGCGATGGTTCTTGTTATGGTTCCACCATCCGTACATCCAGTCTGCCGCTACAGTCCATCGCTTTCCGAGCGAAACCTCCACTCCGATGTTAGGAACGAGGAGAGCGTCGTAGAGCATATTGGTCTTGATGGCGAAGTATGCGGGAGAGGTGGTGTCCACCTCAATGATTGGTTCCGGCTCAACCACAGTCTCAGTCTGCTTGGTGTCCTCCACCGGCTTCTCCACTATCTCCGGTTCCGGTGTCTCATACTTCTTTCGTATGGTGACGAGGATGGCGCTGGCGTTTCTTATGGATGGGAAGAACTTGTCGAGCATATAGTTCCATGTACGTCCGTAGTTCATGTCCATGAGTCGCTTCTTGCGGCTGTCCACGAGCGCTCCTTTTTTATTATATGTATATTCCGGAGTTTCGAGCAGCTGGTGTAGCACTTCCTTCTTGTGAGGCATATCTGATTGCTCCACGTAGTAAGCGAGCTTGTCCCAGGGGTCTGACCATTCCTGACGTACGACGATGCTGTCCTGCAAGCTGATGCGCTGGCGCACATACTGCTCCATGTTGGCGCAGCGACGCTTGGCGAGCTTACGGTTGAACGCATTGCCACCTTCAGGTGATGCCGATCCGCAGAACGTCACCTTAGTAAGTTCGAGTGTGGTGTCGTTAGTGACTTCGTTAAGAAACTCTATAACATTGTTAAGGTTGGCTTCGTTGTCAGCGAATTTTGTGTCGAGAACGCTCGATGCCACCCTAAATCTGATACAGACTTCCTTCTTGTTGTTGTCTTGGGCTGATGCAGTCTGCATGGCGAGCGCCAAGAAGAAGAGTGCTATAAATCTTATCATATAGTAGTCTTGTATTAGTCAAGTTTTTAATTATTGTGTTTAGTTCTTTGTTTTGTGTGCTTCTTCGTCATTAAGCATAGTCGTAGTCTGCGGTGTGATTTATGTCACTCCGCTTAGTTTTCGGTTGCAAATATAGTATAATGGATTTAATCGTGCAAGCTTTCTGCAAGAAAAAATAGTTTTTTTTTGCTGTGTGGGAGAACAATGCTATCCAATATGGCAAAGTCTGCTGATGTCCTCGTCAAACGTGTCGCGGTTAATGGCACGCGTACGCATTGCCGACTTATAGTTATAGATGGTCTGCGTGGAATAGAAGAGCAGCGTGGCTATCTCCTGACTGTCCGTCACGCCCAGTCGCATCAGTGCATAAATGCGTGCTTCCGTGGTGAGCGAGTTAGGGGAGGGCAGCTCTATTTTGGCTTCAGGCATGAGCAAGGCGTTTAGCTCGTCCACGAAGCCAGGATATAGTTCGATGAATGCTCGGTCGAAACGTGTATAGAAGGTAGTGGCTTCCTCCTCCGCCAGTTTATAGCTGTTGATGGTCTTGAGGAGGTCTGCCGCCTGATTTGCCTTTATCTTACGGCTGACGAGCTTGCGATATTCTATGAGTTTGCGTATATAGACGGCGCTGATGTCCATGAACAGTCGCATATAAGTTTCGCGTCGGTGGTTGGTGGCAATGAGTTTTTCGTTCAGTTCGGTGAGCTGTCTGTTCTGGCTCCTTATTTCACGTCGGCTTCTTGCCAGCCACTTGTTCTGCTTATATCCGAATATAGCCATTGCGAACAGTACGAGCGACATAAAGCTGACCACAGCCAGCACGCCCCTCACGATGCGCTCCTTATGCGCCAATGCCTCTTGGTTGGCAGTGGCGATGATGGGGAGGATGTTCGAAATCTCGAGCATTCGCAGGCGGTTGTTATAGAACTTTGCGTCCTCCATGGAGCAATAAATGTATCGTGCTGCATGGTCAGCGTATTTTGCATCCTTCTTATATAAATATGTGGAAAACTCCTGCAGCGCCAGATTTTCCTTCAACGGACACACCATATCAGATATGGCTGCTTCTATGATGTATTTCTCGTAGAGCGGCGTCTTGCCAATCTCGCGATAATAGCGTGCTATGCAGTATGCCGCCGAGGCGTGCACACGGCTGTTGACTGGGCTATGCATAAGGGCTGTGGTATACAGGCTCAGCACGTTCTTGCCCAAAGGATTTTCCATGAAGGCAAGTTCGGCGTTGAGATAAGCATGCAGGGCAGTATTGTCATTGTTGGTGGCGCTGACCGTCAGCTTCAGATAGTGATGCTTCTTCTTGTGCAGATCGTCCTTGAATTCCGACTTGTCGCAGAACGACTCCCAGTAATTATATAGCCACGTGAAGGTGTAATAATAGTATTGTCTGAGACGTGGCGGAACGCCCTCCTTGCCTATTTCGTTCAGAAGAGCTTCCGACTGGCTGTAGAGTCCACCCGTCGACAGCACGGCTGCACGGTTGATGCGGTTGAGCATGGTGAAGTAAGCGTCGTTGTCGCTCTGCGAGAGAGCCAGTCCGCGGTCTGCGTAAACCAGCGCCGAGTCGTAACGATAGGTATAGTATTCGCGATAAATCTTGTCGAGAATGGCGAGTCGTGCCGCATTGATGTCGGCAGTCCTAAGGCGCAGCTTCAGCTGTTTCAGCTTTTCTTCCTTCTGTTTTGCGTAAACGTCACGCTTCTCAATATAGCTGTCGAGAAGCTCCAGAAGGTGTCGTTCGTCCGTGATGTCCGTAGTAGCCAAAGTCTGTTTTGCCATAGCAGACACGGGCATAAGGATAAGAAGAATGTAAAGAAACAGTCGCATAACTATGGTTTATTGGGTTTAATGCTGCAAATTTAGCATTTATATCCGAAATAAAACCATCTACTTTGATAAAAAATCTAAACATACGAACATTTTGATTATTAGCAAGTTATGCTTTTGTGTTTTCTCATTGTTATCTACTTTGCGTTTACGCAGACATACATTCTGCCGATATAGCAAGTAATTTTGCAATCGAAAACAAAAACGCATCACACATATGAACCTTAAACTCAAAACATTCTCTTTTGCCCTTATGGCTTCAGCCTCAACGGGCGTGTATGCACAAACGCATACAGAAAACAACTCTGCCAACGATTCGGAGCAGCCTAAGAAGGAAGAACGCAACGTCATGCTCAACGCAGCTGACGCCAATAAGCCTCGCGAAATCCAGATTGGTCTGCCGAGTGAGGACGTCACCGTGTATGAGAACGGTTTGCCAGCCGTCTATTCTTCGTCCGTGCACAGGCTGTCCGCCCACTGGCGCAGCGACGCTTCGCTGAAAGGCACCGACCTTATGACGCCCTCCGAGAGCGCCATCCGTACTGGTAACATCGCTTATGCCGTTTCGGCTTTCAGCGAGTTGGGCGAAAAGAAGTTCAGCGGAAAGCTCAACTATAAGGCCAATCACTTCGGCATGCAGAACTTCGACCTCAACCTTTCCGGCGGCATCGGCGACCGCTGGCTCTACACAGCCGGCATGTATCAGAACTTCGATCCGGGCAGCTTCAAGCTCCGCTTCACCGATTACGCCGACCGCACGCAGATTTATCACTTAGGTCTGACACGCATCCTCGGCGACGGCAAGGGCAGAATCTCCTTATTATATAAGTATTCTAACAGCAAGACCCCTGGCAACTTCGCCAATGCCGCTCCCTTCATCTATGCCGGTGACGGCAGCATCAAGAAGCTTGCCGGCTTCGATCCGGGCATTGATTCGTACGTTCAGCGCCAGGGGTCGTTCAGGTATCTCAACACCAAGACTGGCAAGATGGAGACATGGAACATGACCGACGGCAATGACAACCATGCCAATGAGGTGGCATTGATAAGCCAGTATCAGTTTGACAATGGCTGGCTGTGGAAGCTCAACGCTAAATACATGAATGCTCCACGCGCCAATTTCGTGGACTACGGCGGCAGCACCATCTCCGAGGTAAGCGAGGCGGACGGCTATCAGCTCTCCGACGGTTCGGCATACAGCGGCCTCATAGAGGGACGCCGCACGTGGCTCCACTTCGGTAAGGTGAGCAACGCCCTTCTGACCACAGAGATGAGCAAGCAGATAGGCAGTCATAAGCTGATGATAGGCTTAAACGAATGGTATTACCATCTCAACTATTATTCTTCGTCATTCCAGTGGGCCGGCACCGTGGAGGCTTATCCTCGAACCCTCAGCCAGATGTACGTCAATCCGCTCGACCCCACGCAGACAGCCCGTCGCTCAGAGACATTCGGCTATAACGAGCTTAGCCCTGAATACACCAAGGGTTCGGAGAACAAGCTGGCGCTCTATTTCACCGACGAATGGAGAGTCTCGCCGAAGTTCAAGGTGTTCTATGGCGGACGTCTGGAGTATTACCGCATGGCTGCCGACCAGATCGCCACATCACGCTTCAGCGGCTTCCATCTCGGCAACTACAACACTTACTCCACCGCTGCCGACGGTTCTGTCGTGGCTGCCGAGCACAGCATCGCCCCAGCCAATGTCACAAAGAACAAGCTCAACTATGCTGCCACATTGCAGATGACATACAACGTGACAAAGCAGTTTGGTCTTACAGCCGACGCCACCGTAGCCACCCGCTTCCCGCGCATCAGCGAGTATGCCGGAACCGGCCCTACAGAGGAGCAGTATAAGCGTGTGACCATCCCGTTGGTTCGTGGCGGAATATTCTACAGAAACAACTGGATTGACCTCTCATCGATGGTGACATACATATCGAAGAGCAACAACATTGACCAGCAGAACCTCACGAAGCCCGGCACATCAGAGGGCAAGACGGTACTGCTCATCTATAACATCCAGACCTTGGGATGGACCACGTCAGCCGAGATTTCTCCGTTCAAGAACTTCCACATGCACGCCCTCTTTACTTATCAGAAGCCGGTGTATAAGAACTATAACGCCAGCGTGACGTTCAGCGACGGTCAGACTATGAGCGTCAATGCCAACAACAAGATAGTGAAGGAGATACCGCAGGTGCTCATCGAGCTGGATCCCAAGTATGACATCACCAAGAACCTCAACGCATGGCTCAGCTTCCGCTACTTCGGCAAGACCTACGCCAACCTTCAGGAGGCACTCTACTTTAACGGTCATTGGGAAACCTTTGGCGGCATCAACTGGAATGTCAACAAGAAACTCAGCCTCGGCGTGAGCGTCGTCAACTTCTTGAATGAGAAGGGAGCAAAGGGAACCATCAGCGGCTCAGAGCTTATCACGAAGGAAGAGGCTGGCAAGTATGCCGGCAAGTATATGAGCGGCAATTATCTGCGCCCGTTCACAGTGGAGTTCAGCGCAGGCATCAAGTTCTGATGATGTGAGAAAGAGCAAGAACAAGAATTATCTACCAATAATAAAAACCATACAACAATGAGAAAATCAATAATGCTGATTGCGGCAATGTGTATGACCTCGGTCATGACATTCGCCCAAAAGACCATCCGTGTGTCAACGGACAAGACTGACCTTGTGATGAAAGTTTCGCCGAAGGGCCGCCTCTATCAGGTTTATCTCGGCGACAAGATGCTTAATCCGTCTGACTATGACAACCTCAAGTGGGACGTGTATGCGGCTTCGGACGGATCCGTCAGCCAGCGCGGACATGAGGTGTATGCCACATCAGGCGCTGAGGAATACTTCGAGCCAGCCGTGGCAGTTACGCACGCCGACGGCAATATGACCACCTATCTGTATTATCAGTCGTCTGAGCAGAAGGCAGTGAAGGGTGGCACGGAGACCATAATCACCCTTCAGGACAAGGTCTATCCTCTGACCGTGAAGCTCCATTACGTGGCATACGCCAAGGAGAACGTCATAAAGGCTTGGAGCGAGATATCACATAAGGAGAAGTCGCCCATCACATTGTGGCGCTACAGCTCGACGATGCTCTACTTTAAAGCCAACAAGTATTTCCTCACCAACTATCATAGCGACTGGGCAAAGGAAGGACAGCCCGAGACCACGCAGCTGAGCAGCGGCAAGAAGATAATAGACACCAAGCTCGGCACACGCGCTGCAATGCACGCTGAACCCTTCTTCGAGCTTGGCTTCGACGAGCCTGCAAAGGAGAACGAGGGCAAGGTGATGCTCGGCACGATAGGATGGCCCGGCAACTTCCGCTTCACTTTCGAGGTGGACAACGTGGGCGCTCTGCGTGTTATTCCTGCCATCAATCCTTATGCTTCCGACTATAAGCTGAAGGCTGGCGAGGTGTTCACGACACCTGAATTTATCTTCGCCATGAGCGACAACGGTATGGGCGAGGCTTCACGCAATCTGCACGATTGGGCACGCCAGTATCAGGTGAACATGGGTATGGACGACCGCCTCACTCTTCTTAACAACTGGGAGAACACGGGTTTCGACTTTAACCAGCAGAGCCTTGCCGAGCTGATGAAGGATGCCAAGGATCTGGGCGTGGATATGTTCCTGCTGGACGACGGATGGTTTGCCAACAAGTATCCACGCAAGGACGACCATGCCGGACTCGGCGACTGGGAAGCTACTAAGAGCAAGCTGCCAGAGGGAATACCAGGATTGGTGAGAGACGCTAAGAAGGCAGGAGTGAAGTTCGGTATATGGATTGAGCCGGAGATGGTCAATCCCAAGAGCGAACTCTTCGAGAAGCATCCCGACTGGGTGATTATGCAGCCACAGCGCGACACGTATTACTATCGCAACCAGCTGGTGCTCGACATCTCTAATCCAAAGGTGCAGGACTATGTGTTTGGCATCGTTGACCGCATCATGACCGAGAATCCCGACGTGGCTTACTTTAAGTGGGACTGCAACAGCGTCATAACGAACATCTACTCGCCCTACCACAAGCAGAACCAGGGCAACTTCTACATCGACCACGTGCGTGGCATCTACAATGTGCTCACACGCATTCACAGCAAGTATCCGAAGCTGCCGATGATGCTCTGCTCAGGCGGTGGCGGCAGAATGGACTACGAGATGCTGAAGTACTTCACCGAGTTCTGGTGCTCGGACGACACCGACCCGTACGAGCGTCTCTACATCCAGTGGAGCCTGTCGAAGTTCTTCCCTGCGAAGACGATGGGATCGCATGTGACAAACTGGAACAAGAACACGTCCGTGAAGTTCCGCACTGACGTCTGCAGCTCATGCAAGCTTGGCTTCGACATCGACCTCAAGTCGCTCTCTGCTGACGACTATAAGTTTGTGCAGCAGGCAGTAAAGAACTACAACAGCATGAAGCCGATGATTCTGGAGGGCGACCAGTATCGCCTTGTGTCGCCCTACGAGGGCAGCCATTGCGCCATCAATTATGTCAGCAAGGACAAGCAACGTGCGGTGCTCTTCGCCTACGACCTGCATCCTCGCTATAAGGAGCCGCAGCAGAACGTTAAGCTGCAGGGTCTGGACGCCAGCAAGACGTACACCGTAAAGGAGACCAATCTGATGCCGGGCAAGCAGTCGGAGCTGGAGTGCGACGGCAAGCAGTATAGTGGCGACTATCTGATGAAGGTGGGCCTTAACGTGTTTACTGCGCAGGACGGCACCAGCCATGTGCTGACGCTGGAGTAAGCATCGCGTGCACAAAATGTAACGAGCCTTCGTGCCAACTGGTACGAAGGCTCGTCTCGTTTGGGATAAAGCCTCGCATCAATTGGTAAGATCTGGCGAAAGCTGACGGTTTGATATGCATCTCAGCCGCCCAATTGGTAATAAATTCTGAATTTGAGGTATGGCTGTTATTTGGTAAAATGCTTAACTTTGCAGCGTGAAAGTTTTTTTGATAACCAAATAACAGCTATAATATATGTATATAGAGAAGATAAAGACACCTGCCGACCTTAAGGGCATGGACATTGAGACACTTAACATTGTGGCTGACGAGACACGTCAGGCTGTGCTTAATCGTGTCAGCAAGCATGGCGGACACGTGGGACCAAACCTTGGATTCGTGGAGGCTACGGTGGCATTGCATTACGTCTTTGATGCACCGAAAGACAAGCTGGTGTTTGACGTCAGCCACCAGTGCTATCCGCATAAGGTGCTGACAGGACGTGCTACGGGATTCCTCGGCAACGTGGACGACATGAACGCCATATCGGGATATTCGTCTCCGGCAGAGTGTCCTGAGTACGACAACTTTGAGGTGGGACATACCTCCACATCCATCAGCCTTGCCACGGGACTGCAGAAGGCACGCGACGTGAAGGGCACGAAGGAGAACATCATTGCCGTTATCGGCGACGGATCGTTGTCGGGCGGCGAGGCTTTCGAAGGACTGGACGAGGCGTCGGAGCTTGGCACGGGCATCATCATCGTGGTGAACGACAACGAGATGTCTATAGCCGAGAACCACGGAGGAATATACAAGAACCTTCGTGCGCTGCGCGAGAGCAACGGCATGTGCGAGCACAACTGGTTTAAGGCGTGGGGCTTCGACTATAAATACCTGGAGCAGGGCAACGACATCGCTAAGCTCATTGAGGTGTTCCGTAGCGTGAAGGACACTGACCGTCCGACCGTAGTGCATATCCATACAGAGAAGGGTCACGGTTATGCTCCCGCTGTGAAGAATAAGGAGGCATGGCATTGGGGACTGCCGTTCAATTTGGATGACGGTAGCCGTCCGGTTCGCAATGCAGACGGAACCATGCCGGAGGTGAAGCCGTGCGAGACATATCAGGACCTCTTCAGCGACTGGATGCTCCGCGAGATGAAGCAGGACAAGACGCTCATAGCCGTGACAGCAGGAACGCCGACAGCAGCCGGCTTCACAGCCGACAAGCGCAAGGAGGCTGGCTCACAGCACATTGACATGGGCATAGCCGAGGAACAGGCTGTGGCTATGATTTCGGGAATGGCAAAGGGCGGACTTCACCCCGTCTGGTCTGTATACAGCACCTTCTTGCAGCGCACCTACGACCAGATAGCGCAGGACCTGTGCATCAACAGCAATCCGGCTGTCATCAACGTAGTGGGTGGCGGTGTCAACTCGATGAACGACATCACGCACATCTGCCTCTTCGACATCCCGATGCTCTGCAGCATCCCGGGCCTCGTGTATCTGGCTCCGACCACCTGCGAGGAATACTTCGCCATGATGCGTTGGGCTATACTTCAGAACAAGAAGCCGATAGCCATCCGCATGCCGAGCAACGGCGTGGTGCACACGACGGAGAAGGTGGACGAGGAATATGGCTATGAAGCTAAGTATAAGGTAATGCACAAGGGTTCTGAGGTGGCGATTATCGCAGCCGGATCGTTCTATCAGAAGGGTGAGAACGTGGTGCGACTGCTTGCCGACAAGGGCATAGACGCCACGCTCGTCAATCCTCGCTACCTGAACGAGGTGGATGCTGAGACTCTGGAAGCGCTGAAGGCAGACCATCAGCTGGTGGTGACGCTGGAGGACGGCAGCAAGGACGGCGGCTTCGGAGAGCGCATCGCTTCATATTACGGCACGTCGGACATGAAGGTGCTCGTGGGTGGAGTGAAGAAGGGACTGTACGACCGATACGACGTGGAGCAGTTGCTTTCGGACAACCGTCTGCTTGACGAGCAGATTGTAGAGGACGTAGCTCGAATTTTGAATTAGGAATTTTGAGTTAGGAGTTGAGAGAAGAAAAAGTTGGGAGTTGAGGGTTGAAAGTTGAAAGTTATGATTACCTTTGTCTGGAAATATCGTTGATAGAAGCAGCATATCATAACTCTCAACTTTCAACCATCAACTCTCAATTCATATATATGGCATTATCCAACATAGAGAAACATTATAACAAGCACCCAGAAGACCTTCGTTTGCAGCGCAGACACGGCATTGTGGAGTTTGAGACCACAATGCATCACTTGCGCCGCTTCATCCATCCCGACTCGTTCCTGCTCGACATCGGAGCAGGAACCGGTCGCTATACCTCTGCGCTTATGGCTGAAGGCTATAGGGTGAAGGCAGTGGAACTGGTGCGCCGCAACATCGAGGTGTTCCTCAAGCGTGAGCCGGCAGCCGACGTGGTGCAGGGCGACGCACGCGACATGCCGTTCCTGCCCACGGCAATGGCAGACGTGACGCTGCTGCTCGGTCCGCTCTATCATCTCATAGGCGACGAGGAGAAGCTCAAGGCGCTTAACGAGGCGAAGCGTGTGACCAAACCCGGCGGACTGATTTTCGTGGCTTATCTTATGAACGAATACAGCATCCTCTCGTATTGCTTCGACGAAGACCGCATAGGCGGACTGCTGGAGCGTGGAGCCGTGGACAAGAACTTCCACATACAGGCATCGGCAGACGAGCTTTACGACTATGTGCGCCTGGACGACATCAACCGTCTGGACGAAAGCGCAGGGCTGGAGCGTGTCATCATCTTCTCGCCCGACGGAGCGTCCGACTATATGCGCACCCGACTCAACCGCATGAGTGACGAGACGTTCGCACACTTCATAGAGTACCAGAAGATCATCTCGGAGCGTGCAGACCTGATAGGAGCCGGCAGTCATGTGGTGGACGTGGTCAGGGTTCCCTTATAATATATAATGTAGGCAGACAAGGCAATGAAGAAAGCAATAGTAATGGGAGCCACGTCCGGCATTGGTCTGGAGGTGGCGCGTCTCCTTGCGGAGCGAGGATATAAGGTGGGCGTGGCAGGACGACGTGTGGAGCGCCTTGCAGAGGCTGTGCGTAAGACGGACGGCATCGTGGCGTACCGTCAGATTGACGTTAACGACGAGGCGGCGCCGGAGCAGCTGAACGAACTGATAGCAGAGCTTGGCGGCATCGACCTCTATTTTCATAGTTCAGGAATAGGGTGGGAGAACGTCGGGCTTGACGTAGAGCGCGAGATGAAGACCGTCGAAACAAATGGCGTCGGCTTCACCCGTATGGTTACGGCAGCGTACAGATGGTTTGCGGACAACAACGTGAGAGGCCATATAGCCTGCATCACCTCCATTGCCCGCACGCGCGGACTGGGAGCAGCGCCGGCTTATTCCGCCACAAAGCGCTTCCAGTCGCATTATCTGGAGTGTCTTGCGCAGCAGTCGCGCATGCGCCGCCTCGGCATCCGCATCACCGACATCCGCCCCGGCTTCGTTGCCACCGACCTGATAGCCGGCAGCAACTTCCCCTTGCAGCTGTCAGCAGAACGCGTGGCAGACACCATCGTCAAGGCAGTGTTACGAGGCAAGGAGACAGTAACAATAGACTGGCGCTACCGTCTGCTTGTTGCAGCATGGGCAATGATACCACGCTGGCTGTGGACAAGATTGCGGTTTGTGAAGTGAAGAATTCTTAAATCTAAATAATATGAAAAGAGTTTTATCAGATTTCTTATTGTTAACAGCATTCCTTACGCTATGCTTGACAGCTTCGGCAAAGCCGCGTTCTTTCAAGCAGGCGCAATCAATAGCAGAACGTCAAGCCCAAAAGCTTGGCATCGTAATAGACCAGTCGTCCTTAGCCAAAGCCCCAAGGCTGAACGGCGTAACCGACGACAACACGTCCAAACCTTACTTTGTCTTCCCCAACGGTGAGGAGAAAGGCTTTACTGTGGTTTCGGGTGACGACCGCTTCCCTGAAATCGTCGGCTACTCGGACCGAGGCACATATTCCGAAGACAAGTTGCCGGAAGGATATGTGGATTTCCTTCAGCAGTACAAGGAGATGGTGGAGGCAGTGGAGAAAGGCGACAACGTTGCCCTCAAGACCATAGCAGAAGCCAGACAGATGCGCACGGAAGACACCAAGAGCGCAGTGGTGGCACCCTTGCTTGGCAATATACAATGGGGGCAGGACGAACCTTTCAACAGAATGTGTCCTCTATATAACGGAAATTATCGTTCTGTGACTGGCTGTACAGCCACAGCCATGGCTCAGGTTTTGGCATACTGGAAATATCCCGAGGTGCTAAAATCAGACATTGATTCGTATGATACACAAAAATATAATCTGCGGATTCCAACCATATATGCGGATGAACAAACGAATTATGACTGGGACAACATGCTCGACTCTTACAATGACGGCAACTATACTGACGAGCAGGCTGACGCTGTGGCAAAGCTTATGTATCATTGCGGTGCGGCGGTGCAGATGGATTATGGCTCGGTTTCGGGTTCATACTATGATATTTCCGCTTTGGCTAATAATTTCGGATATGATGCCGATCTTATGAAAAACCTTTATCGTTTCTCTTTTACCGTAAAGGAATGGAGCACAATAATAGACAATGAGCTTCTGAATAAGCGCCCTATACTTTATTCAGGAAGTTCGTCCAGTGGTGGTCATGCGTTTGTTTGTGACGGTGCGGACGGAAACGGACTTTATCATATTAATTGGGGATGGAACGGCTATCAAGACGGATATTTTGATATTACCATTCTCAATCCGGAAAAGGGAGGCACCGGTTCAGGTACGGCTGTTGATGGCTATAACCGTAACTGTCAGATGATTATCGGTATTCAGCCTGATAATGGCGTATACGACGAGCCGATTGTTAGTGTTCCAAGTATTTTTATCTATGTTATGTATAAGGGTAGTGGCACTAAAATTCTTAAAGGTACACGTGATGACGTTAATGGCAAGTTTAAGATTGCTTTAGATGATTACTTTACTAATATCACTAATAAGGATTTCAATGGATTTATTTCTTATGGAATAATGAATGAAGACGGTTCGTATACGCCGATAGCTGATGGTGTGGAAGTGAACTTTGCGGCTTCTGACGATGGCAGTTCGGGTTTCTATGGATATTTATTTGATGATATTGAATATGCTTTCCCCGTAGGAACCTACAACATATTCCCATTGTTTAGTGAGGACAGCGTGACATGGCGTAGATGTCCGGATTACCCTAATAGTGTTTATAGACAGCGAGTTGTTGAGGTAACTGATACAACATTGCAAGTGACAGAGACTCCGCTTACCGCTGAGATTAAAAATGTGGAAGAAGTGCTTGGCGATTTATATACCGATTTCACTATGAATTTGACAACCATCTCTCAAGTTGGCTTTGAAGGTTTTCTGGATGTGTATGCGTCGCCGACAGAGGATGGTAAAGGCAAACGAATAGGGTATTTGTATACTTCGGTCCTTGCCAATTCTTCAAAAGAGATTCCGTTCATGATGACAGTTCCTACGGGCTATGAGTATGTATGGGTGAAAGAGCATAGTAGCGGCAATATGATAAGCGGCATTCAGCACTTTGACGTCAATGAGTCTGTCGCTCCTTCTGTGTCGATTGTAAGTGTGGAGTCAAATGCAGAGCCTGGTCTTTACGAGACAGAAAAGGCTTATGATGATGGCAGGCTTGTGAAGATGCCAAAGACAAGAGAAGGCATAGCCAAGTTCAGATTCGGTCTGAAGAATGACGGTGGAAGAACCACGATAAACTATGCTGTATATGTCAAGAACACCGAAACAAATGAGGGCTATTATAGAATACATTATGATGTGAAGACTCCTGGTGACGGTCAGATCACTTATATAAACGATTCTATTTCAGCAAATCAATTAGATGGAAGATGTGCAGTTGCTACTGTCTGCACTCTTGGCAGTAACGGTTCGTACTATCTGATACCGACATCACTTCCGGAATGGACGCTTCCGTATGTTGACGACCCGGAAGGTGGTGTGACATATAATGGTTGCTACACAGCCGTCTATATCGGTGACAACGAAACTGGTGTCGGCGGTGTGGACGTAGAGAGCGGCATACATGTGATTGGCGGAAAGGGAGAGATTGTCCTGATGTCAGACAAGACATGCGTCATCCCCGTCTACTCAGCAGGAGGCATGAAGGTCTGCGAAGTGAATGTTACGGAGAATGCTGCGCAGCGTGTGGCTGTCAAGCCGGGATTATACATCGTGAAGAATCAGAAAGTGATTGTTCAGTAACGGAATGTAAGCATAAACAATAAGGTGCCACTTCGGGTAAGAAGACCCGGAGTGGCACCTTTGTCTTTATAAACAAACATGTTGTTTTGATGATTAGATGTTCAGGCTGACGTAAGCACGGTCGTCGAAGCTGAGGTTGCCCTCCACTAATCCCTTGGTGGCAACGAAGTCAGTGATGTTCTGCGGGTCTGTGGCGAGATGTTTGGCAAGAGCCTCCTCGCTCTCACGCAGCGTGGGGAGCAGGGTGGGGTAGCCGTCGGAGGCAAGCACCACGGAATGAGCAACTGTGATGATGCGGGTGCCAGGCATATAGATAGGCGTGCCGTCAATGACCGCATACTGACGGTTCTGACCTTCGAGCATAGCCTTAATCAGTTGAGGTTCAATGGTGCGTCGTGCCTCTTTAGGTGCCATGCCGTTCTTTATGAGCGTGGCACGCTGCATGGCAATCTCATGTTCGTAAGGCTTCGAGTTGTCATAGTATTTGCCGTCAATGATAGCTTGGCAGTCGCCCACCATCCAGACTTCCTTCCTCCTCTCGCTATAGACAATGGCAGAAGCCGTGAGGCGTTCTTCAGGATGCTCCGCCATTCGCTCAGCGATGCCACGCCATGCATATTCCTCCGCAATGCGATGCGTTATGCCTTGGCAGAAATGGTCCATCGTAGAGTCAGCCGCCATCTGCCTGATATAGTCGCAGATAAGCAGCATAGCAAAGCGTCCGTTCTTCATTGAAGCGTCCAGTCGCAATGGCGTCTTGCTCGTGCTGCCGTCAATGACAGCAGCAAAGTGAGGCGTAATGACAATGCCGTCCTCACAGTCAGCAGCAGTATGCTTGCCGCAAATGAATTGTTCAGTTATGGTCATAGAGTCGTATTTTTCTATCGCGAAATTACTGTTATTTTCCTAAAACATAGGCAAAATCAAAGCGAAACTTTCCTAAAACATAGGCAAAACTGAGATTAAATCTTCCTAAAGCATAGGCAAGAGCTAAACCGCATCTTTTCCGTAAAGATGCAGTCCGTACACTGCATAATTCCGTTAAAAGATGCAGTGTATAGACTGCATCCCTTCGTTGTCCAGGCAAATTGTTCTATCAATTCAAAACTCCTAATTCCTAATTCGGACGGCATCTGCAGTCCATGCAAATATTGTACAAAGAGTAAAAACCTGTTACAAAATAAAAAATGATTATAGAGTTTTTGAGAGCCGTTTTTTATGGTTTATGTTGCACTTCTGACACCTTGATTTATCAATACAGCCTCTTTTGCACTCCAATAGTAACGCTATAAGAGTGCAAAAGAGGCTGTATTGCATGATAATAGAGGCTGTATTGGAGTGTAAAAGAGGCTCTATAGCAACCCAAAGACGCTTGTTTTGCTTCGTCATCCATTGCACACTTCTCTTCTTTGTAGCATAATCGTCTGTGCGTCAATATGCTATCGTTGCACGCTCAAAACTCAAGAATTTCGCACCAAAGATTTCTTAGTGCGCTGAACGAGGCGTATTGAGCGTTAGAAATGCAAATATTGTATAGGTTGGAAGGCAAGAAGTACATGTTAGCGATTAACATCCATTAACTCGTCTTTTGCTGTTTCAATGGCTGTAAGTTTCAATTCGTCTTCACCTTCCAAAGCATCCAATACTTTGTCGGCAAGCCAAAGGGTGAGCATTTCCTTTTCATCCACTTTGAAGTATGTTGCCATTTGAATTACTTGGCTTCTCTTTGCTCGCCTATCGCCACGTTCAATCTTGCTGAACATAGGTGTGTCTATTTCTAAGTATGCAGCTACTTGACGCTGCAATATTCCTTGTTCGTCTCTTAGAGACCTTATCTTGTTTCCTAATAACATATATCTGTTGCATTTTATGTTCGACTTAATCGGTCACTTTTCGACCAAATCCTTGATAATCGGTCGGTTTCGCTATAAAATCCGTCGAATTTCGACGGATTGGTACGAGTTATGACGGATTTACAACGACTCTTTCGCTATAATTATGACGAATCCGCTATAATCCGTCGAATTTCGCTATATTTGAGGAACGATATACCAAGTTCGTCCTTCCGCTTTTATTATACTCTCCTTACTCATGCTTTTGAGCAAATCTCCAAGCATACGAATTTGCTGTTCTTCAGTTTTATTCCGTGGCAGCACATCCTTCAGATATTCGTATATACTATCTCGCTTGGCACCTTCTTCACCAGCATTGCTGAGATATTGTAGAATCATTTGACGCAACCTCTCCTTATCCAATCCTTTCGTTTTTGTGTAAGAAGGCAGTTGGTTAGTATTCTTTGCAATGCTAAGCCTCCATGAAATCATCATAAAGATGCAGTGTATAGATTGCATTCCACCGTTATTCCAGTCTTATAGTAATTCATTTGTTATGTAATAGAAATTCTTTTTTAGCCTGTTTGTGCATTTTCTTTAGCTTCCTTTATTTTGTTCGCAAAAAATATAGTAATTTTGGAGTGGACAAATTGGCTTCGTGTGTTCGTATGCTTAGTCTTAATGCGTCCATGCCTCGATCCACGCCGAGCCTTTTGCGGGTTATCACATCTGCATGACAAAGGAGAAAGGGTGGGTAAGGAGGCACGACATAATAAAGGCGTTTACTTGACGCTCTGTTTGAGACATAACGAATCTAGCAAATTCACAATAATCAAAGTCTTGAACTTAGCAACGGTAGATGCCCCGGGTGTGATTTTTTCATTCCTGTGTGGTTATATGTTAGCCATCATTGTATCCTAACGGATGCAGTGTGTTTCTGCGTACATATACCTCACGGGTAGGATTATCATATCGGCGTGGGCTCTGACGTTGTCTGTTCAACTTTGATAGGCAATTGCTAGAGCCTCGTTACGTGGAATGGACAACAGGTAGGTTCTCCACGCTTTTTTTGTGCCATAATCTCAATACTAACCTTACATTGTTTTGGAGAAGGCAATGTGACAATAGATGGCTAAAATGGCTACAGGCTACTTGTATCTAAATACACGTGACGAACTTATCCGCCTTGACTGCTCCAAGATTGTCTATATGGAGGGTGATGGCAATTATACCAATATTGTGCTTGTCAACAAACAGAAGGTATCTGTCTGCATGAATCTTAGTCATATGCAACAGTTTATCTCTGAAAGTCTGCGTGAGCGTGCTTCTGTTTTTGCACGCATCGGCAAGCGTTTCATTGTCAATCTTAACTATATTTATAAGGTGCAGCCTTTGCTGCAAAGCCTCGTTGTTACCGATGGAGTTCACTTTACCTTTCAGCTTGGCATATCAAAGGAAGCGCTCAAGCAGTTGAAGGATATCCTTGTCGGACGTGTTCCTAACCGAACACAAATCAATGTGGAATAAATCAGAAAACAATGGAGATAATAATAGGAAGGGAAGAGGGCGCACGTCGTCTGCATTGCATTGTCGGCGAACGTGAGTTTAATGTCGGTCGGTCAGGCACCGTACCGTTGTCTGTAAGTCGTCGGCATTGCAAGGTTTCTGTCAATGGAAGCGATATCAGCATTGAGAATATCAAAGATCAGAATATCACCTTTGTTGATGGCAACCAGATTATCCGTAAGGCAATCACGCCGACAAGCCGTGTGCAATTAGGAGAAGAGAAATTCCTTGTGCCTCTACAGCAAATACTGAGATTGGCTGATGTCTCAACAGGAGACGTAGACGGTTCGCAAAAAGAAGTTCCGACATTCTCGCTGAAACCAATGAAGACAGTATGGGAGGAATACGATAAGCGCAGAATGGAGATACAGAACAATGCTGCAAAGTCTGCCAATAAGCAACGTTTGCAGGGCATATTGTCCATGTCTGGTATGTGCCTTGGCTTTATTCCTGGCATTGACCCTGCCATACGCATTGTCATCATCGTTGCTGCTTTGTCCATTGCCGTATATTTCTTCATAAAGGGAAGCGTCGGGACGACAGTCCAGCAACAATTACATGACCTTGACGATGAGTATGCCAAGAAATACAAGTGCCCAAATCCTGCTTGTGGAAGACCGTTTGGAGCTATTCCGTACAGGACCATCGAGTATAACAAGCAGTGCTTTGCTTGTGGATGTAAGTACACTCACTGACATTTCATGTAACAATCGGGGCATTTCATACAGGATGCCGATTTTCTTTAGGCATTAATATGAAAGCTTCCTAATTTTGCAGCATCAAACGAATCAATTCAAAGAACTATAAAAGCTATCGGTATGAACAACGAAGAAACAATATTCATGCAGCCGCAGAATAATAACAATGAGGCTGAACATACACAGAACGTCAAGGCTACTGAAAAGAAGTCGGACAAAGCGAAGAAGGTTGTAGCAACTGCTGCAGCTTCAGTTATGGGCGGAGTTGTCGGCGGTGGCACCACATACGCAGCCACGGAGATGCTTCATGACAAAGAGGCTGATGAGCAGAAGCCAGAAGAGGAAGCGCAGGCAACGGAAGAACCAGTGGCTAAAGAACCTCAAAAGGTGGAACATGCAGAGGCTCAGAAAGAGGAAGTGGCAGTAAAGGTGGACAATGATGAAAGTGCCGAGCCTGACTATACTAATCATGCTGGGGCTGACCCCGTAACGCCGAATCCAGTGGTGCAAGCCACGGTGGATGAGGCAAGTGACAGCAATGCCAATACTAATACCAATACCAATGAGGTGCAGGTGTTGGGCGTATACGAGACACAGGGCGAAAACGGACAGACCATGCAAGCGGCTATGCTGACCAATGGTGAGGAAGTGGCTGCCGTTGTGGACTTGGACTCGGACGGTGTGGCTGACGTGCTTCTTGTGGATGAGAACCATAACCAACAGATAGACGAAGGTGAGGTCTACGACCTCTCAAATGACAATGTGCAGATGTCGATTTACCAAGATGCTTATCAGGCACAACAACAGGCACAGCAGGAGAACGACACATTCTCTTATAACGCCAATGAAGATCAGCAAGACTACGATAATAATGCCGATCTTCAATGTCTGTAATTAAGTGGTAAGAATAATATAAACGAAGATGTAACAATGAGTGAGATAAAGATAAAATGCCCCACCTGTGGTAAGGTGCTCCGTTTGCAGGATGCTCCGAACATAGATGCGGCATTCTTTACCTGCCCCGTATGTAAGGAAAAGCATATCGTGGGAAAGTGTCAGCGATACGTGGAGCAACCTAACCCCATCGCTCCTTCTGGTGATGAAACACAATATGTAGGTGCCTCGGCGCAACAGTCTGGAAGCGACGAGACTCGTATCGGATCTTCTCCTATAGCAAGTGTTGGTATGCTCGTAGACAATAAAGGCGCAACATATCAGCTATGTTCTGGCATCAACACTATAGGGCGTAAGGCGGTTTCGTCATCTGCGTCAGTGCAGATTGCTACAGACGACCGCACCATGAGTCGCAGTCATGCCATCATAGAGGTGCGTAATGCGGGCGGACAGATTCTTCATATACTCAGAAACGGGGCAAACAAGAATCCTTCTTATCTTAACGGTTCTGTCATAGGACAGAAAGACCAGCTGATTCTGAACAATGGCGACCGCATCAAGATGGGCAATACAGAACTGACATTCAAAAAGTAATAGTGTATGAATTTTAAGATAAAAGCTTACAATCTGCAAGAACTCGGTCAAAGGGCTAATCAGGAAGACTCTCTCTTTCCTGCATTGGGAAAGTTGACGCCCGATGACCGCTTGTTTATCCTCTGCGACGGAATGGGCGGACATGAGAAAGGCGAGGTGGCATCGGCTACGGTGTGTGAGACCATCAGCCGTGTCGTCCTTTCCGCTTGGCATCCCGGCGAGGCATTGAGCGACGAGCTCTTCCTGCAAGCACTCAGCGCAGCCTTTGATGCGCTTGACGCTAAAGATAATGGTGAGGAACGCAAGATGGGCACCACGCTCACTTTCTTGTGCCTCCACGCCAATGGTGCTACTGTAGCACATATCGGCGACAGCCGTATATATCAGTTGCGTCCGGCTTCGGATACTACTCCTGCCCACGTTGTCTTTCGTACGCAAGACCACTCGCTTGTCAACGATTTGGTGAAGATAGGCGAGATAACGGAAGAGGAGGCGAAGCATCATCCGCAGAAGAATGTCATCACTCGTGCCATGCAGCCGTGTCAGGAGCATAGAGCAAAGGCAGACATAGCTCTTCTCACAGACATCCAGCCAGGCGACTATTTCTTTATGTGCTCGGATGGCATGCTTGAGCAGTCGACTGATGATAATATCCTAAACATCATCACAAAGCCCAATGTCTCGGACGAGCATAAACTTGAGATGCTCCGTCAAGTGACAGAGGAGAACAAAGACAACCATACGGCACACCTTATATATATAGATAAGGTGGAGGACTGCGTGGCTTCTTCTGTGCCTACAGGCAATCCTGCTTCAGAGCAGCATGCAAAGATAAAGGGGATTTTGATTAAGCCCAAGTTTCGCAAACCCAATAAGCGTAAAGTATTGTTTGGAATCATTGGCATTGTGGTTGTAACGATAATTGCTGTCGCAGCTTCGTTCTTCCTTTATGGGGGAAAGCATAATTCCCCAGACGTTTCAAGTGAGGATAGTACCAAGGTGAATATACATACCGAATATAAATAGTTAATAACAAATCATGCAACAACTAACACAAGGAACACTCCTTCATGGAGGCACATATAAGATAGAGGAAGTTCTCGGACAAGGTAGCTTTGG
>ULVP01022293.1_pt1 | contig 43772 bp, 60 predicted proteins | sample 1959551 | NCBI WGS metagenome assembly ULVP01 (sample SAMEA4835789, study PRJEB28245) | human gut metagenome | biome: gut microbiome; material: fecal sample | place: Denmark | collected 2008 | reverse complement strand
TGACCTCAGCCGAGATGGTTGTGGTCGGTATGAAGCACATCGTTTGTTTTTCTGGCGGTCATTCCTCTGCGGTTGCCGCCGTGGAAGTAGTTAGAAAGTTCGGAGCAGAGGACACGATCTTGCTCAATCATGATTTGTGTCCTCGAACCGAAGACGCTGATATCAAGCGTTTCAAAAAACAGGTTTCGGATTATCTGGGCGTTCCCATTACTTACGCCAATATGCCCGGATGGGATGTTAAGGATCAGTTCGACGTGTGTATGGAAATCAAGGCGTTTAAGGCTGGCGCTCAGTCCACCGCCTTTTGCACCAACAGACTGAAAACCGAACCTTTTCATAAATGGCTGTCCGAGCACTATCCCGCAAATCCTCCCGAAGTAAGGGACGATATCTCATTAGTCTATGGCTTTGACGCCAATGAACAGCACCGTATTCGGCGCAGAGTTGGCATTATGGCCGCGATGGGGTACCAAACAGAGTACCCTTTGACATGGGAGGTACGTACTATCCATGACATCGAGGAGGTTGGGATCGAGCGTCCGAAGACCTACAGCATTTTCAATCATGCAAATTGTACCGGGTGTTTGAAAGCCGGCAAACAACATTGGTTTGTTGTTTATTGCCTCTATCCTGAAATATGGGGAAAGGCGAAGCTGGCCGAAGACACAATCGGGTACAGTATTCTCAAACAAGGCTATCTTTCAGACTTTGAGACGGAATTTGCAAAGCTCAAAGAAAAGGCGTTGCCGCCCACTGAAAAAGCCAAACCTCAAACATTTTGGGCCGCTGCACGAAAGCTCATCAAGGACGACGATGATCTACCGTGTGAGTGCTCATTTTAAGGAGTTGTTTAAGATGAAGATTCTTGTAATAGTGGATATGCAAAACGATTTCATCAATGGTGCGCTCGGAACCCCGGAGGCGCAGGCCACTGTTGGAAATGTCGCCAAAAAGATTTCCGGCTTTGACGGAGACCTGATTTGCATTACCAAGGACACCCATCGTTCTGGCGACTACCTGAAAACCCAAGAAGGTCAGCTGCTTCCTGTCGAGCACTGCATTGAGGGGACTCACGGCTGGCGGCTCGACGATATCATTGCCACGGCTGTTAGCCATGCAGCTATCGACGCGGAGAAAAGCGTATCCGTATTCCAGAAAGGTACGTTTGGCTCTGTGGAGTTGGGCGATTACCTGGTAGAGCTTTCCGCCAGAAGGAAGCAGCGCATTGAAGAGATCGTTTTCGTTGGACTCTGCACCGACATCTGCGTTATCTCTAACGCACTACTCGTCAAAGCGTTTCTACCTGAGACGAAAATCACCGTTGACGCTGCCTGCTGTGCCGGCGTTACCCCGACGAGCCACAAAAATGCTCTGGCTGCTATGAAAGCGTGTCAGATCAATGTGGAGAACTGGGAGGTCTGAAATGATTTTTGTTGACGATAGAAGAATTGACTTCACCAGTTTCCCCGACGGTACATCTTCGATCCGTATTGCTCCCAAGCTGGACTTCACATTTTTCGCCATGGGTAAATCCGCTTACTTCATCCGGTGGATGTACGACAATGATGCCGAGTGTATGCAGCTCTGGTATTTGGTGAAGCACCTCAAGAGCGCCGGCAACCCGCTCCTCTATCTGGAGATGCCGTATATCCCCAACGCCCGTATGGACAGGGTGAAGAACCGCGACGAGGTATTCACGCTCAAGTGGTTCGCCGAGTTTATCAATTCGCTCGGGTTCGAGTCTGTCAAAGTTCTCGACCCCCACTCTAATGTGGCTATGGCGCTGATTAACCGGGCTGAGACCATGGATGTGAAGCACTACATCGACTATGCAATCCAGTGGATGGTCAGTCAGGGTATGAATCCTCTGCTGTGTTACCCGGATGAAGGTGCCGCCAAACGATACTCTGAGCTTCTTCCTATGGAGTATGTTTTTTGCATTAAACATCGTGACTGGCGCACCGGCAAGATTGAGCGGCTGGAGCTGACAGAGCCTGAGAAAGTCAACGGCAGAAATATTCTGATTGTGGACGATATCTGCTCTCGCGGTGGGACATTCACCCATACTGCCAAAGCTCTGAAAGAGGCCGGCGCGGAGGAAGTCATGCTCTATGTTACCCACTGTGAGAACACGATCCTGAAAGGCACTGTGCTGACAGATGGTCTTATCTCTCGTGTATTTACCACTGATAGCATCCTCCGTGTTGATCACGAGAAGATCTCCATTTGTAGATGATTATGAAAAGAGGGTAAAACAATGATTTCATACAGTCCTTTGCTCTGTTTGGACTTCTACAAGACTGCCCATGCAGAGCAGTACCCCGCAGCACTGACCAAGATGGTGTCTTATTACACCCCGCGCATGACACGGCTGGCTGATACCAAGAAGGTCACAATGTTCGGTCTTCAGGCATTTATCCAGGAGTATTTGATTGAGGCGTTCAATACTCACTTCTTTGATCGCTCATTGGATGAGGTGCTTGCCGAATACAAGCGGGTGCTGAATAACACCATCGGCACGGACGGCGTTGGTGTGGAGCGTTTGACGGCGCTTCATAAGTTGGGGTATCTGCCTCTGGAAATCCGGGCCGTGCCGGAAGGAACCCGTACCAGTATTCATGTTCCGCAAATTGAGATCTCGAATACCAATCCCAACTTTGTGTGGTTGGTCAACTCTATCGAAACAATGCTGTCATGTACCATGTGGCATACTCAGATTTCAGCGGAAGTTGGATATCGTTACCGGCAGATCGTCAATAAGTACGCTGCCCTTACCTGTGACGATGATGTGGTACGGGCCAAGCTGCTGGGCGACTTTTCCATGCGTGGTCAGGAAAGCGTGGAGAGCGCCACCAAGAGTTCTGCTGCGTTCTGCCTGAGCTTCCTTAATACCGCTACAGTGCCGGCTATTCTTTGGCTGGAACGCAACTACGCCTGCCGGATGGAGAATGACGCAGTAGCTTATGGTGCTCTTTCTACTGAGCACAGTGTTATGTGCTCCAACTATGCGGTTGACGGCGACGAGATTACGCACGCGCGGCGTCTACTGAAAGAAATCTATCCGTCCCAAAACTTCTCTATGGTCAGTGACAGCTATGACTATTGGAACCTGGTCAATAATATTCTCCCCGCAATTAAAGAGGATGTGATGGAGCACCACGGATGTCTTGCTATTCGCGGCGACAGCGGCAACCCCGTGGAGATTGTAACCGAGACGGTGTTCAAACTGTGGGAAATTTTTGGTGGTACCGTGAACAGCAAGGGTTACAAAGTTCTTGATCCACACGTCAAGGCATTGTATGGCGATAGCATTACCCCGCAGCGGTGCGAGGCAGTGTATAAGATCCTGATGGAGCATGGCTTCGCTATCAACAATGTTTCTCTGGGCGTCGGTTCTTTCTCTATGCAGTGTCTGGAGACGATGGACGGCGGCGAAAGGACTTATGCGCCGTACACCCGTGATACATTTGGTATCGCAGTCAAAGCGACCTATGCAGAAGATGCTGACGGAAAGCCCATCATGATTTTTAAGAACCCCAAGACAGATAGCGGACATTTCAAGAAGTCTCAGCGCGGATGCTGTAAGGTTGTATATGACTATACGTACCACAACTTCTTCTGCCAGGACGGTTTGACTTGGGAGGAGTCGCAGGTTGGGAACTGGCTTCAGCCAGTTTTCAAGGATGGCAAGCTCCTGAGAATTTATACCCTGGATGAGGTTCGCAAGAATCTTCATGAGGGAAACTTTTGAGAAAAGAGGTGCCACAATGTTAGCTAACCCAAAGCGTACTAAGGATGAGATTGTCCAGTGGATTCGTTCCTACTTTGAAAGTAACGGCCCTGGCTGCGATGCGGTGGTCGGTATTTCTGGTGGTAAAGATTCCAGCGTTGTCGCCGCTCTTTGCGTAGAGGCACTGGGCAAAGAGCGTGTAGTGGGTGTTATGATGCCGAATGGAGAACAGCCCGATCTGGACGATAGCAAGCAGCTGATCGAATTTCTGGGTATCAGATACGCCTATACCGATATCTCCAAAGCAGTGTCTGCGGTAAGTGATCAAGTAGCGCTCAATATGAACGTCAGCGATCAGACGAGGATAAACCTCCCTCCCCGTATCCGTATGGCGACCCTCTATGCTATTTCTCAGTCGTTGCCTCACGGCGGACGTGTTGCTAATACTTGCAACCGCTCTGAAGACTATGTGGGATATTCTACCAAGTTTGGCGATAGCGCCGGCGATTTTAGCCCGCTCGCTAATCTGATGGTGCATGAAGTCATCCAGATTGGGTACGAGCTTCTTCTGCCTATCAACCTGATAAGCAAGATTCCTTCCGATGGGCTGTGTGGAAAAACTGATGAGGATAATCTTGGATTTACCTATGCTCACCTGGATGCTTACATCATGTATGGCACCAGTGGAATTGAGGAAATCGACAAGAAGATTGCCTCTATGCACGATCACAACCTTCACAAGCTCAATCCTATGCCTACCTACGGAACGACAATTTTTTAATAGGCGGTGAGAAAATGGAAGAGCGTACTTATTTGAGCGGCACCAGTTTGGCCGGTATGTCCCCTACCCGCTCTCGTGTGGAGAACGACTACTATGCTACTCCGTTCGAGGCGACAGAAGCCATCCTTAGCCGAGAAGAGCTGCACGGCTCCATTTTGGAGCCTGCGGCTGGTGAAGGGCATATCAGTAAGGTGCTTCGGGAACATTATCCCAACAGTCAAATTATCTCTACTGATCTGGTTCAGAGAGATGATAGGTTCGGATGTAGTATTGTTGGCGGGGTGGATTTCCTCACTGAGAACTATCCCGAAAAATTCAACAACGTCATCACGAACCCTCCGTTCTCTTTGGCGAAAGAGTTCGCTGAGAAAGCTCTGGAGGTATCCACTGGCAAGGTGATCCTGTTCGCCAAGATCCAGTTTCTCGAAGGACGGCAACGTAAGGATTTCTTTGCCACCCACCCTCCGAAAGCCGTGTATGTATTTTCAAAACGTGTCAATCCTTTGAGAAACGGATTGGAAGTTGACGAAAATGGTAAGCCCTGGTCAAGTACCATGTGCTTCGCTTGGTTCGTATGGGAACATGGCTATACCGGCGAACCTTGCATTCGTTGGATTTAATTTGCAACAAAGTAAATCAAGAGGTGCAGCTATGAAGATGGATAAGGTTGCCGGCAGTGGCAACGACGAGTTCTATACACCGGAGTATGCGATTGCCCCGTTGTACAAGTATCTTCCACCCCCCCCGTGACAATTTGGTGTCCGTTTGACACTGAGGATAGTCTGTTTGTAAAGCTCTTTCGGCAACGCGGCTATACCGTTATCGCAACACATATTGCAAACGGTCAGGATTTTTTCGCTATTGACCCACCGAAGTGTGACTACATCATCAGTAATCCTCCGTATTCCTTCAAAGGCGAAGTGTTTGAGCGGCTATTCCAGTTGAATATACCCTTTGCTATGTTGGTAGGGGTCGTCGGACTTTTCGAGAGTCAGAAACGCTTTAAGATGTTCCGTGAGCATGATTTTGAAATCATGTATCTCAATCGGCGTGTATCTTACTTTAAGAACTACGCCGACCAAAAGCCGTCTCTAAACCCGCCTTTCAGTAGTGTCTATGTATGCAAAGGAATGTTACCAAAGCAGATTATCTTTGAAGAAATTCAAAAAACCTCATAATAGCAACAAAGAAAATTATTGACTTTATGGAGACAGTATGATAGAATAAAAGCAGTTCGAGGGGGATTGTAAATCCCTCAACCTTCCGTTTAGCAACAAAGAAAACCAACAAAGGAGGAACTAATTTGGATTACCAAACTGCCCTTTTCTGCGAGTTCGATCGTTACGCCGCAGAAAGCTATTGCGCCGTTCATGGTGTTGATCCCACCCTTAACATCGGAGATATTACCAAAGCCGATGAGAAGGCTGTGCCGGATTTCAATGTCATGTTCGGTGGAAGTCCGTGTCAGGATTTCAGCATAGCAGGCAAACAGGGGGGGGCTGCATGGACTTGTAAGCATTGCGGCCACGTATATAATCCCCTGGAAGCTCACTATGATCAACGCGACCATTGCCCTAAGTGCGGATCAACTGAAATCGAGAAGACCCGCTCTTCCTTACTGGTCGAATGGCTGCGTTTCCTAAGAGAAAAGAAGCCTCGCTTCGCTATCTACGAGAACGTTAAAAATATTACCGGTTCTCGCTTCTATGCCACTTTTAACCTCTTTGTCAAAGAGCTGGAAGACTACGGTTACAACGTCTACTGGCAGGTTCTGAATGCAAAACACTACGGAATCCCCCAGAATCGTGAGCGTGTTTACTGTGTCATCATTCGTAAGGATTTAGATAATGGGAAGTTTAAGTTCCCGTCTCCTATCCCTTTGAAAAAAGCGCTGGTAGATATGCTGGAGGATAAGGTTGACGAGCGATACTACCTGCCTGATGACAAGGTAGCTGCCATGATAACCCCCCCCGTTCAGACAAATCAGTAACACCGTCCGCACCAGCGGAAGAGGTTCCACAGACCACCACTGCTGGGACTTGCTCACTTGCCGGTGTGAAGCTGAGTAAGAAAGGCACCCAGTTTGAAGGATACTGTGAGACGGCCTTGACTTTGCTGGCCCGTGACTATAAAGGTTTTGGAAATCAGCAAATGACAGGAGTTATGGAGCAACATGGTACAAAAGAAAATTCTGAGATATGAACGGACTCCTTATGCTAAACAAATTCGTAAGGATTATGAGCGTGGAATTGTGAAAGAACGACGATGTAATATGCGTCAGTATTCAGTCAGAACCGATGACTGTACCAATACTATCTCAACCGTTCAGAAAGACAATTATCTTTTGGAGTGGAATGATGAAAGGGCATAATACGATTATCCCCGCTGCAATTCGTGGAAGATATGTGGGGGGGGTAAGATAATACAGCGTTTGGAAGTTCGCCCTAATATGTGTACCAACACTTTGACGGGTATTCAAAAAGACAATGTATTGATTGAGATAGATGAAAGCGAGGAAGCTAATGTGAAAATCGTATGTGAGCGTCGATGCGATGAAGGTGTGCGTTTTTTCAAAGATAATGTCTGCGGCACTATTCGCACCATTGATGGGGGGGGACAAGAGAGTGATTGAAAGTAATCCTATCAATCTTGGAAACGTAAATCCTTCTGGTCATGGAATGAACGGGAGTGTTTATGATTCTTGTGGGGTATGCCCTACCCTGACAACCAATAAGGGCGAAGGGACAAAAGTGAAAACACATTTCCGTGTCCGTAAACTTACACAAAAGGAATGCTGGCGCTTGATGGGCTTTTCTGACGAAGATTTCTACAAAGCTCAAGCAGCCATGAATCAGAATTTATACGGTGGCAAAGACCGTAGCGGTTCTCAGCTTTATAAACAAGCGGGAAATTCCATTGTGGTCGATGTGCTTTGTGCCATCATGAAAGAGTTATACGAAGCCATGCCCTACCTCTTTGATGATATGGCAGTTGGATCTTTCTTCTCCGGCATCGGCGCATTTGAAAAAGCACTGTCTACTTTTGATATTACCGATGTTAGCGACAAAGTAAATTATTCTGATAAGAATGATGAACTGAAGCAGCTCGGATATATCAATGATTACAATGGAGACGCCAATCGTGTATATGATGGCGAAACCATTGCACGTGCTTTGAAAGCCGAAGCGGGGGGGGGCGGAGCCAAGACTGGATGGTATGCTCTGAGAAGCCCGGAGGTTGACCATGGAGAAAGTCAGAATTAAGCAGGCCACCCAAAAAGGTTATATCGAGTGTGCTGTGGGGGGGGTAGCGGATTTATCTTACCCGTCCAGTAAAACTCGAAGAGGTCGAGTCCAGGAAGGTGGTTGGATTTGTCCAACTATCACTGCAACAGAAACCGGCATTTGTCGGATAGAAAGAGGTGATTCATATGAGCATTGCGTTGAGAAACCGCCGTGAAGCATATGACCAGATCGAGCCGAGGCGTCCTAATCGTAAGGCTATGATTCTGGATGTTCTGACCAGCGGTGATCCTGGCGGTATGACTGCTGACGAGATTGGCGAGAAGCTGGTCTCTGAGGGCAAAATCCCCACCAACAGTCCGAACTTCACACGGCCTCGTCTGACAGAGATGAAAGCCGAGGGCAAGGTTGTGATCGTCGGCAGACGTCTTGGCAAGTCTGGGTGCAATACGGCAGTCTGGAAGGTGAAGCGCTGATGTATGGTGAATACACCTGTCTGGACTGTGGCAAAACCTTTGACGATCCGAAGCGATGGGAAGAACGCCATGGGTTAGATTCTCCGCCCTATGAGGATTTCAGCGGTTGTCCTTACTGTGGCGGAGCTTATGCCCGTACTATCCTTTGCGATGCCTGCGGAGAACCGATAGTCGGCGATTATGTCAAAATCCAAACAACTGGCGACTGCTATTGTGATGAATGCTTCATGATGAAGTCGCTGGGCGAAGATGATCCATGAGAAGAGGTCGTGAAATGAAAACTTCAGTCAAACGGCGTGCGAAAAACTGCATACGGGGAACGGTTTTATTGGCCTGTTTCATTGCCGTCTGGTATGTGGCCTCGTGCTTCACCCAACCGCTGTTTATCCCCGCCCCTGCTACCGTCTGGGAAGCAATCGTCGGGTTGGCAGAGACAGGCCAGTTGCAAAAAGGACTTGCCTACTCTTTTCTGCGGATTACTGGTGCGTCTGCTCTTTCTATGCTGGTAGCAATTCCCCTCTCCCTTCTGATTTATGGCGTGAATCCTATCAAGGAAACTATCATGCCGGTTGTTTCCTTCCTGCGGTATGTTCCCGTAACCGCATTTTCTCCGCTCCTGATCCTATGGTTTGGGATTGGGGAGCAGATGAAAATTTCGTTCCTATTTATTGCGACGTTTGTCTACTTGCTGCCGTCGATCCTGCTTTGCTTTAACGACGTACCGCAAGATCTGATGGATACGGGCAAGACAATCGGAATGACCAGTTGGGAGACAATCAAAGAAATCCTGCTCCCCGCATCGCTCCCTTCAATATTCAGTACGTTCCTTATGATGTATGGCATTGGCTGGACATACTGCGCCGTGGTAGAGGCAACCAACGCTAAGTACGGCTTGGGCTTCATCATCAATGTAAGCTCCGCCAGAGGCCGTACCGCCGTGGTGTTCGGGGCAATCATCGTAATCATGTTGTTCAGCTTCGTTTTTGACAAGCTGGGGAACTTGCTGATCCGAAAGATATTCCAGTGGAGGTACTGCGATGATCAAGTTGAATGATCTGGCTATTGGGTACAACGGCGAAGCAATTCTGGAGCACATCGACCAGGAATTTGACGACGGTTTGATTTACGGTATTTTGGCGAAGTCTGGTGCCGGTAAGACGACCCTCCTCAAAACCATCTCTGGCCTTCTTCACCCTGTTCATGGTGAGGTTGTCATTGATGGCACTACCTATCGGAACGCCGACAAGAACCCTGTGTACATGATGCACCAGCGCTATTCCAACTTCGGATGGCTTTCCTGCACGGAGAATGTGCTGATTGCCCAACGGGACAAAAAACTCCGTAGCCGCGATGACGCTATCAAGGTACTTGCAGCGGTTGGGTTAGAGCAGTATGCAGATAAATGGCCGTCTCAGCTATCAGGTGGTATGCAACAGCGCCTTGCGTTGGCGAGAACACTGTATGTCAAGCCGAAATACCTACTTATGGATGAACCATTATCCGCTTTGGACGACAAAACCCGTAGCAAAATGCAACGTTTGATTTTGGATGTCCATGCTGAGACAGGCAACACAATCATTATGGTAACGCACAGCCAGGACGAGGCGTTCAAAATGTGCGATAAAATAATCAAATTTGAAACGAGAGGAGCTGTAACAAACCATGGCAGGTTTATTTGAACGCATGGGACTGGTTCGTACCGAATACGAAGGTATGCCTGAAATCCCTATGCAACCCGTATCCGAGCCTATGTACGCGCCTGAGACACCGGTAATTGACGCTACTCAGGTGTCCTATGATGATGTGATCGCATCAATCTATCAGCAGGGCGATATCGACGACGAGAACTCGATCTTCAAGATCAAGGCGTATATCGACATTCTGCCCCAGGATATGACTAAGGCCAAGAAACAGGTGTCCATCGCCGGCATTCTCAGCGTCAACGGAATCAATGTGGATGATCTCATTGAGGACGGTCTGAAACGTGGTCGCGTCTTGGACGCTGCCGAGGATAGTATCAGGGCGGAAAACGACGCACTGATTGCTGAGACCGAGGCGGATATCGAACATCTAAAGTCCCTGATCGAGCAGGCGGAAGCCAGAATTGAGGACTCCAAACAAAAGACCTCTGATTCCAGCGCCGCCATCCAGAAGGAAAAAGAAGCTATCAGTCAACTCGTGGAGTTTGCGAACGGCGTTGCCGGTAAGGAAGGAGCACAGTAATGGGCATTGTGATTGGAGCGGTAGCGGTTGTATTTGTGCTCGCCCTGATCATCTTCCCCGGTGTCCGGGGTAAGCTGAAAGTCCTCGTTGGAGGGTTCCTCAACATCTTCGTGGAGGATATCGCCAAGACACCCGAGGGTGCAAAGGCTGTTTTCCAGCAAGCCATTGAGGAAGTGCAGGAGCGTTACAACAAGGCTGGTGACACCCTGAATCGGTTTGTGGGCGAGCAATCCTCCGTCCAGAAGAACCTCAACAAGCTATATGGAGAACTGAAGGACGTTGAATCAAAGTGTGAGTCTCTGGTCAGATCTGGCAATATGGCCGATGCTGCCATTTTTTCAACCAGGCGTGAGGAAATCCTGTTTGAAATCTCCCAGAAAGAGGGATACCTGCGAGAGATTGAACCTATGGTAAAAGAGGCTCAGACCGTTTATGAAGCGTACGACAAGAAGCTCCGCGAGCTGAAAAAGCAGAGCCGTATGACTGTCGAGGAAATGAAACTCCGTGGCAACATGAAGGATCTCTTGGGCGATCTGGACGAGCTGCGCCGGGACTCTGCCACTGATAAGCTCTTGGGCAGTGTCCGGGACGGAGCGGAGGATCTTCGCAAAGAGGTTGATGGTGCGATTGTCGTTCACGCAAGCCGTACCACCACCAAAATGTCAATGGCTGAGAAAAATGCGGCGAAAGCTCAGTCGGATGCTTACCTGCAGTCTCTCGCCACAAAGTATAACGGGAAGCCGGCTATTCAGGCTCCACGGTCTGGCGTCACCTTCGACGCTCCTAAATCCAAAGTGAAAGAGGAAAGGAAGTAATTTACCATGAAGAGAATGAAACTCACTACCGCTGGCCGTGTGGTGATCTTCGTCATCGTGCTGGCGCTCCTCGCTGGTATCGGCGGCTTCGGCTACAACTACTACAAGAACAACATCGCAGACGACAAACCCATCAGTTCGGGCACCCAGTCTGGCAGCACGTCCCAGAAGCCCACGACAAAGCCCTCCGCCGGCAAGACGGACACCTCTGATCCCGTAATTAACCTGTCTCTGGATGAGTGGGTGGGCTGGAAGCCTATTATCGACGCTAACCAAGGCTTGACCACGCAGCCTGGTTCAATTTTCGACCAGCTGGGTATTAAGGTCAACATCAATATCATCAATGACGCAACTGCCAGCAGCAACGCTTTGATTACCGGAGAGTTGAATGCTGCGGGTTATACCACCAACCGTACCGCGTTCCTGTCTGGTAAGTTCCAGGAGGCCGGATTGGATGTGGTTATGCCGGTATTCACCAACTACTCCGCTGGTGGCGACGGCATTATTGCTAAGTCCGGTATCAACACCGTAAATGATCTGCTGGGCAAGAAGATCGGTGTTCCCAGATTCAGCGAAGCCCAGACACTTGTGGCATGGTTTGTTAATAAGAGTGACCTGTCCGATGCTGACAAGCAGTCTATCATTGATAATATGATCCTCTTTGACGATGCGTCTGAGACGGGCGAGGCGTTCTTCGCCGGCCAGCTGGACGTGGCAGCGACTTGGCAGCCTTACCTGTCCTATGCAACTGAAAACGGCGATGCGCACATCATGTTCTCTACCACAGCCTCTAAGAGCCTGATTATGGACGGTATCGTATTCCGTTCCGACTTTGCCCAGGCACACCCCGACGTTGTGACCGCCTTTATTGATGGTATCTTCCAGGCCAACGCAATGTATACCACTGAGTTTGACTACATCCGTTCTGTCATGCCTATGTTCGCCGGCGTTTCCGACGAGGAGATTAAGGCTCAGTGCGGCGATGCCGAAATGATGGGCTACGCCGAGAATAAGGAAGTGCTGGACTCCACTGCTCCCTCTGTCTACTTCGATATGTGTGATATCTGGGAGTCTTTGGGTGAGACGGTAAATCGCAAGGTGGCTATGACACTCTTTGATAACCAGTATCTGCTCCCTCTGGCAAGCAAGTATTCTTCTACCTCTACCTCTACCAGCAAGCCCGTTGAGCTGACCGAGGAGCAGAAGCAGGAAATCGTCAATTATGAGGCGCTGCTGACCAAATCCATGACCGTTGAGTTTGTGGCTGATACCGCTCAGTTCAAGAACCCCGAAGAGGCATACGCCATCATGGATGAGTTCGTCTCTATCGCCAATACTCTGGATGGCGCGATTATCCAGGTGGAGGGCAATATCAATGCCCGCAACTACTCCGACTCTGGACAGGCGCTGTCTGCTGAACGTGCAAAGGCTGTCGCCAAGTATTTCATCGCTTGCGGTATTGATCCGAACCGTCTGATTACGGTCGGCAATGGCAACACGAAGATGGTTGCAGATCCCGGTTCTGCCGATGCCTACCTGAACCGTAGAACCGACGTGTTCTTCAAAATCATCGAAGAGTAATCCTGCGCCTTACGAGGAGGGGCGTTGTCCCCTCCTCGGGACACCAACATAATAAAGGAGTGGTCAATATGGATGTAGTGAATGTAGAAATCGCAAATTTGGACGATCTGAAAAAACGGTTCGTTGAAATTTGCGCTACTATCAATCGTCCGGGTATGGAAGACCTGATGGCGTGGTTGGAACGTTCTGACTTCTATACTGCGCCGGCAAGCACGCGCTTCCACGGCAACTATACTGGCGGGCTGCTGGAGCATAGCCTCAATGTGTATGACAAGCTCTCTGGGTTTGTGGCTCGCTATCCTGAACTGGAGATCTCACCGGAGACGGTGGCGGTCACTGCGTTGTTCCACGATCTGACGAAGGTGAACTACTACACCGTCAGCTCTCGGAACGTCAAGGATGATGTTACGGGCGCATGGCATAAGGAGCCGTTCTACAAAACGGAAGATCGTCTCCCGCTTGGTCATGGCGAGAAATCTGTCATCATCCTGCAGAGCTTCATTAAGCTCACACGTGACGAAATTGTTGCAATCCGCTGGCATATGGGCAGCTTTGATTGTGCAGTCAAAGGCGGGGATTACGGTATGGGCAATGCTTTTGAAACTTACCCGCTGGCAGTCATGACGCATTTGGCTGATATGGAGGCTACCTATCTTGTCGAGGGTTTAGCGACAAAGTAAATCAACGGAGGCTAACATGGAAAAAAGCGTTTTTCAAATTCTGAACGAGTACGACATCACGGAACACCTCAAGAAGAAGGATAAGATCGTCTACCTGCCTTGGTCTAAGGCATGGATGATCGTGAAATCCCTCTTCCCCAGTGCCAAGTTTACCATCAACAAGGCCGCTGACGGCTGCATTTACCATACGGACGGAAAGACCGCCTGGGTAGAGGTATCTATCACCATCAACGACCAGACTGAAACGGAGTCTCTGGCTGTTATGGATTTCCGTAACAAGTCTATTCCCATCGACACGATCACCTCTGCCGATGCAGAGAAGTCTATCAAGCGCTGCTTGGTCAAGTGTGCTGCTCTGCACGGCCTGGGTCTGTCTCTTTGGACGGGTGAGGAGCTGTCCAGCGCCGCCCGCAAGAAGAAGGAAGACGATCTGGACGATGTGAAACAGGAAATCCTGAGCGTTGTTGCCGGGAAGCTGGAAGCCGGTGTGTCCAAAGACACCATCTACAAGGCTATCGAAAGTGTTGCCGGTGTGAAGAACCCCAACGCTATCAAGGATATCGCAACGGCTCAGAAAGTCGTTGAGCAGATCAAGAAACTGGAGGTAAAGCACAATGCTTAATAAGGTAATCATCATGGGTCGTCTTACCCGCGATCCTGAGATCAAGAAGGTAAACAATGACATCTCCGTGTGCAGCTTTTCTATCGCCTGCGACCGCGACATCGTGAACAAGCAGAACAATGAGCGCGAGACGGACTTCTTCGATGTGACTGCGTGGCGCTCTACGGCGGATTTCGTTGGCAAGTATTTTGGCAAGGGGCGCATGATCGTTGTTGTCGGTCGGCTACAGAAGCGCAACTACACCGATAAGGACGGCAACAAGCGTTCTGCCGTAGACATCATTGCCGAGAACGTCTATTTCGGCGATTCCAAGAAGGACGGCGAGACTTCTGACAACGCCTCTGCCTCCACCACCGGATATGCTACCGCTCCTTCTCAGAACAGCGACTTCGCAAATGTCGGTGAGGAAGATGGAGAGCTGCCCTTCTGATGGATAATTCTTTTCTCCTGGACGCTATGGACTGGTCATACTCCCGCGTTAGCAGTTTTGATCAGTGCCCGCGTATGTTTGACCTTACTTACCTCCAGTGCATGGATCGTGTGGACAATGCTTTTGCTCAATGGGGTTCACTGGCGCACTCGCTTTTAGAGCGATATTTCCGTCAGCAGGTCGATCTGTGGGATTTATCCGGCCTCTATGAGAAGGAATACGCAAGAGCAGTTACAGAACGGTTTCCATTTCCCCCGGCTGGAAGACAGCTACTATGAGCGCGGTATGGAATACTTCGATAATTTCGGTGGGCAACTGGGAGACGAAGAAGAAGTGCTTGCGGTCGAAGACCGGTATACCTCCACGCTGGGTGGCAGACCGGTGGTGGGTGTCATAGACCTGGTGCCTCGTAATAGGTCTGGGCTGATCGTTTGCGATCACAAAAGCCGGGGCAAATGGAAATCCAGAGAGGAACGCCGCAAATATCTCCGCCAACTGAACTTGTATGCAGTACGGGTCAAAGAAGTCTACGGTGAGTGGCCGCGTGAACTTTGGTTCAACAAGTTCCGCGAAGGTATCTTGGACAGAGAGCCATTCAACATCGTAACTGCTCAGGAGGACATAGACTGGTTCCTGCGTTCCATTGACGACATCTATAAGGCAAGGAATTTTCCTGCCAAACCTGATCGTTTCTTTTGTGACTACCTATGTTCTGTGCGTGAGCATTGCGAGCATTCCAGCCAATATGTTACGGAGGAATATAAGTGATGGAAAAGATCAAGGTAATTTTCCTCGACGTTGATGGTGTGCTCAACAGTGATCGTACAGTCCGCAAAACCCAAGGCGGCTATACGTTTGTTGACAACAGGCAAATGAAGAACCTGAAGCACATCATTAACATGACAGGAGCTAATGTCGTTCTTTCCAGTGATTGGAGATACGACCGAGACGACCCGAGATACAACGGAGACTATCTGGAACTGGAAGCAGAGCTGTTGAAATACGGGATTCGTCTTTACGGCTTTACGCCGGAGCTGCCATCCTGTCACAGAGGTATGGAAATTGACTGCTGGCTAAAAGAACATAGCGAGGTCGGAGACTTCGTAATTCTGGACGACCGGGCAGATATCGAGCCGAACAAAGATCACTGGGTTCAGACGGTAATGCGCCGAGGACTCGGTGTTGAGGAGGCCGAGAGTGCTATCCACATCTTGAACGGCAAATGAAAGACGGATTTTATTTGGATAAGACCCGTCCACATGAAGTGGGCGGGCTTACCGAAGAACTGAGGTGATTTTACCCATGCAGATTGATAGAGAAGCAATTTTGCAGGCCAAAGAAAAGCTCGGAGATCGTAACGCTCAGATTATCGTCGAAGAGCTGGGGATTACCGATTTCGATGAGAAAAACATGAAGTGTTGCTGTCCCTTCCATCAGGAGGATCACGCTTCCTTCATTTACAACAAGAAAGCATTCAACTTTCGTTGTTTCGGTAGTTGTGGCCGTAGCTACGACATTCTGGACGTTTTCATGTATAAAGGCGCGACTTATGCCGAAGCCTGTAAGAAACTTTTCGAGCTTGCCGAAATGCCCTACTCTTTCGGAGAGCTGGGCGTAAAAACCAAACGGCATTATAGATATCCCCACGAGGTTCCCTGCACTGATAAATCCAAAGTGTACGCATATTTTGAGCAGCGCAAGATCAGTCGTGAGACGCTGGATGCTCTTGATGTGCGGCAGGACTCCGAGGGAAACGCGGTATTCAATTACTACGACACGAACGATGTGTTGACGATGGTGAAATACAAACCGTCGCATAAAGTCCAGCATGGTCAAGCAAAGTGCTGGTGCCAGCAAAACTCTGATACGGCTCCGTTGCTGTTCAACATGAACCGCATCAACGTTAATTCTCCCCTTCTGATCTGTGAGGGCGAGCCGGATTGCCTTAGTGCGATTGAGGCAGGATTCAAAAATGCTGTTTCCGTTCCTCTGGGCAGTTCAAATCTCCACTGGATCGACGAAAACCTGGAATGGCTCGATCAGTTTGAGAGCATTATCATTTGCGCCGACAACGATGACGCCGGCGTGAAAATGCAGAAAGAGTGCGTTCCCCGGCTGGGTAGCTGGCGAACAAAGGTCGTAGACATCCCAGCAATCCCCATTGGAAATACTGGACGGGTAACAAAAGACCTGAATGAGATCCTTTACGTTTGCGGCAAAGACAAAGTGTTGGAGCTGATCTTGGACGCTAAAGACTCCCCTGTTCCTTCCGTAGCCGACCTTTCTGATGTCGAGCCGACCGAGTATGAGGATGTTGACGGTGTGACTACCGGGCTGAAGGCCATTGATGATGAGCTGATGCGGCTCTTTTTCGGAACGCTTACTATTGTGAGTGGTCAGCCCGGATCTGGTAAGAGTAGTCTTCTTACTCAGCTCGCGTGCAATTCTCTCGATAATGACATCGGTACGTGGCTTTTCAGCGGCGAACTTCCCAACGGTGTAGAAAAGTCCTGGTTCAACTACATTTTCGCCGGCCCCCGCAATATCACGGATGCTATCTCTCGTCGGGGCAATCCTTACAAGAAGATTTCCACGACGACGCTTGCCGAGATCAACAAGACCTATAAAGGGCGTTGGCATATCTATCGTGATGACTACGACAACGTACTGGATAAGCTCATCGCCTCTATGACGGATACCGTTCGGAAGTATGGTGCCCGTTGCCTGATCCTCGACAATTTCATGTGTATTGACACTGAAACCAGCGAAGAGGAACTGCGCTCTCAGACAGATACGATTAAAAAGCTCATTGAGTTTGCTAAGAAGTATCAAGTGGCTGTAATCCTTGTTTGCCACCCTCGAAAGATGGACGCCGGAACCAATGTAGGCATCTATGATATCGCTGGTACCAGCAACATCGTGAACCTGGCACATCGGACTATTGGCCTGCGGCGAGTAACGGACGCAGAACGTGAGAATGCTGCGAAGTATTCTGAGAAGCGTCGCCAGTTGCTCAAGTACGATGTGATCGTAACTATCGTCAAAGACCGTATGTTTGGCCGGCAGAATATCGACGTTGGCCTCTATTACGATCCCGCTTCCCGCCGTTTCTTCGGCGATATGGACGAGTACGACCGTCGTTTTTCTTGGGACAAGAAGGAGTACAAAGAGCCTCTGCCTCTTCCTCCTCAGCTGCTTGCTGAAGAGCGTGCCTCCGAAGACGAAGCATTTGGAGCGGTGAACGACAGAGAGGGCTAACTATGGTGAATTTCGGAGTATGTGACTGTGGCGGTAGCCTTATCCCTGTTTGGTTCACAGAAGAAGAGACGAAGGTTGCCAACGGCATTATGTATAAGACAGGCCGAGTTCGTAGGGCGTGTTCTCACCTTGTATGTGAAGCCTGTCTGAAAAACTTTTGCGTTGGCGATACCTTTGACGGGCCGTGGCACAATCGGAGGTGATTTTATTGAGCGGTAACTATACGGCATACCATGTCCATACTGAATTGTCGCTGTTAGACAGCGCGACGAAGTTTGAGGACTATATCGCTAAGGCTGTCGAGCTGGGGCAGACTGCCATTGCTTTTACGGAGCATGGTAACATCTATCAGTGGGTCGCCAAAAAGATGGCCTGTGATAAGGCCGGATTGAAATATCTGCATGGCTGTGAAGTCTATTTGACTGAAAAGCTATTGCTTACCGATCCACGCACCGGAGAGCAGAATAAGGTACGCGATAACTACCACACCATCCTGATTGCCAAGAACTACGCTGGTCTTCAGGAGATGAACGAGCTAATTAGCCGATCAAGCCAGGACGACCACTTTTACTACAAACCCCGTATCACGTTTGATGAGTTTCTTGGTATTTCCAGTAACGTCATTAAGATCAGTGCCTGCCTTGCTTCCCCGCTGAATCGCATGAGCATTACTCATCCTATGTATGAGCGGCTACTGAAGCACTACGACTATCTGGAAATCCAAGCGCATGACCACCCGGAGCAGGTTACCTACAATCGCCACTTGGCGGAAATGTCTCAGAAATACGGCATCCCGCTCATTGCAGGTACCGATACTCATAGCCTCAACAAATACAAGGCTGAGTGCCGAACGATCTTGCAGTTGAGTAAACACATCGAGTTCGCCAACGAAGATACGTTTGACCTTACCTATAAATCCTATGACGAGCTGGTAGCAATGTTCGCAACGCAGGACGCCTTGCCGGAAGCGATGTATTTGGAGGCCATTGAGAACACCAACCGTATGGCCGACTCTGTAGAGCCGTTTGAGTTGGATATCTCTTTCAAGTACCCCATTCTCTATGGCGAACGTGATCGAGAGGTGCTTCATCAAGTTCTTGACGATAACCTGCAAGCAAAGATCAAAGAGGGCGCTATCATCCCAGAGCAGGTCGAGCCGTTCAAAGCGGCCATTGCTGAGGAATGCCGGGTTTTTGACAAAATCGAGATGTCCGGCTTCATGCTTTTCATGAGCGAATTGGTGACATGGTGTAAATCTCATGGTATCCCCATTGGTTTCAATCGTGGTTCCTGTGGTGGATCTCGTGTAGCTTATGTCACCAATACAACAGACCTCAATCCTGAGACATGGCATACAGTGTTCAGCCGCTTCTGTAACGAAGATCGTAAGGAGATTGGCGATATTGATATCGACGTGTCTCCCTCCCAGCGTGATCTGGTTTACGACTACATCATCAACCGTTTTGGTCAAGAAAAGACCGCGTTTATTCTGGCGATCGGCACTATCAAATCTAAAGGCTGTATTGACGAGATCTGCCGTGCTTTGGTACTGCGTTGGAATCGTGAACACCAACGGGACGAGAAAGAGTTCCGTAGAGTGATGGCACAGCTCAAAGATGAGAACGTGAAGATCGTTTTTGGAGATGCGCGAGACGGATTTAGCCTGTATTTCTTTGATGAGGCTGGCAATCTTCTTTTGCCCAGCCGCATGAAGGACATCCCCCGTGCCGAGCTGATCAAGCAGTTTTCCAAAGAGTACACAAAACTCAAAGAGGAAAACGAAAGGATCTTTGCTAAGAACCCCTGGGCTGGTAAGGCAAGTGCCAATATCAAAAAGGAGTTTGAGGCAGACGAGGCAGCGGCTCGGGAAAAGTATCCCGAAGTATTCTACTACTACGACGGGCTTCTTGACGTGGCGATCTCTCAGTCTATGCACCCTGCCGGTATTGTGGCAAGCCCTATTACCCTCCGAGATAACTACGGTACGTTCATCTCTGACGGTAAGGAAATCCTGCAGATTGACATGGAGTGTGTGCATGAGGTCAGTTTGGTCAAGTATGACATTCTCGGATTGAAAAACATCGAGATTATCAAAGACGCTTATGAGCTGCTGGGTAAGCCCTACCCGAAGTCTCACGAAATCAACTGGAACGATGAGGCTGTCTGGAAGGATATGCTGAGATCTCCCATTGGTATCTTCCAGTTTGAAGGAGAGTTCGCGTTCCAGATGCTTAGGCAGTACGAGCCGCACAGCATTTTCGACATGAGCCTTGTTACAGCGGCGCTTCGTCCTTCGGGCGCGTCGTACCGCGACGACCTTATGCAGCACAAGCCTCACAAGAACCCCTCTCCTATCATCGACGAACTTTTGGCAGATAACAATGGCTATCTTATTTACCAAGAGGACGTTATCAAGTTCCTACAGCAAATCTGCGGCTTCTCCGGGTCAGATGCAGATAACACCCGCCGCGCTATCGGACGAAAAGACGAAGAGCGGTTGAAAAAAGCTCTCCCACAAATTCTTGAGGGGTATTGTGAAAAGTCACCGCAGCCTCGTGAAGTTGCAGAGCAGGAAGCAAAGGAGTTCTTGCAGATCATCCAAGATGCTTCCAGCTATATGTTTGGCTACAACCATTCAGTCGGGTACTGCATGATTGGCTACCTGTGCGCTTATCTGCGGTACTACCATCCGTATGAGTTCATCACAGCCTACCTTAACAATGCCAACGGCGAGGAGGATGTGAAGAACGGGAACGAGTTGGCAACGCTTTACGGTATCAGGATTGTCCCGCCGCGTTTTGGCCTTTCCAAGGATAAATATTTGCTGAATGCTGAAGAGAAGGTTATCGCCAAGGGTATTTCTTCTGTAAAGTACATGAATGCCGATGTTGCCAACGAACTTTACGAGCTGGCAAAAGCCGGCAAGCCTAAATCTTTTATGGACTTGCTTATGCAGCTGGACGAGAAAACACACTTGGATACACGGCAGCGGGATATCTTGGTGAAGATCGACTATTTTGCCGAGTATGGCAATTCCAAAGAGTTGTTGCGTATGGTGGACTTCTTCTCTTTCTTCAAGAACGGAACGATGAAGAAGATCTCCAAGGACAAGGTAACGGCTGAATTGGAACCCATAATCGCCCAGTATGCAACTGATAAGTCCAAAAGCGGCCAGCCAGCTAAAAGCTATACCTTCACCGATTTGCCCGGATTACTTCGGTATTTGGAAGTGATGGTCAGGGATATGCACATTCAGGATTTCGACCTGAAAAGCAAAATGCAAATCCAGTTGGAAAATCTGGGCTATATCGACCTAACCACCAATAAAAAAGAAGATCAGCGAAAACTGGTTATTCTGGATATCTACCCCTTGCGGAGCAAGAAAACCAAAGAGATTTGGGCTTACGCCTTGCAGGTGCGGTCGATTGGCACGGGAAAAACAAATCGGTGGACAATCTACTCAGAACTCTACGATCGCAAACCGCTTCAACGCTACGATACCATTTATGTTCCTATGAATGGATGGGGCGAGCGGCGTGGGTATCTGTATTTGTACAACTACGACTATGTAATTTAGGAGGCATTTTCAATGCACGAGACGAAATCGAAATGGTTCAAGAAAGTTCTCAGGGCGACGCTGTGTTTCTTGGTAGTCTGCGGATCTCTGAGTGCAATGTTGTTCGTCCCGAACAAAGAGGAGGAAACACCACAAGTCCCCATCGAAAAGGAACTTTGTGTTTACTCTGCGCCGCCTCAAGTGTCGCCCACACCTACGCCTATTTCTATTGAGGAAGAACCGGCAGAACCCGAGGCAGACCTTAACCCATATGCAGAACTGTCACCCACGGATACCGAAAAAGAGCTGCTGGCGTGTATGGCCTACAGCGAGGCAGGGAACCAGAGCTTTGATGGTCAGGTTGCCGTGGTGCAGGTAGCGCTTAACCGCTATATGCACGAAGCGTATTCCGGCAGTATCAGTGATATTCTCTTCTCACCTTGTCAGTTTGTGGTAGGAGATTACTATGGGTCTGTGCAGATGGAAGCAGTAGATGCTGCTCTTGCCGGCCATCCAGCGTTGGATTTGAATACCGACGTAGTGTACTTCTCTACTGGATCTTTGACCTATGGTAGCTATTATAAGACGATCGGCGATCACGTCTTTCGCACTTATATTTGATAGCAACAAAGTAAATTAAGCAAGGAGGATCAACATGGGAACAGTTACAATTCAGCGATTCACCTATAAGAACCCTATTTCCATGATCGGTGAGGAAGCTGGTGTCTGCTGGGGTGCAGATACCAGCGACCCCGAAAAAACTACAAACGCGGCTTGGATTGCTTGGAAAACGAGCACGGCAGAACGTTTGAGTTCCCGGATGTCTATATGATCCTGGACGGCTATTCTGCCAGAGTGATCCGTGAGTGGTATACCCACATCGGCGGCGCTCCCACCAGACTGCAGGCCAGTACCAGATACATCGACTATGAAAGCGGTTTCGATTATGTAACACCGCCCAGCATTGCGGGTAACTCCGCCGCCGTCAAAGTCTACGACTGGATTATGAAGTGTATCCAGACCGGCTTGAAGATGTTGGAAGGGCTTGGTATCCCCAGAGAGGATTCTGCGCTTGGGCTTCCTCTGGGCATGGGCACCAAGATTGTGTGCAAGCATAATCTCCGCAACCTAATTGATATGTCGCATCAGCGGGAATGCAGCAGAGCTTATCACGAGTACCGTGGCCTGTTCGCTGATGTTGGTAACGCTCTGAGAGAGTATTCCGACGAGTGGGCATATCTGGTCGATCACTACTTTATGCCGAAGTGTGAATACTTCGGGTTCTGCCGGGAGAAGAAGTCCTGCGGCAGAAAAGGAAGGAGAGCTGCGGAATGAAAATCGTTTGCATTTCGGGTAAAGCCCAGCATGGTAAAGACACTACCGCCAAACTTTTGGAGGAGATTTTGGAAGCCCAAGGCAACCGTGTTTTGATTGCTCACTACGGCGATCTGGTCAAGTACGTATGTAAGACCTTCTTTGGCTGGGACGGCAAGAAGGATGAAAAGGGACGCACGCTTCTCCAGCGTGTCGGTACTGACAAAATCCGCGCTGTCTCTCCTGATTATTGGGTAGATTTCATCGTCAGTATCCTCGACATCTTCTGCGACGAATGGGATTACGTGCTTATCCCTGATACTCGTTTCCCCAACGAGTATGAGATCTACGAGACCTACGGCATGGACGCTATTTTGTTGCGGGTAGTTCGCCCCAACTTCGTGTCTCCGTTGACCGAAGAGCAGCAGAAGCACGCTTCGGAGACTGCATTGGACGATTACCAGTACGACGCTACGATCGTCAACAGCGGCAGTTTGGAAGATCTCAAAGAGGCCGTAAACAACTTTGTGAACAACGCTCTCAAAGGAGAACTCCATGAAGAAACTGACAATTCTGTTTGATGCCGACGATACCGTAGAAAACCTGAGTGATTGCTGGATTGCAATGTTGAACGAGCGTTATGGCACCTCCGTAATGCCGGAAGATGTTCACGGCTGGGATATCTCCCTTGCTTTCCCCACGCTGACGAAAGAGCAGGTATTTGGCGTACTCCATGATGACGAGCTTTGGCGGCGTATCACTCCGATCCCCGGCTCTGTTGAGGTACTCCAAAAGCTCTATGACGAGGGGCACCAGCTCTATATGGTGACTGCATCCAGCTATCACACCTGCAAAACGAAGGTGAAACGGCTTTTAGAGCTGTTCCCCTTCCTGGACTGGGAGCACATCATTTTTGCCTGCAACAAGCAAATGGTGCGTGGTGACGTTTTGATTGACGATGCCCCACACAACTTGGTTGGGGGCGAATACGCCAAAATTCTTTTTGACCGTCCCCATAATCGTAGCTTTGACCATGTAGCCCATGATGCGCTCCGGGTAAACACGTGGGAAGAAATTGACCAAGTTATCCACAGCTATCTTTTGTAAGGAGGAATTTTTATGGTTGTCATTAAACGTGATGGCCGTGAAGCCGAGTTTGACAAAGGCAAAATTGCCAACGCCATTCTCAAGGCATTCACGGAGGTTGAAAGGCTCAGTGCGGTAGGAGATAAGAACGAGGTGCCCAAGAAAATCTCCACCCGTTTGTATAACCGCTATCAGCGGCGCAACCGTGCGATTTTTGTTGAGGAAATCCAGGACGATGTTGAAACTGAGCTGATGAAAGAGGGCGAGTTCGTAGTCGCCAAAGCGTACATCAAGTATCGCTATGAACATGAGCTTCTGCGGAACGCTTCTTCTCTGGACGGCAAAATCCTCTCTATTGCGGATAACGTCAATGAAACAGTCATCCAGGAGAACAGCAACAAAAATCCCACAATCCTCTCTACTCAGAGAGACTACATCGCCGGCGAGGTAAGCCGCGATATTACCGACCGTCTGCTTATGCCGGATGACATTAAGCAGGCGCACGAAGAGGGTGTTATCCACTTCCATGACAGCGACTACTTTGTGCAGCACATGATGAACTGCTGTCTGATCAATCTGGAAGATATGCTCCAGAACGGCACAGTAATTTCCGGTACGCTGATTGAAAAGCCTCACTCCTTCTCGACTGCCTGTAATGTTGCTACCCAGATTATTGCCCAGGTAGCCAGTAATCAGTATGGCGGTCAGTCTATCTCCCTGTCCCATCTTGCCCCCTTTGTTGAGGTGAGCCGGCAAAAGATTCGCAAGCAGGTAGAGGCTGAGTTCCTGAAAATTTCTTCCCCGGACAACTTTGCAGACCCTGAGAAAGTGATCTCAGATCTGGTCGAAGAGCGTGTCCGTGAAGAAGTAAAGAAGGGTGTTCAGACTATCCAGTATCAAGTGATTACCCTCATGACTACCAACGGTCAGGCTCCTTTCATTACCGTCTTTATGTATCTGAACGAGGTCAGTGATCCTCAGACCAAGAAAGACCTCGCTATGATCATCGAGGAGGTCGTGCGGCAGCGGTACCAAGGCGTCAAAAATGAGAAGGGCGTTTGGACGACACCGGCGTTTCCCAAGCTGATCTATGTGCTGGAAGAGGATAACATCACTGAGGATTCTCCCTACTGGTACTTGACTCAGCTGTGTGCCAAGTGCTCTGCCAAACGGCTGGTGCCCGACTACATCTCCGAAAAGAAGATGTGTGAGTACAAGCTGTCCAAGGGCGAAACCGAAGGTAACGGCGATTGCTATACCTGTATGGGATGCCGTAGCTTCTTGACGCCCGACCGCTCCGGTAACGGCTGGGACAATGTTGCCAATGCCGGCAATTACCAGCCCGATAAGCCCAAGTATTACGGGCGTTTCAACCAGGGAGTCGTCACCATCAACCTTCCCGATGTTGCTCTGAGCGCTCTGAAAGTTTGGGAGGCAACCGGCGACCATAACGATATCCAGAATCTGTATGACACCTTCTGGGAGATTTTCGATGAGCGGCTGGAGCTGTGTCATAAGGCGCTGCAAATCCGTCACGAGCGTTTGAGCGGTACTCTGTCCGATGCTTCTCCTATCCACTGGCAGTACGGCGCTTTGGCCCGCCTGAAAAAGGGCGAAACCATCGACAAGCTGCTTCACGGCGGCTACTCCACCATCTCTTTGGGTTATGCTGGCTTATACGAATGTGTTATGGCGATGACTGGCAAGAGCCATACCGACCCGAACGGAGAGCCTTTTGCACTCAAGGTTATGCAGTACATGAACGACAAGTGCGCTGCATGGAAAGCCGCTGAGGATATCGACTATTCTCTCTACGGTACTCCTATTGAAAGCACCACCTATAAATTTGCCAAGTGTCTGCAAAAGCGCTTTGGTGTGATTGAGGGCATCACCGATAAGGGCTATATCACCAACTCCTATCACGTTCACGTCACAGAGCATATCAATGCTTTTGATAAGCTGAGATTTGAGTCTCAGTTCCAGAAGCTCTCTCCGGGCGGAGCAATCAGCTACATCGAAGTGGCAAACCTCTCTGACAACATTCCCGCCGTACTGACGGTGTTGAAGTACATTTACGACAACATCATGTATGCGGAGCTGAACACGAAATCCGACTACTGCCAGGTGTGCGGCTGGGATAAGGAAATCGAGATTGTGGACGACGATCGCGGCAAGCTGATTTGGAAGTGCCCCAACTGCGGGAATACCGATAAGAGCAAGATGAACATTGCGCGGCGTACCTGCGGCTACATCGGCCTGAATGACTGGAATCAGGGTAGAACGCAAGAAATCAAAGAACGTTATGTCCACCTGGGTGGCGACGAATGAACTACGCGAAGATCCGCAACTATGACATCGCAAACGGAGAGGGAGTCCGCACCTCCCTCTTCGTAAGCGGATGTACAAATCACTGCCCCGGCTGCTTTAATCCAGAGGAGCGGGATTTTAACTGTGGTAGACCATTCACAAAGGAGACTATCGCAGAGATCCACAAAATGCTTGCCAACCCTGTTATCTCAGGGCTTTCTCTACTTGGCGGAGATCCGCTTTGCCAGGACTATGGCGGGATTTATGATCTCATTGATCTTTGTTTCTACACGCATTCAATCGGTAAAACCGTGTGGCTATGGACTGGATTTATCTGGGAGAACTGCTACAATCCGCTTTTCCCGGACAAAGACGAGGATGACCACTCGTCTGCACAAATGGCTTTACTGACATCATGTGACGTTGTGGTTGACGGCCCCTTCAAAATGGAGCTGTCTGACCAGATGTTGAAATGGTGTGGTTCTGCAAATCAGCGGGTCATCGACGTACAGAAAACCTTGCGCCAAAAGAAAGTTGTCCTATATGAAGGTGAACACTATGAATGAAAAGATCGAATTTCGCTGTCCCAAATGCGGGAAGCTCCTGGACAGTATTACACTGGATTATCGGTTAAAGTGGCTATGTAGCAAATGTGCCGAGGATCAATCTGATGTTCTGCACTGTGAGCGTGGATGTAAGGTTAAAGCCGTGGATCTGGACGCCGGGTTGAGCTGTGATTCCAAACAGGCTCATGAGCTTTTGACAGAAGGTCAGGTTTACGAGGTTGAAAAGATTCATGTCGGTGGTTGGTGCTCCTCTATCCGGCTCAAAGAGTTTCCCGGTAAAGAGTTTAACACCGTACACTTCATTCGTTACGAATAGGAGGAAATATGGAGACTGTTGAAATTTTAGCAGGTGGCGAATTTGCCAATGCCGTAAAAAGTCTTGGCCTGACATCTGCCGTGTGTACTTACCATTATCAGCCTCAGCCTACGCATTGGCGTGAAGAATACCAAGTTTGGCTATTGTCCAAAGAGGATTTTGACAATATCTGTGCTATCGACAACGATGACTGGAAGGACGATTGGGGCTGGTGGCGTCACGCTTATGGTTCTAATCTGGGCGCTGTTGACTGCGCCTATGTTATCAATGGTGAAAAGCTGATGGCGTGGGATGGTCTTCAGCGTAAAGAGTGGTGTCGGGATTGCAGTGATTGCGCCGGCACCGAAAAGGACAAGGACGAATGCTTTCACGACCATCAGTACCCCGACATTCTCATCTATCTTTGCGATGAAATTGGGGCTTCTACCGAGCGCAATGTTTGCGCTTGCACGATTGATCTGGCACGGCAAAACAACCTAACCCTTGCAGAGCTTTTCAAAAAGTATCTGGGATAGGTGGTGATGGTTGTGATCAAAATTCTCATATTAACCGAAGATCGTGATACTTGGGTTCAAAAAATCACTTCCGAATTGCGCAGTTGTACCTGTCGCAAAATGCTTAATCCGTATCAAATCCAAAGCGGACTATTCTTTTTTGAGATTCGATCTCATTATTCAGAGAATTGCAAAGGGGAATGTTGGTCTTGTGTTATTTTGGATCAGTATATCCCTCATGAGCTGGAAGTCTGTGTACTGCGCCCATGTGTAAAGAGCAGTATCATCCGCACAAAAAACTATCAAATTGGTTGGGAGGCAAACGAAAATGCTCATCATTAACCTTTTTGGCGCTCCCGGTGCTGGTAAATCCACCGGAGCTGCCTATGTCTTCTCTCAGTTGAAAGCTGCCGGCGTTAATGCCGAGCTTGTCACCGAGTTCGCCAAAGACAAGGTATGGGAAGGAACAAAGGCCGTTTTCGAGAATCAGGCATACATCTTTGGCAAGCAGTATTTCCGCATCAGCCGGCTTGAGGGCAAGGTCGATGTGGTGATTACCGATTCACCTATCCTGCTTTCTGCGTTCTATAACGACAACGATCACGTGCTGGGTGAAGAGTTCGACAAACTGGTTTTCAAAGTTTTCGATTACTATAACCGCATCGACGTGTTTGTTCATCGGGTGAAACCCTATAACGAAGCAGGACGCTTCCAGACCGAGGAAGAGAGCGATGCAGTCAGCAAAGAAATGCTGCGTTTCTTGGACAAGTTCGGTGTTGACTGTCTGCACATCAACGGCGATTTCGCAGGATATGACAGCCTGGTTGATACCGTACTGGACGCTTTGGCAGCAGACGGCAAGCCTCTTGTCTGCCCGCATCCTTCTGATTCGGCAGAGGCGCTAACAATTAAGGTGCGCTATCTCAGCGATAAAATCCAACCATTGGAATATATCGACGGCAAGTCTGACTGGGTTGACCTTCGGGCAGCTGAGGATGTTGAGCTGAAGGCTGGTGAGTTCAAGCTGATCCCCCTGGGAATTGCTATGCAGCTTCCCAAGGGTTATGAAGCAATCGTAGCCCCTCGCAGCTCAACCTATAAGAATTTCGGTATTCGTCAAACCAACAGCATCGGCGTAATCGACGAGACTTACTGTGGTGACAACGACCAGTGGTATTTCCCCGCCCGTGCAGACCGCCATACCGTTATTCATGTCGGCGATCGTATCTGTCAGTTTCGCATTGAGAAGCACCAGCCCCAGCTGTTTTTCGAGCCGGTCGATACGCTGGGCAACGCTGATCGAGGCGGTATCGGGTCTACTGGGAAGAGGTGAGTAACGTGCCTCAGCAGAAATATGTGAGGGGTTCTTTCCTTCTTGAGGAAAACGTTGACGATTCCAAAGTCTACTACGAGCAGCACAAGGCTAAGGTAGATGAAGTTATAGCCTGGGCTAACCAGTTACACATCTATGTAGCTTTTGGCCTTTCAGCAGATCACACTTATCTGTGCGAATACGAAGTTTACGGCCAGACCACACGGATGTGTAAGGGCGTTGCCTCTGAATTAAAAGCTATGCTTAAACCTGAGTGGAAAGGCATTCGCATGGGATACCAGGTTGAGGGGCATACGCTTCAATAAGGAGAGCTAAAACGTGAATGAAACACCAATTTCACCCACATCTAAATGGTGTGATAATCAGTCCGTAGACGAGATGGGCAAAGTAATCTGCTTGGCTCATCTCGCCGAGGCCAGAGTTCCAGACTGTCCATACAAAAGTAAGGAGGAGCGAGCGAGTGCCAAATATCCTTGCTCCGACTATGAAGAGGTGAGAACATGAAAGGTCTATTCCGAAAACGCGGCGGCGGTAAAACGACCGCATTAGTTTACACATCGGCGATAACCGGATATCCGATTATCGTACCAACTACCATCAACAAGCGTTACGTAAAAGACATGGCGCGGCGGACAGGCGTATCTATCCCTGAACCGATTGTTATGTCTGAGGATACCAGAGGTCGTCGGATTGGCGGTGTACTCATTGACAACGCCGAAGAAATCATCCGGGCGTATGCTGCAGAGCATTTCAACGCCCCGGTCATAGCCTATACCATAACGGTAGACGGGGATGGTGATAGCGCATGAGCCTCCTCCCTAATACGGTCGTCAATGGCAACTGCTTGGAAGTCATGAAGGAAATTGATGATGCGAGCATTGACATGATCCTTTGTGATTTGCCTTATGGGGCGACTCAGAACTCATGGGACTCGGTTATCCCGCCTGCTCCGCTCTGGGAGCAGTATGAGCGGATTATCAAACCGAATGGTGCGATCCTACTGTTCGGACAGGATAAATTTACCGCTACCATGATGCTCTCTAACCCTAAGCTGCACCGCTACAATATCATCTGGGACAAGGTGCTAAAGAGCGGATTTCTCAACGCCAAGAAAATGCCGCTTAGAGAGCACGAGGATATCATGGTGTTCTACAAATCTCCGCCGCCATATCATCCGCAAATGACAGTTGGCGAGAAAAACCACACCAAGGGCAAGGCCGTAGGGAAACAGGCGGAAGACGTTCATTCTAACCGGAGCTATGGCAACTATACATTGGTAGAGTCGCCAGATGGTAACATGAAGTACCCAGCGTCAATTTGGCGCTTCCCTAAACCCCACCCGTCCGTAGCGCTCCACGCCACTGAAAAACCTGTTGATCTGTTGCGCTACGCAATCCGTACTTACACTGACAGGAATGCAATCGTCCTGGATAACTGTTGCGGCACCGGATCTACTCTCATTGCTGCCAAGCTGGAAGGACGCAGATACATTGGGATTGACAATGGCGTGTGTGATAAAAAGAAAAGCCCTTACTATGGAATGCCTTGGGCGCAAGTAGCTCAAATCAGATTGGAGGCGATCGACCATGAACCTGCCGATGAACCTGAACGACATCGACCTTTGGGAGAAGGAACTACTGAAGGGGTTTGCACTCCCTCTGGGGTTTCTGCCTGAAATCGGTGAAGTAGTGAACATTCTCGAACCGTTCAAAAGACTGACTATTTTTGAGCCGGTCGAAAAAGACGGAGAGACAACCGAAAAGAAAGTCACTGTAGGTATCATATACCGCTCCGATGGCTTATATGCTTGGGATAACAGCAGAGCTGTACCCAACGAGTATGACGAGGCTATCAAATGGAGTCCAGCCAGCCAGCTCCCGGAATATGCCATTCGGCGTAAGGCTATTGTCACCAAGTTCGAGTACAAGCCGCTTCGATCCTTTACCGCTGATGACATCAAACTTCTTCGGTTGGACTATGCTTCACAAGATGATCCCCAGCTTCTTATGGAGGAATATCTGCCCATCAAGAACTTTGAGTTGTTGTATGGCTGGTGGAAGCAGCACTATAAAGCGACCCTGAAAGACTGCGACAATCCACAGGCCATTATCCTCCATCTTGCTTCAACAGACTGACAACAAACTTCATTAGCAACAAAGAAAATCACGGCTTCCCTCTTGACAAATTGGGAGGCCGTGATTATACTATGTATATAGCAACAAAGTAAATTATTCTATCCTTATAGGAGGACTGCTAAATGAAAGTAGCTATGGTAAAGCATAAGCCCTATGGCAAGGTGTTCTGGTTCGAGATCCCTGAGCACCTTGTAGGCGAACTTCAGCCCGGATTTCGCGTGGCCTGTAATACAGCGCATGGTCGGCGGTATGGCACCGTAGTGGCTGCGGATCTTGACGAGCAGGATGTGAAAGAGGTTATGTTGGCCTCCGGCGCTACCTTCCCGCTCTCCACAATCGAAGCCACCACCCAGGAGGTACTGATAAGCGCCATCAAGATTCCGGGATATATGGCCCGCACAAAGCCCAGCGATGAGAAGATCGCAAAGCGTTTTCTGGAGTTCTATCATACCGGCCAGTTTAATACCAATGTTGCCCTGGACGATAACGCCGTCTTGATTGACGGCTATTCCGCCTATCTGGTAGCGCAAAAAGTTGGCCTCGCGTTCCTCCCTGCAATCTACAAGGAGGTCTGAGATATGCCCGGATTTGTAAAACCTACAAGAAAGGTCGTCAACATTAAAGACGCCTTTGGAGAGCTGATTGGGAAGAAACTCATAAAGGATCTCCATGACAATGAGGAGATTTGCCCTGTTTGTCATGGTATCGGCCTCCGTATTGAAGATAATCCTTATGGGTTGTCTGACGACCCCGATAAGAGAGCCGGCCAATTCCCCTACAAGCACCAGTCTATCCGGTTCTGCCCGAACTGTTATAACGGTGTTGTACGTTTTTGCCCCGACTGTGGAAAGCAGATTCCGAGATGCCGAACACTTTGCGACTGCGATGCCGTTGTGCAGCGCCGCCAGCAGGAAGAAAACCGCAAAGAAAAAGAACGGCTCGAAAAAGCAGAAAAGCACGAGCCAAATGCGCTCGGATCGTTATTTACAATGGCACAAAGCGACTTCTACCCTCACAACGAAGGATATTTCAGCTGCTGGGAGGATTTCTTTGATAGCTGGAATGAAGATTGTGAAGAGTTCGCGGAGAAGCCGCTGTACGTATGGGGAACCGAAGAGGTAGAGATGAGTTTCGATGCTTCAAGCATTGTATCTGACGCCTGCGAGGATATGTATGAAGATGCCTATGATGACATTGGAGCAGACGCTGTTGCTGAAATGCAGCGCTACTTCGACGAGTGGAAAAAGAAATATGGGCGCACGTCCTATTTGCTGACTACCAAGCACGCTATCCGTATTCCTTGGGAGGAGATGAAATAACAATGGCAAAGAAAAACGACAGTCTGGGCGACCGCATGAAAGGCTATGAGGGTGTTTCTCGCAACTTCTTAACCCGCCGTGTGCCCGCAATCATCAGACTTGACGGCAAGGCGTTCCACACCTTCACGAAGGGCATGGAAAAGCCTTTCGATCTCGTACTGACTCAGGCTATGCAGGAGACGATGAAGTATCTCTGTGAGAACATCCAGGGCTGTGTGCTTGGTTACACTCAGTCCGATGAGATCACTCTGGTGCTGACAGACTATGCTACTATCCAGACCGACGCCTGGTTTGGATATAACATTCAGAAAATGTGCAGCGTTTCGGCGTCGATGGCAACTATGGCATTTAACAGGGAGTTTGAACGTATCGCTGAGGGTTGGTTTCACGACAATGGCCCGTATTGGGGATCTATCGGTGTCGATGTTGACGTCGATCTTACCATATATAAACGGTACAATGCCTACCAGAAAAAGATGTTCACTGCCATGTTCGACTCCCGCGTTTTCTCTGTCCCAAAAGAAGAGGTCTGTAACTGTCTGATCTGGCGGCAACAGGACGCAACCCGAAACAGCATTGAGGCCGTAGGTCAGGCCAATTTTAGCCATCACGAGCTGCACAAAAAGACCTGCAACATGATTCAGGAAATGCTTTGGTCTCAGCGAGGCATTAACTGGAACGATTTCCTCACAGAGCTGAAGCGTGGTTCCTGTTGCATTAAACGGCGGCTTGAAGAAACCATCGACGATCCTCGCAACCCCGGCCAGAAAATTACCGTATGCCGTAACAGATGGATTATCGACCACGAAATTCCCATCTTCACTCAGGATCGGGAATATATCGAAAGATTGATTTAAGGAGGCCATAAAAATGTCCCATATCTATGAGAATGATACGAAGCCCATTCTGAGCGACCCTCCGTATCTGTTGCAATTCATTTTGTCCGTGGTGCTGTCTGTGCTCTGTGGAGCAACCATCATGTTCATGTGGAACTGGTTCGTTGTCCCGCTCGGGCTTCCCGTGATTGGCCTGGTACAAGCGCTGGGGCTTGATACGCTCATCACATTCATTGTGACCACCAGAGTCAATACCAACCCCGACCCATTCTGGGATCGTTGGATCACTGCTATCACCTATGCACTTCTCACACTGTTCGCCGGGTGGCTGCTCCATTTCTTCATGTAACCCAGGAGGATGTCATAATGGATACACAAATGGTATTGACCCACACGGGTAAAATCTACTTCAACCGATCGCTCGGTTTGGAGTTTCTTACCGTGGGTGACTACGGCAAAGAAAACAACATCAAAGCCGACTTCCTCGGCTTAACCAAAAAGATTGAGGGAGTTCAGCACCACGACGTTGACCTTATGGACAAGTGGGTTGCGACTATCAGCAGCCAGAAAGGATGCCCCATGAAGTGTACCTTCTGCGATGTTCATAAATACGGCTTCTTCGGAAATGCCTCTCTACCTGATCTGGAATATCAGATCCGCTACATCATTGAATATGAGGATATCCGTTTTACTAACCGTTTCAATGTCCATTACGCTCGCATGGGCGAGCCGACTTGGAATCCTGCGGTGCTGGATTTTACTGAGTCTCGATTGGACGACCTGGTTAAAGAGTGTGGTCTTCACGCTGTCACCATCCATCCCGTAGTTTCCACCATGATGCCTCGTAGCAATAACGACCTCTCCAGCTATTTGAAGCACTGGTGCGAAATCAAGAATACCCAGCGGCATGGTGAAGCTGGACTGCAACTTAGTATCAACAGCACTTCAGACGACCAGCGGGAAGCTCAGTTCGCCGGCAAATCTCTGAGCCTGAGAGAAATCGCTAATATCGCCAGCGATTTGCCTATGCCGGTTGGCAGAAAGTACACGTTGAACTTTGCTGTAACCGAAGCAACGATTTTGGACGCCAAAGTGCTCGACTCCCTCTTTGACCGCGATAAGTTTATCGTCAAGATTACCCCGATCCACCAAACCAAAACCGCTCTGGAACACAACTACGATATCACTACCAGCTACGACGATTACAGTGTCTACGACAAATTCGAGCAGCCCTTACTTGATTTGGGCTGGGACGTAATCGTGTTTGTTCCCAGCAAGGAAGAGGATTCCGACCGCATTACCTGCGGCAACGCTCTTATTAGCGAGGTATAACACAATGACTGAACAAGAAAAACTAATCAATGTTGATCTGTATGGTGACGGTAGCCGTGACTCGCGGCTTCGCGCAGAGTACATTTATTGCGATCATGCCGATGTGTGTTCGGTATACAAGGAAGGAAAATGCTTCCGTAAAACGACACTATTTGGCGTTCGTTGTGAATTTGGCCGCATAGCCTGTGTTGATGGCGGCACAAAGAAAACCAAGATGTATGGTCGTGTTTATAGCGAGGCCAAAGACTCTGAGCGATACCATAAGCTCTCTTACCCCAACAACACCTACATCGCAAAAATCGGCGACGGTGCTTTTCTCGCGCCGCCCTATGTCAGAATCGAACGCGGCCCGGATTCCAGGCTATTCTGTCATAATCCTGGGTTCGGTTGCAATCGTCTTTTTGTCCCTATTGACGAGCTGACGCCAGACAATATCAATCGAATTTGCACCTACCATCCGCGTGCTATGCTTGGTGGAGAGATTGAGAGCTATCAAACAGAAACCATCCCGATCTTTCTCCACCAGTTGTCCAAATTATTCCCGGAGCAGTACAACGCTTTCATCGCGGCGTTCCCGGATTATGAGCTGAAGGCTCCTGATTATCGTGGGAAATATGCGAAGCTGTCAACCTGCAATCGTGAGCTAACCTATCGTGACGCTCATGGCAACTCTTTCCGTTTTGACGGCGATGAGTTGGTATGTGACAAGTATCGGATTGGCGGGTTCATGCCGTTCTCATCCTCTGGTTACGCACAAATGCGTATTCCGGTGACAGATGATATGCAGGTAAAAATCACCGACAGCAACCAAGTCACGGATCAAACCGTTCTTATGTAATCATAAACCCTCAGTTAGCAACAAAGTAAATCAATCAGAGGTAGCAAAGATGAAAACCCATACTCTCAAATTCAAAGGATATCATGGGCGACCCAAAAAGATCGCTGAGATCCGCGACCTGAACGAAGCAGGCCAGCCCAAATCCGACCAGGATATTTTAGATGAGGCGTTTTTGCTGATTCATGCGTTCTGCGCCGGACGTGGCGTCAAGATTTATTACATCCGAGCTTGGAATCGCAACGGTGTCACCATTTTTGATGTAGGAAGCCATACCGAGTTCTTTCATCTTACCCCGGCAGTCAGTCTCTACACAGATACCGCTTCATCAGAAAGGAGCGAACAGAATGGCTAAAGTTTCAACCAGAACCCCGCCGCTCATTTCCCTTTATTTCTGCCAAGAAAGAGGCGACCCTAACTATGGGTCTTGCCTCTGGGCAGTTTTTAACTTCGATCTCGAACGATATGAGCTGTCCATTACATCCGACTGTGGGAACTACGCCTACGGTTGGGTTCCTACCCACAAAAGCGAGAGCTTTATGCACCTCATGGCAAGGTTGGACTCCGGCTATCTGCTGGATAAGCTCGCCAGCCCGTGCGTTATCAATGAAGAAGCCACCTTTGAGGCTGTAAAAGAACTCATGGAGGCTTGGGGCGTTGATTTCTCAGAGACAGATCGTTGGGGAAATCCCGTATTCGATATGGACGAAATCAAAGACTGTTGCTACCAGAGCAACGAGCGAGATGTCCACGATGCCTTAGAGCGAAAGTTTGAGGGCACATCTATGGAAACCTGTGACGACTACGATCTCTGGAGCTGTATTCAAAAGGACTTCACGACCAACGCCAAGAAGATCGTGCAGGTCTTCATGGACTATATTCAGCCCAAGTGCAAAGAGTTCTCCAATAATGAGAAATAGGAGGCATCGCATGGAGCTGGAAAGATGTCCATATTGCGGTGAAACGGCGAGACTTGTCAGCATTCAAAATGGCTTTGCCATTGTGTGCAACGATAAAAACTGCCTCGGCCAGATGCAAATTCATTTCGGGAGTTGCGACAACGAGGAGATCTTCTTGGAGAAACTTGTGTCCAACTGGAACAAGAGGGAGCCGGAGATCAATGCTGTTGTGTCTGCGGTTGAGTGCATAGAGGAATACCGTAACACGGTATATGAAGAAACTCAAGAGCCATACGACGAGCATGGATATTGTTGTATCGCAGTGCTCGATGAAGCCATCAACCGCCTGAAATGTTTCACATCTTTCGCCGCTGTTAAAACATGGATCAGGACGAGGAGAAAGCCATGAGTGTTGTTTATGAAAGCCAGTGCCACGCAACGTGTGATAACTGCGGGAAAATTGATATGACATCAACCATGCGACTGGTGGACTTCAAAAAGAAGCTGAGGCAAGAAGGATGGAGAATTGGCGAACTGACTTTTTGCCCCGAGTGTGCTGCACACATCAAGGGACAGCGAGGCGTAAAACCTTGATAAACCTGTGGTCTGATAAGGAGGGCTTATGAGAAAGCATATCAGAAAGTGGAGAGCAACCGCAGAAATCAACATGGACGCTTCCAGATACAAGACGGTTGAGGTCAAGGCCAACACCGAAAGAAAGGCTCGTATCCTGGCAGAGGAGAAGTTGAAGAAAGACGGCGCTTTCTATGTCACGAACATGAGGGTCGAAGAGATCACGGCTGAATGAAAGGAGCGTTTGACATGAAGCCCGGTGACAAAGTTGTAATGAACAACAAATATTACGTGAGTGCGGAAAATAAACGTCGCATCTGGACGGTAGCATCAGAGCCGTGGATGTGCTGTGGCACTCTCGTTGTAAAACTGGAAGGGAAATCTGGCGGCTATGCTGTTGATGGACTGGACATTATTTCCGAATGAAACGAGGCTTTTATATGAGTAACGAAAAAATTTGCCCTGTATACAGCGCTTCCGATAATACTGCCCGCGAGTGTATCAAAGAAGAATGTGGGTGGTGGTGCGATCAACGCAATGCTTGTGCTGTAGTATCCGCGTCCGACAGTGATATCTATGTTCTGTATTACACACCGGGAGCAGAGTCAGTCGAGGAACTGACGTTTATGTACAACGAGGCTAAAAAAGCCGTAGCACCGAGACCTATCATCGCATTACCTACCAGCCTCTCGCTCAAAGAAATATCAAAACAAGAACTCTTGAATATTATCTCCAAAACTCTGTGCAAAGATAAAGAGGATATTCTCAAATCAGCACAGGCAGAAAACGAGGCTGAAAGGTAAATCTGGGAGAGCTGGGTAGGGAATCACGACAAGCATATTGAAGATGTTGCCTGTTCCAAATTAGGAGTGAAAAGATAATCTATGTACAAATCATATGAACGCCCTCCCCTTGTTCTAAACGGAGGGGCGAAGCTCTTCGCTGTCAACGCTGGATACCGTAAAACCGACGTAGGTACGAACTGGTATTATGTCCGAGCCAAGAATGCCCGCGAAGCCCGCAAGCGCTTCAAAGACCGGATAACCTGGCTTGATGTCTATGGCATCCGTGAAGTTACTGACGCCGCACTAATCCAAGATGTGCTTAGTTCTCCGAGAAAGTATATCTGCTTCTGACGGAGGGCGAGATGGGAAAGAGAAAACATAAGGCTCCGCAAATGCCAGCTTGGTTTTGGTACGGCATTGTAGACGGCTGCTGGTGTTGCAAAAATCGCCATAACTGCAACCAGTGTAAAGAAGTTCGTAAATACCGCAAGCAGCATTTTCCACCCAAAGAAAAAAGTAGGCATGGCAAAGCCGATCATGATGATCGAGGAGAATGACCATGAGAGCAACAAAGCAATTCAATAACGTAGACACCCAGAGCAAAATCACAATCAACACTGACGAGCTTCAGGCCATGTTGAGTTGTGGCCGGTATTCTGCCATACAGATTGGCGAGGCTGCTGAGGCTCGTATCCAGATCGGGAAGCGAATCTTCTGGAATGTCGAAAAAATCAAAAGCTACATCAACTCTATTTCTGTATAGGAGACTACCGTATGAACACTTACCTGACCATCATGGTGACGATCTTAGTTCTTACTCAGATTGTCCGTATCATTCAAAACACCATTCAGCTTCGTCGGCAGTATAAGCTGTTTCAGGCTCAACTCGGACGGCTGGATGACATCACCCAAGAGGATCTTGATATGCAACGCAGAGCATATCGTTTGATCGTAGATCACTTTGAACGCAAGGGGAGTGAGGCGTAATGACCAAAGAAGAGGCTATCGCTGTCTTTGAATGTTTGGCAACAGAAATGACTGCAATTTTGGCAGGAATCCCAAAAAGCGAAGCCGCAGCGGATCAAATAAAAAGGTATATTGATGCCTATGATATAGCGATCTCCGCTCTTCGTATCCAGCAGAAGCAGGAGAGCGAATGTACAAAGTGTAGCGGCATTATGTATCGTCAAACAGACAGTGGGAAAATCATCCCAGTTGGTCAACGGTGTGGTGCAAAAATTACACCTCCCTGCTACGTGCCGGATGGAGATGGATGTGCTTATCAAATCTATGGAGACAACGACGATGAGCCAATAGGCCGTTGTAAATCTTGCCCATTGTGCCAAAGCGATAAGATCAGACATAAACAAGAGTCTGTACACAATGATCCTCTGGTGCTTGATGAGCTACGACAGATGCGCGGTGAACCTGTATGGTGTAAAGAGTTAGAATGCTACGGCATTGTGAAGATGGAGAAAGTCGGAAGCTGGGCGAACGAGCTATTTTTGGTTGGAACATGGCATAATGGCGATGCCGCCGTAAACTTTGAGTACGACATCAAATCACGCGGTCTTACGCTTTACCGGCATAAGCCGGAGGAGGGGGCGGTATGAGCAAGCCCATGAGCGAGCAAATGCAGAAATTGGCGGCTCGATACGAAAAGGCGACTGGTAAGAAGTTCAATGCGAAAACGAATGCACAGAAAATCCGTTCCATGACAGACGAGGAGCTGGCAGAATTGTTTGAAGAACTTTGCTACGACAGCATGGCGCATCGTGCCAAATATTGGCTACACTGGCTCCAGCAGCCAGCGGAGGAGGAACCGAAATGAACTTTAAGCAGTTTATCCGGTGGAGATTGGTTTGCTTTGTTCAAACTCACATCAGGCATTGCCAGGAATGCCTTGGCAGTAATGGGCACTGCCAAGAGTGTAACGACTGGCACCACTTATTCCGCAGAGACTGGCAACGGACGTATTGGAGAAGGAAGTGCTGATCATGAGCAATAATGCGAACTGCATTACCTGTAGGCATAAAAAGGACTTCTTAGTTCCGTGCGATTGGTTGAAAAACCAAAGAGCAGTGATTATGCCACCCTGCCCAAGATACGAGTCCGAAGAGGAGGATACCGATGCCCGAATTAAACTTAAAGCCATTACCTTGCCCATTTTGCGGTAGCACAAAGCTGAAAGTCGATCAGAAAGCAAGCAGTAATACGAAGTGGAACCCCGAAACAGGGAGATGCGATAAACTGGTCGTCGTTACAGTTCGTTGCAACAAATGCCACACGAGAGGCCCGACAGTCTCTATGTACGCAGGGTGGTATGATCGGCCTGTCCAGACTTTGAATAATGCTGCTATCGAAGCCTGGAATCGCCGCGCCAGAGAAGAGAAGCAAATTGATGTAGTCTTTTGCCGGGAGTGCAAGCTACAAGGCAACTGTTTCGCAGAAGATCATTTTAGTTTTGCTGGGATTAAAGATCCGTTCTGCTGTGTAGGAAAGCGGAAAGAAGGTGCCGACAATGAGCATTAACGACACAATCTGGCTTGGATTTACCTTGCCTAATTTGAAACCGTGCTATGGGAAGTGCAATCTTTGCATTTGGAAATACAACGGCGGATGCTCTGAATGGAACGGGTGGGCACTAATTAGAAAATGCAAAAAAAGAGCGTAGGTGAAAACCCTACGCTCTTATAGCTTTAGACTTCTTCACCGTTATCATTACTAATGAACCGGCCTTCAAAATGACAATCCATAGCGTCGGCAATTTCTATCAATTCTCTCTCGCTGAAATTGTCTCGCTTCAACTTGCCGCTGAGATTTTGAGAGGTACATCCGAGTCGAGAGGATAACTCTTTCAGGTTCATATTACGCTTGATCAGTGCAATCCGAATTTTCTCAGCCATTGGCATAATAGCACCTCCCAACTTTTAATTTCATTGTAAACCGAACAACTACGAAAATCAATAGAAAATTTCAAGAGTAAGTAAATGATGATTTTCTTCTTGACACAGGTAATCACTCAAGATATTATGTAACTGGAGAATTACCACCCATACAAAAGCAAGGAGGAGATAGTATGGCTGGATTAAAACGAACGGACAACAAAGGCCGTATCCTTAAAGACGGCGAGTCCCAGAGAAAAGACGGGTCGTACCGATATCGTTACACTGATGCTGACGGCATCCGTCATGACGTGTATAGTAAGCGGCTCGTTCCCACCGACCGCGTTCCTCCGGGCTGTAAAGACGACCTTAGTCTGAGAGAAAAGGAACGCAAAATCAACCGTGATCTGGAAGACGGTATCAAGGCTGCGGTCGAAAACAAGGCTACGCTCAATGATCTGTTCGAGCTGTATATGGCAAACAAGCCCGAGCTGAAAGATACCACTCGTAGCAATTACCTCTATATGTATAACAAGTATGTGAGGAATGATATTGGCAAGAAAAAGATAGCCAGTATCAAATATTCAGATGTCAAGGCTTTCTATAACAAGCTCATCAAAGAGAAGGGCTTTAAGCCTAACTCTATGGAAATTATTCACACTATCATTCACCCCGTATTTACTCTGGCCGTCCGTGATAACTACATCCGTATCAACCCGGCTACCGGAGCGATGGCGGAAATCAAAAAGAGCCACAACTGGGAGAAGCCAAAGCGTCACGCACTGACCATCGCGGAGCAGACGGCATTTATTGACTATATGAGAAATCACAAAGTTTATAATCATTGGCTCCCTTTGTTCACTGTTTTGCTTGGTACTGGATGCCGTATCGGTGAAGCCATTGGCCTGCGCTGGGAAGACTGCGACTTTGACGAAGGGATCATCAGTATCAACCACAATATGGTCTACCGAAAGTATGAGGAAGACGAAAAGGCGCGTTTCCATATCGTAACACCAAAAACAAGCGCCGGCGTCCGTATTGTGCCTATGTTATCAGAGGTCAAAGCCGCTCTGCAGTCAGAATGGGAAACACAAAAGATAGTCGGGTTCAATGAATCCGTTGTTGATGGGTATACTGGATTCATCTTCCAAAACCGCTACGGCGACCCTCTCTCTCCTCATAGTGTCAACCGAGCTATTGACCGCATTTGTGCCGCCTACATCGAAGATGAAACGGTGCTGGCCGATCAAGAGGGGCGAGATCCTGTATTGATTCGTCACTTTTCTGCTCATAATCTGCGTCATACTTTCTGTACGCGGTTTTGTGAGAACGAGCGAAATATTAAAGTCATTCAGGAAATCATGGGTCATGCTGATATTGAAACTACCATGAACATCTATGCCGAAGCTACGAAGGAAAAGAAGAAAGAATCTTTCTCCAACCTCGAAGGAAAAATCAAGATCTCTTGAGGAGGATTTCAATGGGAAAGCTGATAGATCTTACCGACCGCACATTCGATATGCTGACCGTTATAAAAAGGGTTGAGGACAGAAAACCAGGCCGTCCTATGTGGTTGTGCCAGTGTGAGTGCGGCAATACCGTTGTCGTGTCCTCTACAAATCTGCTACGAACCAATAGTACAAAATCATGCGGCTGTCTTCGGCATACTCCCTCTCCCACCCTCATTGATTTGAGGGGCAAAACATTTGGCAAGTTGAAAGTAATAGAGAAAGACCCAGACTCAAAACCAGGTAAAACGAAATGGATTTGCGAATGCAAATGCGGGAACATCGTGTCTGTCCTCTCCGATAGTCTCCGCAATGGAAAAACCAGATCCTGCGGTTGCGCCCGATCTCAGATCAAGCATGACCTTACAAATCAGACGTTCGGCTTTCTTAAAGTAATCGAGCCGGTAAAAAACGAGAGGATCAAAGGTAATGAAACTCGCTGGAAATGCCTCTGCCAGAATTGTGGGCGCACCGTTGAGGTTAGCAGCTATTGGTTGAGGCATAGCGATCCCTATGGACACTGTAAATGTACCAGATTTAACAAACCTTTGTAAAAGCCATTTACAACCTCTCTGAGCGCTTCAAATCTTAAAGGTGAAACTACCCTCGAACAATTTAATCGCCGCTCCTGCGTTGCCCAGCGGCTCCGCTGGCAAAAAAATAGGGTACAGAAATCCATTGTGGAAATCTGTACCCTTGTTTTATAAAAAAATAGGGAGCCAGCATTAAGCCAGCTCCCATAGAAGGTTTTACTTGTGACGATATTCTTTACACTTCGTTTCCAACAATACGAAGTCATTACACCTTTTCGCCAACGGTGTCTTGTCACCATTTATTTGCTTATGCTTATATAAAGCAGCTGCGTTCTTTCTGATTTTCTCTTGAATTGATTTAATGAACCGATACTCTGCCAAAAGAAGTGACCTATATGACGGGTCTCTTACCTGGTTAAAATTCACATATCGGCACTCCGAAATAGGAACGGGGAACATATTATTCAAATTGATTACAGCATAATCCTCAACCTTTAGGAAATCAAGCCCTTCCTTCATCTTTCTATGCTTTGGTTTGAATGAAGAAAGCGGGGCAAAATAGTCAAAGCCATTGATCTGTAAAACCACCCCTATGTACTTTCGTTCATTAGCTTGTCCCTTTTGACGATTATGAAAAAGGTGTGGCGCATATGGAACCAAGTAGTCAATATACGCTGCATCAATTTCATAAATCTTTATGCTTTCCATATTCCCTCCATTCAAACAGAAAGGGCGGGCACGAAGCCCGCCCTCCTGTTACAATCGCATTCTGAGTAGCGAAACACTCACTTGTAACTTTCTTGATCATAGAGTCAAGAGAAACTCACTCGATAACTTTCTCACTTAGGGCTGAGATACACCCCTGTTAAGAGTATTCCTACTCCTAAGTATATTATAAGTGCTTCACCCGAATTTGTCAAGTAGTAAAGTCTGCCACATAATGAGCCATCCAGTCAGGCATCTTCGCACGGAAGGTATCTGGCAACTTTTATTGTCGAGAGGCAAAACGATTTTGTCAAACAAGAGTATGTCAACTACTCCACACTCTTCACCAAGCATCGCTTGGGTGATCTTGCCGATCTAAAATTGTTTTTGAAATAAGAGGCTCTTCCAACCCTCCATATTTCAACTTCTCAACCCGCGTAATTTTGCTGGGGGTAACTCTGGGGTTTTGAAATGAAATGGGGTAAAGCTGGGGTAAAATGAAAATTGCTTCTCAAATACTACAACTTTTCACTCTTAAAACAGGCGTTTTGCCTTGTTTTTAACCAATTTCAGAACATTTTTCAAGTATTACTCTCCGAGCGGCTTCATCGTCGGGA
>ULVP01042800.1_pt1 | contig 45195 bp, 29 predicted proteins | sample 1959551 | NCBI WGS metagenome assembly ULVP01 (sample SAMEA4835789, study PRJEB28245) | human gut metagenome | biome: gut microbiome; material: fecal sample | place: Denmark | collected 2008 | reverse complement strand
GCTCAAATCTGCTATTTTTTGCTTTTTTAGTCATTCTTTTTAGAAAAAATTAGCAAGAATACTATTGAATGTATTTTAATACCGTTTTTATACATTGAGACAAATATATTAAAATATTTTACTAATACAAATGATATTAATCGTTATTTTCTTTTACGACCTCTATTCTTTACCCTAAATCCTTTGAAAATTCGACAATATGGTTGTATTGTGCAAGATGCATGAATCCATAGTTTGTTTCATATATATCCCGAAGCTCTCAGGAATTTCAACCAAGTACACATCTTAAAATGTTAATTAACAATTAAGCGTTTCCGAGTGTTATTTTCTAAACCTATCAGATTTTCTTGCTTTTTTCTATATACTTATTGTATAGATCTAAATTTATATGGATAGATTCTAATCAATAATTTAATTTGCTATGTAATCGTCTGCTTCCCGCTATATATATTACTTTGGTTATAAACAACTGATAAATAGCATGATGGGATAAATATTTCCACATATTAAAGTAATCTGTCTATTAGCTGAAGATTGTATACTTTCCGGTTGATAATCATAGACCACATAACATACTAACATCAACAGATTAATTACTAGGAAAATCTGGTTTACTCCCAAGGTTTTCTACAAGAAACAGACTGGTAATTCTGATGTTTCAGTACAAATTCGTATAACTTAATCATAGTCCTACAAGAACTATGTTCTCATTTGCATGGCAAATGTATGACAGATGTTAGGAATCATACCATGAATGTAAAGAATCTATAAGTAAGGTGGTTATCACCTCCTTGGATCTTATTCATATAGTGACTATTATTATTAAACAAAAAACAATTAGTATGTTGAAAATTGCAAGACCAGTCAGCTTTTTGCTGTTGTCTGCTGCTTTATGTTCCTCAGGAACAGTGTTCGCAGCTAATGAGACAGCAACTCCTAAAGTTGGTATTTCTCAGCAACAGAAAAGTTTGAAAGGAACAGTTAATGATGTACTGGGCCCCGTAGCAGGTGCTTCAGTTGTCGTAAAAGGTACGACGAACGGTACGGTTACTGACATGGACGGTAACTTTGTTTTGGAAGTGAATAGCGGTGATGTTCTTCAAATCTCTTTTATCGGTTATGTAACACAGGAAATCAAGTACACCGGACAAGCGACTTTGACTGTGAATCTGATGGAAGATACTCAGAAACTGGAAGAAGTCGTAGTTGTCGGTTACGGTACACAAAAGAAAGTGAACATGACCGGGGCTGTTGCACAGATTGACAGCAAAGCGTTAGAAAATCGCCCGGTTCAGAACGTTTCTACCGCATTGCAAGGTACTATGCCGGGTGTTCAGGTTACTTCCGGCGGTGGCCGTCCCGGACAGGATGGTGGTACGATTCGCGTGCGTGGTGTTGGTACATTAAACACGGCTGATCCTTATATTTTGGTGGATGGTATCGAAACCGGAACGATGAACTCGGTCGATCCGAACGATATCGAAAGTATTTCCGTATTGAAAGATGCTGCTTCTGCTGCGATCTATGGTTCGAAGGCGTCAAATGGTGTAATCTTGATTACGACAAAACGTGGTAAGACAGGTAAACCACGTATCTCTTATAATGGATATGTAGGTTTCCAGAAACCGACGGAAATGATTGACCGTATCAGCTCTTATGACTATGCGCGCTTGTATAGCCAGTCTATGATCGATGAAGGCTTGAATCCCCGTTTCAATGAAACTGATATTGAGAATTTCAGAAATGGTACTTCTCCTAACACGGATTGGTATGATGAAGCCTATAGAACCGGTGTACAGCATTCTCATAATGTAAGTGTGAGCGGTGGTACGGAAAATGCGAAGTATATGGGATCTGTCGGCTATTTGGGACAGACCGGTATTTTACCGAATGCGGACAGACAGCAATTTAATGCTCGTACAAATTTGGATCTGAAGCTGAATTCCAGATTGACGGTTCGTTTGAATTTGGCATATATCAAGAATGACTATTCCGACCCAATTTCTTCTTATGCATCTGGCATAAGTGAAACTGGTGATCCGAATAGTGCTGCCAGCTCTGATCAGATTATCCGTCAGTTGAACCGTATTGCTCCGTGGATTGTAGGTCGTGCTGAAGACGGTACTTATGGTACTATTGGAGATGGTAACCCACTTGCGTGGTTGGATGTTAACCAAACTGTTGACCGTAAAAATCAGAATTTCTCTGGTACCCTGTCTGCCGATTATAAAATCATCGACGGTTTAGTTGCAACAGTGACGGGTTCTTATGTTAACAATCAACAACACTATCGTGCATTTCAAAAATATATTCAGTACAATCCGAATAAGGAAACAGAACCGAATCGTTTGGAAGAACGTTTTACCGGTTGGCATCGTGCAAACTTTGATGCATTGTTGAATTTTGACAGACAATTCGGTGAACACGGTTTGAAAGCAATGGCAGGTTGGCATACGGAAAAGTATGACTACACCTATAACCAGCAGTTCCGTAAGAATTTCCCGACTAATGATCTGACCGATATCGCGGCTGGAGATGCTGCTACTCAGAAGAACAATGGCTATACACGTGAGTTGGCGATGATTTCTTGGTTCGGACGTATTAACTATGATTATGCCGGCAAATATTTGTTGGAAGGTAATATCCGTTCTGATGCTTCTTCCCGTTTTGCTGATGGTAATCGTTGGGGATATTTCCCTTCTTTCTCTGCTGCATGGCGTATTAGTGAAGAAGGTTTCATGGAAAATACGAAAGATTGGTTGAACAACTTGAAGATTCGCGGATCATGGGGGTTACTGGGTAATCAAGATGCATTGACTGATTATTATCCTTGGATGAATACCTATAATCTAGATGCAAGTTATCCGTTAGGAGGTGCTTTGCAGTCGGGGTATTATCAGAAAGCATATAAGCTGTCTTCTATCTCTTGGGAAAAATCTCGTACATGGGGACTTGGTTTTGATGCGACAGTCAATAACAAGATCAATGTGACATTTGACTACTATGACCGTAGGACAACAGGTATTATCATGGATGTTCCGGTTCCGGCAGAATTTGGTTTGGATGCTTATAAAGATAATGTAGGTGAAATGTCCAATCGAGGTGTTGAAGTGATTCTGAGCTACAATAACAAATGGGGTGATTGGTCGTTTGGTGCAACCGGAAACTTCTCGTACAACAAAAACGAATTATTGGATTTAGGTTTGAGTCCGGATGCCGGAGGTGTAACGGCTGATCCGAACAATGGCAATAAGGTTCGTAAGATTGGTGAAGCGCTGAACACATATCGTGTTTATAAAGCAGATGGTTTCTTTGAATCGGATGAAGCAGCTCAGGCTTGGATGGATAAATATTCCACACAGGCAGGTTATCCGTTTGGAACTAAAAAGTTCAAGGGAGGTGATCTGATCTATCAGGATGCAAACGGTGATGGTAAAATGACGGCTGATGACCGCGTCCTTGCAGGTTCTTCAGATCCTAAATTTACGTTTGGTTTGAATCTGAATGCTGCTTATAAAGGCTTCGACTTATCCATGTTGTTTACGGGCGCGGCTGGCGTGCATCGTTTGATCAACCAGGAAGTAACAGGCTATTTCGGTGGCGATGACTCACATCCGGCAACTGTATGGTTGGATGCTTGGACACCGGAAAACAAAGATGCAACGATGCCACGTGTGGCTTATGATGTAACATCTCCGAGTCTGTCATCTAATGTCGTGTCTACATTCTGGTTGCAGAATTCCAGCTATTTGCGTATGAAGAACCTGCAATTCGGTTATACACTTCCGAAGAATGTGATCAAATCGGTTGGAATTGAAAACGTACGTTTCTACTACTCTGTAGAAAACCTGTTTACTATCCATAATATGCTTGTCAATGTGGATCCGGAAATCGGAGATGAACGCGGTTCCAGTTTCCCGTTAACTCAGACACATGCTTTTGGTGTGAATGTGACATTCTGATAAGAACGATTGTTTAAGATTAAAATTAAAGAATAAAATATGAAACGTGTATTAGTATATATGCTGGCCGGGATGGCATTGGTCGGGACTTCCTGTTCGGACTTTTTGGATACGATTCCCCATGACGCACTGTCTCCCAGCACAACTTGGCAAACAGAAAAGGATGCTGAAAAGTTTTTGATTGGTTGTTATGACGGTTGGGCTGATGAAACGGGTATTCTGTATTGGGATTGTGCTTCCGATTTCGGTTTCAATTTCCATGTCCATGAAAATTATCGGAATATCGGAAATGGTAGTATGACTGCCAGCAACGCAGTTGCAGATTATTATAAATTTGGAATGATCCGTCGTTGTAACGATTTCTTGACCAATATCCAAAATATTGAATTTGCGGATGCAAAGAAGAAAGACAATATGATTGGTCAGGTGAAAACGATCCGGGCTTATACTTATTTCAATATGAACTGGCAGTATGGCGGTGTACCTATTATCGATTCTTATGAAACAGCTGAAGAAGCACAAGTTCCCCGCAATACGGAAGAAGAGGTGAAAAAGTATATCTACGACGAGTTGGATGCTGCTATCCCGATGTTAGATGATGCTCCTGCCGCAAGTGGTTATATTGCCAAAGGTACGGCTTTGGCTATCAAGATGCGTTCAGCCCTTTATTATGCCGACTACCAGCGTGCGAAAGAGGCTGCAAAAGCTATTATGGATTTAGGACAGTATGAACTGGATCCGAGCTTTGAAAATATATTTATGGTGAGCGGACAGAATTCGAAAGAAATCATAGCTGCTGTGCAACATGATGAAAATCTGTATTCAAATTGGATGATCGCCACGATGTATAACAATTCGGATGCAGGTTGGTCTTCTATGGTTCCATCCAAAAATCTGATTGATGCGTATGAAATGAGTAATGGTTTGACAAAAGAAGAGGCTGGTAGTGGTTACGATCCTGTTCATCCTTTTGCAAATCGTGACCCGCGTATGGCAATGACGGTTCTTTATCCGGGTATGGATTGGGTTAATTATAAGGGAGAAGAAACGATCATTAACACATTGGATAAGGAGGTGAATGGTAAAACGAATCCGGATCATCCGGGTACGGCCAACAACTCTTCGAAGACGGGTTTGACTTGGGCTAAATATTTGGCTCCGATGTCTCAATATGGAGATGTTTGGTCTTCGAATGCGCAGACGATCATTTTCCGGTATGCAGAAGTATTATTGACATATGTGGAAGCTGAGAACGAATTGAACGGCCCGTCTGCTGAAATATACGATATGTTGGATCAGATTCGTACGCGTGTAGGTATGCCGAAAGTAGATCAGAGTAAATATGGTACTAAAGAAACATTGCGTGAATTGATTCGTCGCGAACGTTCTATCGAGTTAGCTGGTGAAGGCCTTCGTCGTGCCGATATTCTTCGTTGGAAAGATGCAAGTGGCAAGATGGTTGCTGAAACGGTATTGAATGCTCCTTTGGAAAGCTTCACCGGAACGATCAATTATGATGAAAAAGATCCGTACAAACGTGCAGTCATAAGTGGTGTCGAATTAGTTGAAAACCGTTCGTTCGCTCCTCATAACCGGTATTTACCGATCAAGCAGGATGCACTTGATAAAAACAAGCAATTGAAACAGAATGACGGTTATTAATAAGAACTGATATATTTATCATGTTTTAAGAGGGATATATTGGATCATTTCCAATATATCCCTTTCCTTTGTACAGAAAAACACTAACATAGCATGAAGCATTATCGAATTTTCTCTTTTATCTTGTTGTTCATTTGTGCTGCATTCGGACAAAGTTGCAGTATCTCCTCTTCCGGCCGGGAAGTCCTGGACATGAATACCGACTGGGCTTTTTATCGGGGGGATGTGGTGGAAGGGAGCCGGACGGATCTGGATGATTCAGGATGGATACCTGTCGCACTACCCCATATCATGCAACTGGAAATGAAACATTGCGGCGGGAACTCCATTTATGACGGGATCGGTTGGTATCGCCGTTATTTCAAACTGCCTGCGAAGTATAAGGATAAACGGATTGTCGTCTCTTTTGAAGGAGTGATGACGAATTGCGATGTTTATCTGAACGGCCAAAAAGTGACGGAGCATCATGGCGGTTATATGGGATTTGTCGCTGACCTTACGAACCGTATCGATTGGAACGGCAATAATGTGCTGGCTGTCCGGGTCTCTGCCGAGCCGGACCCGCTGACACCTCCGGGAAAGCCGCAAGACAAGATGGACTTCTATTATTATAGCGGGATTTATCGGGATGTCCGGATGGTGATTACGGACAAAGTATATATCACCGACCCGTTAGAGGAAGATCTTGTTGCCGGTGGAGGTCAGTTTGTGACGTTTCCCGAAGTAACGAAAGACAAGGCGAGGGCACATCTTGCGACTCATGTCCGGAATTTGACGGATAAAGATCAGACATTGTCTGTTTTCTCGCAACTGGTCGATTCGGCTGGCCACGTTATTGCTGAGGCTGAAACACCGATCACCTTGCACAAGCAATCGGACAGAACGGTGGAGCAGGACCTCTTTGTTAACCAGCCTGCTTTATGGCATCCTTATACGCCTAATCTCTATACTTTGCGTACGCAATTATTATCGGAAGATAAAGTGCTCGACGAAACCACCCGGAAAATCGGTATTCGTACGATCCGGTACACGGCCGAGGAAGGATTCTTTATCAATGGTGAAAAACTGTATATGCGCGGAGCCAACCGTCACCAGGCTTTTGCCAATGTTGGGGATGCGGCTTCCAACTCAATGCAGGTACGGGATGTGATCGACCTGAAACGGGGTGGTTATAATGCGGTTCGCGCCGCCCATTATCCGAATGATCCGGCTTTCTTGGAGGCGTGTGACCGGTATGGGCTGTTAGTAGTGGAGTGTATTCCCGGATGGCAGTTCTATAATCCGGATTCAATCTTTATTGAACGTTTGTATGAAATCGGACGCCAGATGATCCGCCGTGACCGGAATCATCCTTCTGTTGTCCTTTGGGAAACGGCTTTGAACGAATCCCGTTATCCGGTCTCTTTGGCAAAAGAGATTTTCGAACTGTCTCATGCCGAATATCCGGGCGATCAGATGTACACGGCAGGTGATTACTTCGGGCATGCGGAAATGGAGCCCTATTATGATGTCTTTTATAAACAGGTTTCCAAATTCCCGAAAGACGGGGATGTGATGAGTAATTATCCGGAAGATTTTATAGTAGTCAAGCCGTTGTTTACCCGCGAATGGGGAGATGGCGTGGGCGAAAAGCCACGTGTCAGCTTGAAAGAAAGCGAGGAAGAACAGATGCGCCAGTGCCGCAGCCGTATCGAGCAGTTGAATGGTAAAGGCTATTTTGACTGGTGCATGCTGGATGCCAATCCACATATGGGTGGACATTTCGTTTGGAGCTACAATGACTATGCACGGGGCAGCCAGGATGAAACGATGTATAGCGGTGTGGTGGATATCAACCGGTATCCGAAATTCAGCTACTTCATGTTGCAGAGTATGAGGGACAAAGCAGTTTCACAACCCGGATTGTATGAAGGGCCGATGGTCTTTATCGCTTCCTATAATGCTTCGGGAGATTTCGCCTCGTCTACAACAGATATAACGGTTTTTTCCAACTGCGACGAAGTCCGTCTTTATCGTAATGAGAAGTTGATCGGAACTCAGACACGGGAAGAACGGACACCTCTGTTTCGTTCGATTGTCGAGAAAGGCGGCAGTCCGGTGTTCGTCTTTAATGCCGGGGAATATGAAACTGGAACGTTAAAGGCGGAAGCGCTGGTTGACGGAAAGATTGTGGCAACCCACAGTGTGAGCACTCCGGGAAAAGCCGATCGTCTGGTTGTGGACATTAAGACGGATGGCATTGTTCCTGTTGCCGACGGCTCGGATATGATTCCTGTCTACTTTAAGGTCTGTGACAAGAACGGTTCTTTGATCTACAACTCTGGACAGGAAATCCGGATTCTGGTGTCTGGTGAAGGAGTGCTGGTCGGAGATACGATCAGCCGTATCGGTATCAATCCTCAGAAGGTGGAAGGTGGCGTTGGTTTCGCATTTGTCCGCACGACGAAGAAAGCCGGTAAGATTACGGTGAAAGCGACAGCAGAGGGTTTGTTCGCCGGTGAAGAGGAAATCAGCACGAAGCCGTTTGAAGGGAAGTCTCTGCCTGATGGAAAACATGCTCTGTTTACGGGGAAAGAGGAAGACAATGTTGTGGTAAAACCTTCTTCCTGGCAGAAGCGTATCTTGGAGAAACCTCGCCTGAAAATCGCGTCGGTTCAGGTTGGAAGCAGCCAGGACGGGTATCCTGCTTCCAATATAATCGACAATGACGATCATACTTGGTGGATTGCCGGAGAAGACCGGTTGCCACAGGTAGTCACTTTGGTGCTGGACCGTCCGACATACGTGGCTGCCAGCCGTATCCTTTTCCAGAAAGACAGTTCTTCCTATAAGCATAAGGTAGAGACTTCTGAGGATGGCGAACGGTGGGAACTCTTGTATGAGCGTGAATGTACGGGCTGGGAATTTAAGCCGATGACGGTTGACCGGGAAGTGAAATATCTCCGCTTGACAATCGAGAATGTTTCCGAAGGGCGTGCCGGCCTGGGGGAAATCTCGCTCTATTAATATATTATATAACGTATAACACGTCTAATCTGAATAGCATGAAAAGAATAGTATATATGTTGGCAGTCCTGTTCTACGGGACAAGCCTTTTTGCACAAGACAAGCCGTTCGACATTGAGCATGCGCCGGCTCCTTTGTTCCGTTGTCCTATCTATGACGGCCCTACCGACCCGACGCTCGAATGGAACGCGGAGCGGCAGGAATGGTGGATGTTCTACACGCAACGCCGTGCCAATGTCCCTAACTTGCAGGAAGTGGCCTGTGTATATGGCAGTAAAGTCGGGATCGCGGCAACCAAGAACAACGGTAAAAACTGGTATTATGTCGGGACAGCGAACCTGCCGGAACCCATGCAAGGACAGAGCACTTTCTGGGCTCCCGATGTGTTCAAGCATAAGGACACTTATTACATGATCGTGACCTTTATCCCCGGTATTCATCCTTTCTGGGGAGGTGATGCCCGGCTTGTCTTTTACAAAAGCAAGGATCTGATGAACTGGGATCTGGTGGAGGAAATAGAAGGTACACATGGTTGTATCGACGCTTCGGCGTTTCAGATGCCGGACGGAACATGGAAGATGTGGTACAAGACTCCCGATTCCAAGACGAATACGGGTGTGAGCAAGGATTTGACGACTTGGAAGGTAACCGGCAAATGTGAGATTGACGATGTCCCGCATGAGGGGCCGATCGTCTTTTATTGGAAAAATAAATACTGGAACATCATCGACGAATGTAATCTGGGATATGTCGGCTTGCACTGTTACGAATCGGACGATGCGACTAACTGGACCTATAATTCGACAATCCTGAACAAACCGGGCCTCCGTCCGGACGATTTCGACCAGGGAAGGCATTGCGATGTCGTTGTGATCGGAGACCGTGCTTTTATTTTCTATTTCACTCATCCGGGACGGACGTATAAAATGGACGGTATGGAAGTGGAAGAAAATACTTGGAACTATCATCGTGCCTCTATCCAGATAGCCGAATTGGAATATGTGGATGGAAAGATTGTTTGCGACCGGGATAAGTATGCAAAGAAAGTCCCGTCACCTATCGAGCGGAAGAAGAAGTAAACGGGAATAAAAAGAGGTATAAAATGAAAATAGATCGTTTGTTTGTTGTTTCTTTAGGGGCAATCACCGGATTGGCTTCTTGCTCGTCCGGCCAGGAGGAAGAGGCGCAAAGACCGAATATCCTGATCCTGCTCGCGGATGATGCCGGATATGCGGATTTTGGATTTATGGGGGCGACGGATATCCAGACACCTAACATCGACCGCCTGGCAGCCGAAGGGTGTATCTTTACGGATGCCCATGTGGCGGCGACGGTGAGCAGCCCTTCGCGATCCATGATGCTGACGGGCCGCTACGGACAACGCTACGGATATGAATGTAACCTGGATAAGCTGGGAGATGGCCTTCCTGACGATGAAGAATTGCTTCCGGCTTTGTTGAAACGGTATGACTACCGTACGGGCTGTATCGGAAAATGGCATTTGGGCTCCGAACCCTCCCTGCGTCCGAATGCGAAAGGCTTCGATACGTTCTACGGGCTTTTGGCCGGCCATCGTTCTTATTTCTATGATCCTGAAACCAGTGATAAGGATGGCAACCTGCAACAATACCAGTACAACGGGCGGAAACTGTCTTTCGACGGTTACTTCACCGATGAACTGGCTTCTAAGGCACAGCAGTTTGTTACGGAGAGCGAGCAGCCCTTTATGCTGTATATGTCCTTTACCGCTCCCCATTCTCCCAATGAAGCGACGGAAGAGGATTTGGCGCGTTTCGAAGGACAGCCCCGCCAGAAGTATGCGGCTATGATGTATGCGCTGGATCGTGGTGTCGGCAAGATTGTGGACGAACTGAAAGCGGCGGGCAAGTTCGACAATACGATTATATTCTTTTTGAGCGACAATGGCGGTTCCACGACCAACCAGTCCTCCAACCTTCCGCTGAAAGGGTTCAAGGGAAATAAGTTCGAAGGTGGACAACGGGTTCCGTTCTTTGTCGTTTGGGGCGATCGTTTCAAGCGGGACCAACGTTTCACCGGGCTGACTTCTTCGTTGGACATTTTTGCCACAGTGGTGGATGCGTTGGACATTCCGGAAGAAGGATTGCACAAGCCGATCGACGGTGTCTCCCTGTTGCCGTATCTTTCCGGGGAAAAAAGCGGTAATCCGCATGAAGCCTTATTCTGGCGTAAGATGGATACACGGGCCATCCGTTCCGGTTCGTACAAGTTGATCATTACTCGTGGTGTCGATTCCGTCCTGTATAATATGGATCAGGACGTGGAAGAGATGCACGATCTTTTATCTTCCGAGCCGGAGAAAGCACGGGAACTCATGGAGCAGTTGAGCGAATGGGAGCAGGCCTGTTGCAAAGATCCCCTTTGGATAGAAGAGGGTTGGGCCGAAATCACAAACGGCCTGCATGAACGTTTGATGAAAAACAAGATAAGGACGGCACAGGATCTTTGATAAAAAAGCCTCGGCATAAAGTCGAGGCTTTTTTTATGGATAAATTGTATCTTTGCAGCCATAAAAGAGAAAAAATATGATTTCTGTTGAAGGACTTACAGTTGAGTTTGGCGGGTTTACGCTTTTTGATGATGTTTCGTTTGTGGTAAATAAGAAGGATCGTATCGCACTGGTGGGAAAGAACGGTGCGGGAAAATCGACGATGCTGAAAATATTTGCCGGCTTGCAGTCTCCTACCTCCGGGACGGTCAGCGTACCGAAGGAGACGACGATCGGTTATCTTCCCCAGCAGATGAAGCTGGCGGATACACAGACGGTACGCGAAGAGGCGGAACATGCCTTCGAGCATATCCATGAGATGGAAAAGGAGATAGAACGGCTGAACCAGCAACTGGCCGAGCGGACAGATTATGAAACGGAATCGTATCAGAACCTCATAGACCGTGTCACGCATCTGACGGAACATTTCCAGATGATGGGCGGAAACAATTACCATGCCGAGTTGGAACGGACGTTGATCGGCTTGGGATTTAGCCGTGAGGATTTCGACCGGCCGACCTCCGAGTTCAGCGGGGGATGGCGCATGCGTATCGAGCTTGCCAAGCTCCTGCTCCGCAAGCCGGATGTCCTGCTGCTGGACGAGCCGACCAACCATTTGGATATAGAGTCCATCCAATGGCTTGAAAACTTCATTGCGACACGTGCCAATGCGGTGATCCTTGTTTCACATGACCGGGCGTTTATCGATAATACGACTTTCCGGACGATAGAGATAGAGCTTGGGAAGATTTATGACTATAAGGTAAAATACTCCGAATATGTGGAATTGCGTAAAGAGCGCCGCGAACAACAACTTCGTGCCTTTGAAAACCAGCAGAAGAAATTGGCCGATACGGAAGCTTTCATCGAGCGTTTCCGCTATAAAGCGACCAAGTCCGTGCAGGTGCAATCCCGTATCAAACAATTGGAAAAGGTTGAACGCATAGAGGTGGACGAAGTGGATACGGCTATGCTGAGCCTGAAATTCCCTCCGGCTCCCCGTTCCGGTTCCTATCCGGTGATTGCGGAAGATGTGGCCAAGCGCTATGGCGACCATCTGATTTTCGAGCATGCCACTTTCACTATTAACCGCGGAGACAAAGTCGCTTTTGTCGGCAAGAACGGTGAAGGTAAGTCCACGCTGGTTAAATGCATAATGGGAGAGATCACCGATTTTACAGGAAAGCTTCAGTTGGGGCATAATGTGAAGATCGGCTATTTTGCACAGAACCAGGCACAGTTGCTGGATGAGAATATGACCGTTTTCGATACGGTGGATTACGTGGCACAGGGGGACATCCGTCTGAAGATACGGGACATATTGGGGGCTTTCATGTTCGGTGGAGAAGCGTCGGACAAGAAAGTGAAGGTATTGTCTGGTGGAGAAAAGACCCGTCTGGCCATGATCCGGCTGTTGTTGGAACCGGTGAACCTGTTGATCCTCGACGAACCGACCAACCATTTGGACATGCGTTCGAAAGATGTGCTGAAAGATGCTTTGAAAGAGTTTGACGGTACGGTTATCGTCGTCTCGCACGACCGTGAATTCCTGGATGGACTGGTAGACAAGGTTTATGAATTCGGAAATAAACGGGTGATCGAACATTTGGGAGGTATTTATGATTTCCTGGAACATAAGAAGATGGATAGTTTGTGCGAATTGGAACGTTCCACCCAAACGACAACCTCTATGGAAAGAAACGCTTCGGAGCCGACCCGAAACAAGCTCTCTTATGAAGCCCGCAAGGAACAAAGCAAGGCAATCAAGAAAGTTGAAAAAGCGATAGCCGAATCCGAAAAGAAAATAACGGAACTCGAAAACTCCATTGCTGCTATCGAGGCCAAGCTCGCCACTCCCGAAGGGGCGGCGGATGTTTCCTTATATACCGAATATTCCGAATTGAAGAAGAAACTTTCCGACACGATGGATCTCTGGACGGAACAGACCCTCGAACTGGAAGAACTGAATGCAGCCAATAGTTAGCAGTCGATTCTTGGTAGATACGAATCATAAATGATGATTTGCAGTCCTGCTATTTAAGCATGGATTGCGCGGATTTCCGATCCTGCTAAAATAAGGATACTGTAATTATAACTAATAAACAAATACACAGATATTTACTGCCATTACTACCATTCTTTTACTTTTCGCCCTTAGTCGAAAAGGCTTTTGACAAGTGTCGAAAGGGCTTTTGACCAAGGGCGAAAAGATCTTCGACCAAGGGCAAAAGGTCAATGATTGGGCTGTTTGACAATAGAAGCATGGCTATTGTCACTTAAATAAAACCTTCCTGGACCGACTTGCTCTCTCTGTTTTGAAAAAGTAAATATTAACGCTTGGTTTTTAACCCTCTTTAGAAAATCTTCCTACCTTTGCCTACTTAAAACTAAAAAACACAAACTTAATTCTTGCGCTATGTTAACTCAGATTATAAATGGCAAGATCCTTACCCCACAGGGCTGGTTGAAAGACGGTTCTGTTCTGATAAGCGATAACAAGATTTTGGAAGTGACTAACTGCGATCTGGCAGTGGTAGGAGCCACTTTGATAGACGCTAAAGGCATGTATATCGTGCCGGGCGGAGTAGAAATTCATGTTCACGGCGGTGGAGGCCGTGACTTTATGGAAGGTACCGAAGAAGCGTTCCGGGCAGCGGTAGCCGCTCACATGCAGCATGGTACGACCAGTATTTTCCCCACATTGTCATCCTCGACCATCCCGATGATCCGCGAAGCAGCTGCAACGACTGAAAAGTTGATGGCGGAAAAAGACAGTCCTGTCCTGGGGCTTCATCTGGAAGGGCATTACTTCAACATGAAGATGGCCGGCGGGCAGTTGCCGGAAAATATCAAGAATCCGGATCCGGAAGAATACATTCCCCTGTTGGAAGAGACACATTGCATCAAACGTTGGGATGCCGCTCCCGAATTGCCGGGTGCCATGCAGTTCGGTAAATACGTCACCTCGAAAGGTGTGTTGGCATCTGTCGGTCATACGCAAGCCGAATACGAGGATATTCAGACTGCCTACGAAGCCGGATATACCCATGCCACGCACTTCTACAATGCGATGCCCGGTTTCCACAAACGTCGTGAATATAAATATGAAGGTACGGTCGAGAGTATTTATCTGATCGACGACATGACGGTCGAGGTGGTTGCCGACGGTATCCATGTGCCTCCGACGATCCTTCGTCTGGTCTATAAGATCAAAGGCGTGGAACGTACTTGTCTGATCACCGATGCGCTGGCTTGCGCCGCAAGTGACAGCCAGACGGCGTTTGACCCGCGTGTGATCATCGAAGACGGTGTTTGCAAGCTGGCCGACCGTTCAGCTCTTGCCGGCAGCATTGCGACTATGGACCGCCTGATCCGTACGATGGTTCAGAAAGCCGAGATCCCGTTGGAAGATGCCGTTCGCATGGCTTCCGAAACTCCGGCACGCATCATGGGTGTTTACGACCGTAAGGGGTCTTTGCAGCGAGGTAAGGATGCGGACATCCAGATTCTGGATAAGGACTTGAATGTCCGTGCTGTCTGGGCGATGGGTAAATTAGTGGAAGGAACGAATAAACTGTTTTGATTTATGCTGACACAAATAATAAATGGCCAGATCCTTACCCCTCAGGGATGGTTGAAGGATGGCTCCGTATTGATTAGCGATGGAAAGATTCTGGAAGTGACGAACAGCGACCTGGCTGTTATCGGCGCCAAGGTGGTGGATGCCAAGGGTATGTATATCATTCCCGGTTTCGTAGCCATGAACGTGCATGGCGGAGGCGGCCATGATTTTAAGGAATGTACGGAAGAAGCCTTCCATAGTGCTATTGCCGCCCATATGAAACACGGTGCGACTACTATTTTTCCCACTTTGTCGTCTTCTCCTAAAGAATCGATCTGCAAGGCAGTCTCCATTTGTGAGAAGCTGATGGCGGAAAAGGACGGTCCCGTATTGGGACTTCATGTGGAAGGACCGTATCTGAATGCCAAGATGGCCGGTAACCTTTATGATGTGAAAAATCCGGATAAGGAAGAATATATGTCTATCCTGGAAAGTACGAACTGTATTAAGCGTTGGGATGCCAGTCCTGAATTGCCGGGTGCGCATGATTTCGCCTGTTATCTCAGGTCGAAAGGTATTCTGGCTGCCATTACGCATACGGAAGCCGAATTCGAGGATATCAAAGAAGCCTATGCGGCAGGTTTTACCCATGCGGCACAGTTCTACAACGCAATGCCCGGTTTCCACAAGCGTCGTGAATATAAATACGAAGGAACGGTGGAAAGTGTTTTCCTGATGGATGATATGACGGTGGAAGTAATTGCCGACGGTAAACATTTGCCTTCTACGATTCTTCGCTTGGTGTATAAGCTGAAAGGTGTGGAACGCACGTGTCTGGTAACCGATGCGTTGTCTTATGCTGCAAGCGATGTGAAACCGGACGAAGGCTCACGTATTATCATTGAAGATGGTGTTTGCAAGTTGGCCGACCATTCTTCGCTTGCCGGAAGTATCGCTACGATGGATGTGCTGGTCCGTACGATGGTTCAAAAAGCCAATATCCCATTGGCCGATGCCGTTCGCATGGCTTCCGAAACTCCGGCACGCCTGATGGGGGTATCCGACCGTACGGGTACGTTGCAGCGCGGAAAAGATGCCGACATCATCATCCTGGACCGTAACTTGACTGTCCGTGCCGTTTGGTCGATGGGAAACCTGGTTCCGGCTGCCAATACGCTGTTTTAAGAAGATTAGAACTGATAAAGAATGAAGAACAGGTTTGTGGATGACGCGGATAAAACGGATTGGAATTATTTTATCCGTTAAGATCCGTCCGATCCGTGTCATCCGTGAACCTGGTTCTTAAATGATACATTTGATTCATCTCTGCCAAAATCCGTAATATCAATATTTCCTATAACCGTATTGATTTTTTAAATGCTCTGTAAAGCTAAGTTCGTTTATTTATTAGTATATTTGTGATTCAAGTTATGATATAATATACTAAATCGAGAATTAAACATGAAAACAGACCTTAGTTCGCAGATTACCCTGACGCGAATACCGCAGCGGTATTATCGTCCGGAGAATGCTTTTGAGCATTCAGTTTTGACCCGTCTGGAAAAGATCCCGACAAACATCTACGAATCGGCCGATGAAGGTTCGTTTGCCATCGCTAAGGAGATTGCAGACCAGATTCGCAAGAAACAGGAAATCGGTGAAAACTTTGTGATGGCTATTCCCGGAGGCCGTTCTCCGCTGAGCGTATATAAAGAATTGATCCGTATGCATAAGGAAGAACAACTGAGCTTCCGCAACGTGGTTGTCTTTGTTGAATATGAATTCTTCCCGCTTGTCTCTCCTTCCGCCGGCAACGTGGCACAGTTGAAAGAGGCTTTGCTGGACCATATCGATATTGCCCCTGAGAATGTTTATTCTCCCGATGGATGCATGCCGAAAGATGCCATCATCGATTTCTGCCGGATGTACGAAGAAAACATCCAGAAGGCAGGTGGTTTGGATTATATCCTGTTAGGTGTGGGACATGCGAGCAACATTATGTTTAACGGTGTAGGTGCGACGCTGAGTTCGCGTACCCGTCTGGTTCTGTTGGAAGGAACTGCCCGTAAGGAAGCTTCCCGTACGTTCCCGTCACTGGACAATGTGCCTGCGGGAGTCATCACGATGGGGATCGCTACCATGATGAAAGCCCGTAATGTGATCCTGATGGCGTGGGGTGAAGATAAGGCGAAGATCATCGCCAAAACGGTGGAAGGCAAAGTGAGTGACGCTGTTCCCTCTTCTTACCTCCAGAATCATACGAATGCGAAAGTCGTAGTCGATCTGTCTGCCGCGTATGATCTGACACGTATCAGTCATCCTTGGCTGGTTACCAATTGCGAGTGGGATAACAAGCTGATCCGTCGCGCAATCGTTTGGTTGTGCCAGTTGACAGGCAAACCGATCTTGAAACTGACAAACAAGGATTATAGCGAAAACGGCCTGGGTGAGCTGCTCGCCCTGTACGGTTCGGCCTATAATGTGAATATCCGGGTATTCAACGATATCCAGCACACGATTACCGGATGGCCGGGCGGCAAGCCGAATGCCGATGATTCAAACCGTCCCGAACGTGCAACTCCGTATCCGAAGAAAGTGATTATCTTCAGTCCGCATCCGGATGACGATGTAATTTCGATGGGCGGTACATTCCATCGTTTGTGTGAACAGCATCACGATGTACATGTCGCTTACGAAACTTCCGGCAATATTGCCGTAGGGGATGAAGAGGTAATCCGCTATTGCGAATATCTGCGCGACGTTTGTGCCAAATATACGGAAGACGAAACGGTTAAGAAGAAAGCCGAAGAAATCATCCATTTCCTCCGTTATGAAAAGGTGGAAGGTGAAGCTGAAAAACGCGATGTCCTCTTTATGAAAGGCACGATCCGCCGGGAAGAAGCCCGTGCAGGTGCCCGTTACAGCGGGATCAAGAGTGACGATCATATCCACTTCCTCGACTTGCCTTTCTATGAAACAGGGCTGGTGAAGAAGAACGACTTGAGCGAAGCGGATATTGCCATCGTGAAGAAGTTGCTGACGGATGTGAAACCTGATGAGATGTTTGTCGCCGGTGACCTTGCCGATCCGCATGGAACTCATCGTGTATGTCTGAATGCCGTTCTGGCAGCTATCGACGAGCTGAAGGATGAAGAATGGCTGAAGAACTGCCGCATCTGGATGTACCGCGGGGCTTGGGCCGAATGGGAAATGGACCATGTGGAAATGGCTGTTCCTATCTCTCCCGAAGAATTGCGGCATAAGAGAAATGCGATCCTGAAACACCAGTCTCAGGCTGAAAGTGCACCGTTCCTCGGAGACGACGAACGTTTGTTCTGGCAGCGTGCCGAAGACCGTAACCGTGCTACTGCCGAACTGTATCATCAGTTAGGCCTTGCATCTTATGAAGCGATGGAAGCATTCGTACAATATGTTCCGGTTCGATAAGTAAACCGGATTGTTATAAAAAAGAGAGGGCGGCCCGATCATCGGCCCCCCCTTCCTTGTTGTTTAATATATATATAAATTAGTAAGTGGTTCCCTGGAAAACGTTGGAGTCTGAATAGGGAAGCAATGTTCCGTTCATTGTCAGGTTGTTTCCTGAGAAGTTCGGGTCTACGGTAACCATTGCATTATTGGTCCCGCTGTATAATACCAGGTTTACGGTTGCAGAGATAAAGATACCTTGTACGCTCATGGACAGATACACGTTTCCGTTGTTTTCTTGTTTGACCTGTACATTGGATGCCGAGCCTTGTACGGTGATGCCGCCTAATCCGTTAGGACCGGGGTAAGGAGAGTTGGATGCGATCTGAACCATGGCCTGTCCGTCATTCAACGAAACGAAGTTAGTGTTTGAGTTTACATAGTAAACACGTCCGTTCAACGGTTGTACGGAGTTGGCTTCGAGCACGAACGACCGGTTTGTGATAGCCTGCATGGCATTGTTGAATGCTTCTTCGCCCATAACGGCGTCCTTAGCTAACCTTTCTTCTTTTTTCTCTTTTCTTTCCTGCTTTTTTTCAGCTTTTTCTGCGGCTTTACTTGTCTGAGCCTGCACATGTGTCATGCCACCCAACAGAAGGGTGAAGATCACCATCATAGATACAATTCTTTTCATACGACTTAGTTTAAAACGTTTATTCAAAAATGTAATAAAAGAACAAGCAGATAGGGGAAATGTTTAAAATCTCCCGTATTTTTGCAGGTATAATAATCGTTTGATATGAAAATAGATGTTTGTTTTTCACCGGCATTATATCCGGTCTATCATAATCCGGAAGCTATCGTGGTGGTCGTGGATGTGTTTCGGGCAACGACGACGATGGCCGCCGCTTTTAGTAACGGAGTGCGCAGTATCCGTCCGGTCGCTACCGTTGAAGAGGCTGAGGCATATAAGGCAAAAGGCTGGCTGGTCGGAGCGGAACGGAATGTGAAGCGATGTGGTTTTGCCGATTTCGGAAATTCCCCGTTTGATTATACGGCGGAAAAGGTTTCCGGGAAAGATATTGTGTTCACCACGACCAACGGTACACGTGCGATCACGATCGCCAAATCCGCTTTCCGGGTCATAACGGGAGCTTTCATCAATCTGCAGGCGGTGGCCGGTTACTGTGTCCGCCATAAGCGGGATGTAGTCGTGCTCTGTTCTGGCTGGCAGGATAAGGTGAATATAGAAGATACGCTTTTTGGAGGAGCTTTGACGGATGCGTTACTGAATGCCGGTTTGTATGAGGCGGGCAGCGATGCTGCCGTGATTGCTCGGGATATGTGGACGGGCAACAAGGCGAACCTGCTTGCTTATCTGGATACGACGGATCATATGGGACGCTTGAAAGCGAACCATCTCGAAGATGCTGTTCCCTATTGCCTGACTTTGAGTATTACGGATAAGGTTCCCGAACTTTCAATAGAGGGAGATACATTAATATTACGCTGACAAGAAATGGAATATATGGAAAAACATACCGGAAAAGTTCGTTTTGGAGTGGTCGGAACCAACTTTATAACCGACTGGGTGATTGCCGGAGCACGGCAGGATGAACGTTTTGAATTGGTCGCCGTTTATTCCCGTAGGCAGGAGACGGCGGATGCCTTTGCCGCCAAACATCAGATACCTTATACTTTTACCTCTTTGGAAGAGATGGCAAAAAGCCCGTTGATCGATGCCGTGTATATCGCATCGCCTAATTTCCTTCATGCAGAGCAGAGTATCTTGTGCATGAAGCATGGAAAGCATGTACTCTGTGAGAAACCTTTCGCTTCGAATGCGTGGGAGGTGAGGGAGATGATCGCAGCCTCTGCAAAATATGACGTTACGCTGATGGAGGCGATGAAACCGACCCTTACCCCGAATTTCCGGTCTGTGCGGGAAAACTTAGGACGCTTGGGAACGATACGGCGTTATTTTTCCTGCTATTGTCAGTATTCTTCCCGCTATGATAAGTTCAAGGAGGGAGTTGTGCTGAACGCATTCAGGCCGGAATTGTCGAACGGGGCGATGATGGATATCGGGATTTATACTGTTTATCCGATGGTCGTTTTGTTCGGACGTCCGAAAAAGATAGATGCTTCAGGAATCGTTCTTTCATCCGGTGCGGACGGACAGGGAGCCGTCAATTTCGAATACGAAGGGATGAATGCGACCGTTCTCTATTCCAAGATAGCCAATTCATCCTTGCCGACAGAGATACAGGGAGAAGAGGGAAACATAACGCTCGACCGGATCAATATAATCGGAGAGGTAAAATATACTCCCCGTCTGGCGGCCGCTTCCGGTAGAGGTCCCTCTGCCGAAGCTCAGGATATAAGCGTCGTGACGGACAAGGATGAATATTATTATGAGGTGGCGGAGTTTATCGATCTGGTTCTGTCCGGCAAACGCCAGTCTGGAATCAACAGCCACGAACACTCCCTGATCACGTTGGAGATCATCGATGAGGTGCGCAGGCAGTTGGGAATCCGGTATCCGGCTGATCGATATTGATTGTTACTTTTCTCCCAAGAGAAAAGTAACAATCAATATTCCCGAAGGAAATACCGCATCAGGAACTCCCAGTTCTCGTGAACGATCGCTTTGCTACGTTCTTCACCGGCCAGGCTCTTCGCTTGCGCATCGGCTAACATGCCTTTTTCTTCCAATATTCTCAGCAGATACGGGCTGCATTTCCGGATCATGAAGAAGGACAAACCTTGGTTTTCCGCCTTTTTCTGATTGTAGAAAGGATTGTTTTCGTCTTTGATATACTCAACACCATCGGCCAGGACTTGCAAACCTTCTGACGGAGTGGCATAAACGGCAAATTTCCGGGAGGCGGTATCGCCTGTCGCTCCTTCCGTCTCGATGCCGATCTTCGTCAGGAAATCGAGGAATTCCTGCTTGTTTTGGAAATAAAGGAGTGCTTTGCCTTCTGCCGCTGCCGTGAATTTCTCAAAGTGCTCGGTCAGCATTTTCTTGCTCTCTTCGGACACCGGTTCTTTGAATGCCTGTGACTTTTCACCTTCTTCAACGAACAAGCTGTGATCCGGATGGTCTGCCGGAAAGATCAGCGAAAGCCATTTGGGAGCCGTGTAAGCCAAAAATGCACTTTTGGAAATATGTGCCAGAGCCTCGTAGGCGGTCATGATGAACTGCTCGTCTTTCTCTTTCGTTTGTTCCCAATATTCTTTGACTGTATCTGTCAGTTCCTGGTGTGAATCGGTAAACAGGTAACATTGATAATGAAACCAGTGAAGCAACTCGTTATATTTGTCGACATCCTCATAGCGGGTTTCCGGGGCAAAGAGCTGTTGCAGCCGTTCGTTCTCCGGTGCAGTTGTCCATTCGTCACAGAACATCTGGTAGATCAGTTTGGCTGTGTCGCCGTTTGCCGCATTGTCGGGACTGACGAATGTGCCTTTGTGAAACCCGTGATACTGCTGTGTGTAATGCCAAAGCAAGAACCGGATATCTTCGTAGTTGACCTCGTCATCATAATAGTGATCGTCAGGTGTATAAAACGGCAGGAATTTACCGTATAAGGCTTTGTGTTCCGTGATGAATGAGCGCCAGATATTCAGACCGGAAATCACATCTTCGAAATAGGCAGCCATGCGTATACTGATCTGTTTGACCTCGTCCTTCTCAAAAGAATAGGCAAGACGTGTTTCTTCCAACATGCCGTAAATACGGTTTGCGATATTGGTATAATAGGAATCTGTCGGATCTGACTGTTTATAAGGGTGCAACTGCAACCAATCTTTCGGATAGATTTTAATGTTCTTCATACTATAGATTATTTGTGCCCAATCGAGCAATAATTTTAAGGTCACAAATGTAACAAATATTTTACAATTTATTGTCCGGCAGCACCTCGTCTTTGAACTGTTCGTGAATCCCCCTCCCGGCTGTGTGCAGAGAGGGGGATTTTTATGTGGGGGCGGTTCGCGATCGCCTTCAGTTTGCTTATAATAAACAGGGTTAGCGTACGATTATTTTCCGTGGCATTTCTCTTGAGAGGTGTACAATGTAGACTCCTGCTGCCAATCCATTGAGCCGTGTGTCGCCTACCGGAATGTTGCGGTAGAAGAGAGTGCTTCCGGCGAGGTTTACCACCTGTATCTGCTGTGGGGAAGAGGTGTGGATGAAGATCGTGCCGTCGGCGGTCCATATCTTCGTGTCTGTTTCGATACTTTTGATACTTGTTGGAAGATTCTTCACGATGCCGGAGATAGAGACGACAATGTCTTCAGCCACGTTGTTGATCTTGTATCTGCCATTCGTGTCCGGTATGATCGTCTCGCCGCGATCGGTGGTGACAACAGGGATGGACTCACTATAGTTTTCATCCAAGGTGATGGCGAAGGTGAAACTGTATCCTTTCTCGACCGTATGGTCACCTGCCTGCTTGCTGAGTGTCGCGCCTTCCACGGAGGGGAGAGTGACGGTGTAGTAGGTGGCTGCCGGCGGAGTATATATCCTCTTAAACTCGGCAGCGACTGTAAAATCACCGTCGGGAGCAGTAAAGCTGCCATCTGTATCAACCGTCACATTGTTATTACCCTGTCTTACAGAGAAGCTTTTGATACTATATCCTGGTGAAGGAGTGGCGATTATAGTCATCGGTGTGCCTGCTGGGACCTGGTCACCGTTTTCAAAGAGGGTTTCTCCCTGGTCGGCTCCGATCGTGCCTTTGAGAGCTAGCGTGCCGTTCTCGACCGTTGTCGGAAGGGTGATGGCACACAATGTGGCGTCACCCGGATAGCGGTAGTTGAAACCGGCTTTATAGAGCATCTTATTGTCGGCCTTATGGGTGAAACTGTATGTACCCGACAGTTCGGAAGCCGTGATAATCGACTGGTTATCCGATGCTTTTCCGTTCAAATTGACCAGATGGAAATCTCCGGTCAGTCCGGTCCCTTCTATTTCCATAGTCTCTCCGTTCCCCATGTCGAGCCTGAATGCCGATGTCTGGTCCTTTTCTTTGATAAAAGAGTTTTCCAGGATGACTTTATCGATGGAGCGCAGTTCGGAAATCAGATAGGGAGTGTCGGCTGTTCCGCAGTTTCTGTAGGTTACATGTGTTTTGTGGTTATTGTTGCTGTCTATTTGTCCGATGGTGGTATGGCCTTTTTCTATGGTGATCTGGATTATTCCGCTGTAAGTGGGAGTTGGTGAATCTGCAGACAAGGAATAGTCGATGCCACTTATTCTTTTGACCTCTCCTCCTTTCACGTTTATGTTGATCTTCCCCTCGACAGCTGAGGAGCAGCCGATCAGGCTCCCGGTGATTCTGCCGTCCAGAACGGTGAGATTGACATTTCCCGAAACTTTCCCGTGTACTGTATTATTGTAGTTAATACCAGCTCCGTGTACTTCCTGGATGGGATTATCTGCGGATGTGTCAAGTGTCACATCCGTGTTGCCTGCCGTGCCGGTTCCTTCCGTGTTGCCGATGATAAAGCCGCTGACAACCGTGTTATCGCCAGAGATATTCGTCGTGGCTGTACCGGTGACGTCCCCGTTCCAGCCACCTCCGTAGATATGGTTTAGAGTTCCTCCGGTAATGTTCAACTCGGTATTGCCGACTGTGCTTCCAGCGGCATGGCTTCCACCGAAAACAGAGTTGTTCACGGTTCCGCCCGATATGGTCACCTTGGTTGTCCCTGTGATGTTACCGGCATTGCCGCCGCCGTAGATCCAGCCGAATTGTCCGCTTTTGATTACGATATTGGTTTTGTCGATCGTATTGTTGTCTTTAGTTCCTCCCCAGATGTTACGTATGCCGGTCAGGGGGGTGCCGTTGTTGGTGTATGTCGACGGGCGGCAATCGACAGACTCGTCGAATGTCAAATCGTGGCCGTTGGCATAAATGGTGCTCATGTTCAGTTTGATGCTTTTGAAGGTAAGGGCGGCTTGCAGTTCGAGGTCGCCGGCATATGTCAACGTTTTTCCGTCGCCTGTTATGATACAGGGTTTTGGAGGTGTGCTTGTAGCTGTTTCGTCGTCTAACAGAGTGATGATATTGACCGGTTCTTCGGAACCTGCGAGTGCAGCTGTTGCCTCCGCCCATGTTTTGTAACTTGTCCCGTTGAGGTCAACCTTGTCTTTGGTCACCGTGTTTCCTGTTATCTGGTTTGCGGTCAGTGCACCTTTGCTATAAATGGTTCCTTGATTATCCAGTGTTCCGTTTACGGTGAGCGAGCAGCCTGTCGGGATGAAAAGCGTCTGTCCGTTCTTGATGGTGCAGTCTCCTGACAGTGTCACGTCTCCGTATACTTCACCATAATATCCTAATGTCCCGGTGTTCCGGTAGTTGTAGAACAGAACGGAATTTTCCACCTTTATGTTGTGGTTGTAGAGAGGTAAACCGGAAGGATTGGTCGTTTTTTTCCAAGTGATATCCAACCATGCATTGTTCCTGAGGATTGTTTCACCCGTTTTTCCCCACTCTCCGTTTTCGTCTTTGGCATTGCCTCCTACCGACAGGCCGTTTGTGATGACGGTCGAGCTTTCTATCACAAGTATGGCTTTGTTCTTGATCGTGCTCGTACCTGCGTTAAAAATGGCGCTGGGGGTGTTCGTGCTGTTCAGGGTTAAGGTCCCGTCTCCCTTTATAGTCAGGGTTCCGCCTGGGTCTTGCTCTGTGGAACCGATATTGAAGAGGATGGCCCTGCTTGCTCCTTCGATGTAATTGTCTCCTTGTAGCGTGATTGTTGAATTGGGAGGAAGCTCTATGCCCATCATCTGATTTGTCCTTAGGTCTATTCCGTCAAGAGCCAGTATCTTGTTGCTGAGGTCCCAACGATATCCGTTGCCGTTTATGTCTGTTGTAGCGTTTGCGCAGTCGATGGTGGTTGTGACGGTTTGAGAGGATACCGTAAATGGCATTAGTATCATGATACTAATCAATACGCCAAGAATCTGGCGTATTGTACTTTTAATATTTAAATCTCTATTCATGTGTATGTAGTTATTTAGGTGTTATGAAAAAAGCATCCAATTTGATGAATGCCTCCTTTGGATGCAAGGGAGAGATTCACTTGGAGGTAGTGGAGATGTTTCCTTCGAGGCGAGGGAGCCTCTCCCTTGGCTCGAAGGAAACGTCTCCATCGTTGTCAGAGTTCGCCGGGGCGTTCCTCGTCATTGCTTTTCCCGTCGCTCAAGAGGATGGGGAAGCGGTAGGTGCGCGGGTTTTTCAGCATCTTGTTGCTGCTGCTGTATTGTGTTGTCACGCTCAGCGTGTACAGAACCTTTGTTTCGATGGCGGGGAGCATGACGGTGAGTTCGGATGGGGCGTTGCGGATGATGACCGGGCATTTCATCGGAGCTGCACCCTCTTCGTCCTTGGTCAGGAAGACGCCGACAGACGGGTCGTCGCCTATCACTTTGGCATTGCTGCAACTGATCACGGCGGGGCCTGCCGAGGTGATGATCTCGTTGACGCTGCCGGTCGTGCTGTCGGTGATGGAATTGATGACCGGACCTGTTTTGGCTGTGCCATTGCAGACGACTTTGGTTTTTTTCAGCTGGCTGCGCAGAAGCTGACCGGGCGTGTAGGAAACGCCTAAGGAATGTTTGACAGGATCGAACTGCGCGTTTTCACCGATAAACGAGCCGCGTGCGGTGACGAGGTATTGCCCGACGCCGTCTATTACGCTCTTACCTTCGGCGATGGCTTCTACTTTCGCTTTGTCGGCACGATCGAGGATATACTCGATGCTTTCCTGTTTGTACTCCGTACCTGCTTTCACGATACGGGCGGCTATCTGTTTGTTGTACAGAGTGCCGGTGATACGAGGGCGGCCGGTGTAGTCACCTTCCTTCTCCGTCATGATGTTGTCGTAGAGATCGATGTTGAGAGTGATCTGTTCTTCTTCGTTGGTCATGATTCCAATGTTTAAGTGCCTGGTGGTTGGCCGGGCGTTAACCGTTTGGAGGCAAAGATGGGGAGAGAAGGACAGAAAGGATGCCCAAAATCCGTAAAGTTGTGCCCGAAATCAGCAATGATGAGTATGATGTAGTTTTGTCCGTCGGGCGGACAGGGGTGTTCCTCTCGGGAGGGCGGGGGTATTCCTGTCATGTGCGGCTCCGGAACCGGGAAGGGGTTGTTTTCATCAGTTTCAGGAAATTCCGGTTGTAGGTGCTTGTAGACTGGAAACCGGACGAGAAAGCGATGTCTTCGATCGTGCGCTCGGCGTTTTCGGGCAGTAGCAGCAGGTCTGCGGAGTGGCCGATGCGGAGGCGGAGTACGTAGTCTTGGACCGTCAGCCCGGTGGCACGGCCGACAGCGGTCGAGAGCTTGTGTGGGTTTGCACCGATGGTCCTGGGCAGGTCGGATATCCTGAAGTCAGGGTCCAGATAGGGCTGCTCTTTCTGAAAATAGGCTTCTATGTCCTTGAAGAGACGGTTGTTGTCGTCATCCGGTTGGAGGTAGCAGATCAATTCTTCCATGTCCGCTCCGGCGGGAGGAGAAAAGGCTGAGTTCTGTTCACGGATGCGGGTTCGGACATCCCGATAGGTGGAACTGAAGTTTGCGTAGAAGATTCCGAAGGCGAAATAGAAAACGGTGAATAGGAAGGTCACGGTGATTTCGTGAGGCAGGTAAGGATTCAAGGCGAGGCTCAGCGTACAAAGGCCGATGCCTGAGGCAAGGAAGAACGCGCTTGTCACCTGTCCGAGTTTGAGCCACCTGTCTTCTGTCTTCACTCCTCCCAAGAGGGAGAGGTAAGTATGTCGTTCGTGCAGGAATAGTTTTGCATAGATGCCTGACTGGATGATGTAGGCAAGCAGATAGAGCGTGCGGATCAGGGAAGGCGGATTCGTGACCAGTGACTTCCATTCCGAGTAAGCATAGACGGGGTGGTCTTTCCAGATCAGGCATGCTCCGGCGTAGGCCAGGGTGAAGAGGAGGGAAGGAGTTGCGTGCAGCAGGATCCGCTGCCGGGTGGCATACTGTTCGTTGAACAGCAGGATCAGTGAGAATGTGAACAGCAGGGTTTGCGAGGAGGCGATCAGGGTGACGGGAAACGAGGCGATATCCCATCCGACGGGTTGCCATTTTCTGGTGGTAAGCGAGACGAGGAGACCGATGGCCACGAGGAAGGTCGCAAATGCGAGGATCCGCCGTGCCTTCAGGTAAACAGGGTTTGTCTCGATATTGCCGTAGTTCAAGAACAGCAGGATGGCGCAACTGCCCAGGCTGGAAGTGGTGCTGGTGGCATAAGCGATGATGTATAAAGTGTGTATGTCCATTCTGCGGTCGTTGTGATAGTTTTGTTATTCACATAGCCATCTTGTGATATTCTGTTCTTCGGCAAATTCCATGCAGACTTTGACGATGTCACGTCTGTCACTTTGGTAGGGGATGAGGCTTCTTTTGCCGAACCTGTGGAGGCTGGTTTGTATTCCGATTGGGAGTTTGCGCATGACCTAGTTCATCGTATATTGTTTATTTAATTGTTTCCAAAGATACTATAAATAGTTTTTTAGCAGCCTTTTTTCTCGTAAAATCTGCTATGGGTGGTCGCTTTGTCAAATGGTTGCTTTCTTTTTGTTGTCAACGGATTGTAATAATCGTTTTTACAATGTAATTCTGTTTACATCTTCTTGCAATACGTCCCTTCTACTTTTGCCGGCAAATAAATGTAACAAGTAATAAGGAATGGGAAACAAGTGTGAAACAGGCAATGTGAAGAGGTTTTTTCTTTTGTTGTTGGGGAGTTTTCTTTCGTTGTCTGCCTGGGCGCAGACAGGCGTTATTTGCGGAACGGTGTCGGATGCCAAATTCAAAGATGCGTTGATCGGTGCTTCGGTCGTGATCGAAGGGACTACGGTGGGGGCCATTGCCGACGTGGAGGGAAACTTCCGTATAGAGAATGTCAAACCGGGAAAATATACGATTGTCGCTTCTTATGTCTCTTATAAATCGGAAACCATTCGTGATGTCGTGGTGAAAGCCCATCAGGAGTCGGTGCTGAGAATCGAACTGTCCGATGCCGACCTGCAACTTCAGAATGTGGTGGTCGTGGCACAACGAAAGTTGGGAACGGAAACCGCCATTATCAATACGGTACGGAAAAGCCTACCGGTCGTAAGCGGTATTTCAGCCCAACAGATCGGCAAGACACAGGACAGTGATGCCGCCGAGGTGTTGCGCCGTATTCCGGGGCTTACGATCGTGGATGACCGTTTTGTGGTGGTCCGGGGGTTGGCGCAACGATATAATAATGTATGGCTGAACGAGGCGACCACTCCTTCGAGCGAGACGGACAGCCGGGCATTCTCGTTCGATGTGCTTCCTTCTTCGCTGATCGACAATATGATGGTCTATAAGAGTCCGTCTGCCGAGCTGCCGGCCGATTTCTCCGGTGGTTTCGTGCAAGTGATGACTAAGAATATACCGGACGGGAATACCTTCAACGTATCTTACCAGATGGGATTTAATACGAATGCTACTTTCCGGAGTTTCCAGCTGACGGACGGGAGTTGGAAGGACTATCTCGGATTTGGGGCCGGGGTGCGGAGTTTGCCCTCTTCTTTCCCTTCTCATTTAGGGGATTATTCGACAGAGGAAGCCGCTGCCTTTACACGGCGGATCAACCAGAGGTGGGGAATCAACAGGTTCACGGCTATTCCGGACCAAAAGATTTCGCTCACTTCACACCGCTCCTTCGATGCGGGCGACTGGAAGATCGGGAATATCGCGAATGTGAACTGGAGTACCGGCTACGATTATTCGGAGACGGTGAATAACAACTATATCGCCTATGATGTGGCGAACGATCTCTCACGTCCGCGCTTTGAGTACAACGATGTCCGCTATAAGAATACCTCCAAGTTAGGAGCCTTGTTCAACTGGTCGTTTATGAAAGGCGATCATAAATACGAGTTTCGTAACTTTTTCAGCCAGCGTGGTGTTTCCGCCTTGACACAGAGGGAAGGGATGAACTATTATTCTGACAAGGCGATCCGCAAGTGGGAATCCCTTTATACCGGACGTACGACCTATTCAGGGCAACTTGGCGGCACGCATACGTTACAGGAGGATATCAACAAAGTGGACTGGACTGCCGGCTATGCTTTTGCTGCCTATCGGGAACCGGACCGCAAGATCGTCAATTCCATCCTCGACGAGACGAAGACGGACTTACCGAATTATTACGTCTCCGATCCGATGCGCTATTACCAGGACTTGAAGGATCACGGTGTTTCGCTCGCTGCCAATTATGAACATAAGTTCACTGTCTCCGACAAGTTCGCCCCTGTTCTTGACGGTGGTGTCTATGGAGAATATAAGAGTCGTACGTTCGATGCTCGCCGATTCGGTTACAATCTGTTAGGTAAAGGGTATGACCGATATGCCGATTGGGATTATACGGGGCTGTTCTGTGATGAGAACATTTCGGCAGACCGGATATGGATGCGTGAGACGACGACGAACAGCGACTCCTATACTTCCGAAAATATCTTGGGAGCCGCTTATGTCTCTGCCAAGTTGAACTACGGGGAGGCGCTGAATGCCAATATCGGTGTCCGTATGGAATATTATAACCTTAAAATGGACGGTTACAGTTCAGACGGTACGACTCCTGTTCACTTGGATAACCGGACGAGCGATTTTTTCCCTTCCGTCAATATCTCTTACAACCTGTCTGCGAAACACCTTGTGCGTGCTGCTTACGGCCGTTCGGTCAACCGGCCGGAGTTCCGTGAGGTAGTACCATATGTGTATTTTAATTTCGAGCGGGATGCGAATATTGTCGGTAATACCGAATTGAAGAATGCTTATGCGGACAATCTGGAGGTGCGTTATGAATTCTATCCGGCATCCGGCGAGATGATAACAGTCGGTGCATTCTACAAACGGTTCAAGGATCCGATCGAGGAAACCTATAACGAGGCGGGTTCCGGTTTGCAATATACCTATCACAATGCGAAGAATGCCGAGACGTTCGGCATTGAGTTGGATATGAAGAAAAGCCTTGACTTTATCGGATTAAGAGGGTTGAGCTTGGTCTGTAATGCCGCCTATATCCATAGCCGTGTCCGCTTTGAGGAAGGAGCGCCTGAGCGTGACCGGCCATTGGCGGGGCAATCTCCTTATCTGGTGAATGCCGGTCTGTTTTATCAGCACGATGACAAGGGAATCTCCGCTTCGCTACTTTACAACCGTATCGGGAAGCGCATCGAGTCGGTCGGTGTCCCGATGCAGGACCAGAATGAAGATATTCCCGACATATATGAGATGCCTCGTAATTCCCTGGATTTGACTTTTTCGAAGAAGATCGGCAAAGCTGTTGAGATCAAAGCTGGGATTCAGGATATGCTGAACTCTAAAATCGAATACAAACAGTTCGTGAAGTTGACGGACAAGAACGGCGGCAAGCGTGAACGTGAACAGTTGGTACGCAGCTACCGTCCGGGAGTGGATATTAATGTCGGTGTTTCTCTCAAGTTTTAAAGTGAATTAGAATATATCTCTATTACAAACAAAATGTTTTTATTATGAACAGATTTCTATTGAAAGGTTTGGCCTCTGTATGTGCGTTGGCCGTTATGTTTGGAACTGTATCTTGTAGTGATGATGACAAGCCTGATGGCTCTATAGCTGTATCGGCTGTTGCCGTAAGTCCTACGACTGCAACTGTCAAGGTTGGCGAGTCCGTGACATTGTCTGCCACCATTACTCCGGACGATGCAACGGATAAAACGATAACATGGAGTTCCTCCGATGAAAAGGTGGCAACAGTAGATGCCGGTAAGGTGACAGGGGTTACCGAGGGTACTGCCACGATCACCGCTACGACAAAGGATGGCAATAAGACGGCAACTTGTGCTGTGACTGTTTCTAATGAGGCTCCGTCTTCCAAAGAAGTGATCTTGGAGGGAGAGATAACTTCCGATCTTACGCTGAATGCTGCAGATAAGAACTATATGAAAGGTTTTGTTTATGTAAAACCGGGTGCTACGTTGACAATTGAAGCAGGAACGGTCATCAAGGGTATATCTGTTTCTTCCGGTGAAAAGGCTGCCTCTTTGATTATCGAACCGGGTGCGAAGATCATGGCTGAAGGTACGGTTGACAAACCGATCGTCTTTACTTCCGATAAAGAACCGGGCAAGCGTGCGACGGGAGACTGGGGAGGTTTGATTATCTGCGGTAATGCTCGTGTAAACCAGACAAAAAGACCGGTTATCGAGGGTGGACCCGGAACGGAATATGGTAACACGACCTCCGATGAATTTAATGGTGAAAGCTCTGGTAAGTTGAAATATGTCCGTATTGAATTTGCTGGCTATCCTTTGGAACCCGACAAGGAGATCAACGGTCTGACATTCGGTGGTGTCGGTAGTGGTACGGAAGTGGAGTTCGTACAGGTGTCTTATTCTAATGACGATTCGTATGAATGGTTCGGTGGAACGGTCAATGCTAAACATTTGGTTGCTTACAAAGGTTGGGACGATGATTTCGATACCGATTACGGCTATACGGGTAACTTGCAGTTTCTGTTGAGCGTGCGTGACAAGGACATCGCTGATACTTCCGACTCTAACGGCTTCGAATCCGATAATGATGCAAGTGGTTCTTCCAATACCCCGCTTACGAAGCCTGTCTTCTCCAACGTGACCTTGATCGGTCCGTTCTATGGAAAGGTTTCTGATATGACACAAGCCGAGGTTGAAGCAAAGACAGCCGATGCCGCTAATGGAGCCAAAGGAGGTAAATTCCAGGCTGCCATGCACCTGCGCCGTAATTCGAGTTTGAATGTCTACAACTCCGTATTCACGGGATGGCCTTACGGACTTCGTGCAACGGATAAGAAAGGTACGGCAAATGATGGTATCGCCGTTAAGAATGTAATCTTTGCCGGTATGTGGAAGAACTTCTACGATGACGAAAAGGTAAGCGAGAACTTCTTCAACCGCGCTGGTAACAATACTACTTTGGCAACCACCAACGAAATTATTTCAAAAGACGGTGACTATTCTTCTGTCGTTGCTTCTGTCGTACAAGGAGCCGAATTTGTTGATGAAGTCTTGAATAACAGCTTCTTTGAAAAAGTAACTTACAAAGGAGCTTTTGATGGAACAAACGATTGGACAGCCGGTTGGACGAACTGGGATCCTCAGAACACTGAATATTAAAAAGATGATAAAGAGATTATTATTGACATCAACATTATTGGCAAGTTCTGCCCTGGCAATCCAGGCGCAGGACTTGTTCCTTAGTGAAGGCCAGTATTATACGGACGAGTCTCAAACAACTCCTTACACTGGCCGCTATACCGAGTTTTACGATGATGGTATGTTGAAGATGGAGCTTTTCCTCAAAGACGGCCGTCCCGAAGGAACTTATGTGATTTACTATCCTGATGGAAAGATTGCGGAAGTCCGTTCTTACTATCACGGCATTTTTCATGGAGAATGGCGTACTTATAACGAAGCCGGGCAACTGACCGGTATTGCTTCCTATAAAGATGGGCAAAAAGACGGACCTTGGCGGGTGTGGAACGATAAAGGCATTCTTCGTTTCGAAATGTTTTATGCTAAAGGAAGGAAAAGCGGCATTTGGCGTACTTGGGATGATGATGGCAAGCTGTTGACGGAAGAGAAGCAAGAGGAGTAAGCGTGGGGATCACCATTGCATTCTGCGTAGGCATTGCAGTATTCCTGCAAAACTTATGCAGAATGCAATAAAAAGGCTATCGGTTCCCTAAATCGTCATACAAGGTTTGCAAGAGTGCCTTTCCTTTGCGGAGTCGCAAGTCACTGCCTTTTCGGGGGGCTTCGATCAGAGGTTTGTTTCCTTCGTTGTCATAGACGGATATACCGGTGCTGTCGATAAACCCGAATCCGTTAGAATAAGTATAGAATGCATATTCCGGATAATTGGGACTTAGGATGTTCCGGCTGAAAGTGAAAGTGTCGTGATCGATCCCTAACTGGTTCAATAGGGTGGCGGCAAGATCCGTCTGATTGGCTAATTTGTCAATCACGACAGGTTCTTTCACCGCACCGCCGATCCAAAGCATCGGAATATGGTAGCGGCGAGGTTCATAGTTGACCACATCTTTCGGATAAGGATATCCGTGGTCGGAAACGAAAATAACCAGCGTGTTTTTCCATACAGGCAATTCTTTCAATTTGTCTATGAAGTTGCCGATACAACTGTCCGTGAAGGCAACCGAGTTCGGATACAGCCCCATTTCGTCCAACCGGTGGTAGGGAACTTCAAACGGCTCATGGCTGCTTAACGTCAGGAAAGTGCTGAGCCAGGGAGCTTGGTTGTCCCGGTTTTTGATGTCTTCGTACAGGTGGCGGAACGTAATATCGTCGTTCGCTCCCCATTTACTCAAGCGGCTGGTGAGCGGAAAGTCACGGTCTGCCGTGATCCGGCTGTAACCGGAACTGAAGAAATAACTCTGCATATTGGTAAAGTTGATATCGCCTCCGTACAGCATGTCGGCAACATATCCTTCGTTTGTCAGAGTTTTGGCGATAGAGGGGAGTGTTTGGCTTTTTGCCGGATACTTCATGATGGAAGTGGTCGGTTGTGCCAAATATCCGTTCAACACCGAAACGATTCCTCTGTCTGTCCGGAACGAATTGGCATACATGTTTGTGAAAAGTACTCCTTCCCGACTCAATCGGTTCAGGTTAGGCGTGATGATGGAATCTCCGCCGACCGCTCCGATCGCGTTTGCCGAGAAACTTTCCATCAGGATAATCAATATATTCGGTCGTGAGGTATTGAGAAGGGATTGCAGAGGCTTTTGCTGTAAATCTGCATCTGCGGGATTCGTCCCTTTGTGTCCCCGCGTCGAGTGCGGAGACAAAGTATCCATTACCTCCTTCCTTTCCTCTTCCGGGAAAAAATTGAACTGTGCCGCAAAATCCTGTTGCTTGCTAAGTGAAGCGATCAGGCTGAAACAAGGATTGATTGCCGAATGGTTGAGGAATTGGTTTTGGCTGAAATATACCATCCCCACGTTCGCCGTCGAAGTCGTTACGCCTCCTCGTATCGGAATGAAGAGTATCCCTCCTGACAGGATAATGATAAGGCTTCCGCCCAACCGTTTCCGCACCAGTGTTTCAGGGAAGAGCGGAACGATAAACCTCTTCAACACCCAATATATCCCGAAAGCATATACGGCGAACATCAGCAATTGGGCAAAGAATTGCCCCAGCGGTACACTTGCCATCGCATCGCCGGGTGATTGAAGATAGAAGAAAAGAGTCGCATCCAGCCTGAATCCCCAGTAGCCGTATAAAGCCACATCCACGGAAAAGATCGCTGCGATCAATACCGCCATGATTCCGAAATATCCTTTCAGCAGTTTCCTGTAAAAAGACCCCGGCAACCATACCGAAACTAACGTCATCAGCAAAGGTAACGCTGTCAGATAGCCGGCTATCGTACAGTCCAATAGTAACCCGTGTGTAATTACCTTAAGGTAATCGATTAGCGAGCATCCGCTCGCTAAGGCATGGTGGTACAGCATAAACACAGGCTTCTGGATTGCCAATAATGGTAACCACATGAAATATAGGGTAAGGAGGAAGAGGATTCTTTTTTTCATATACAGGGAAGGTATCAGAGAAAGAACCAGATATATGTCATCCACATATCTGGTTTTTCTTCTGGAAAGTTATCGATGCTTGTTTATTTATAAAGCTTTTCTCTCAGCTCGGCAACCATCGGATCGGTAATATAATCGTCGTATTCCATTATACGGTCGATAATGCCGTTCGGAGTCAGCTCGATGATGCGATTGGCAACCGTCTGGATGAACTCGTGGTCATGGCTGGAGAACAGGATGTTTCCTTTGAATGACTGCAATGTGTTGTTGAATGCTTGGATGGATTCCAAATCCAGATGGTTGGTCGGCGTGTCGAGGATGATACAGTTGGCATCCGTCAACATCATGCGGGAGATCATACAACGCATCTTTTCACCTCCGGAAAGTACACTCACTTTCTTCAACAGCTCTTCGCCGGAAAACAGCATACGTCCGAGGAAGCCTTTCAGGAAGACCTCGTTCGTGTCGGGCGAGAACTGGCTCAGCCAGTCGATCAGATTATAATCCGAGTTGAAATACTTGGAGTTGTCGAGCGGCAGATAGGTCGTCGTGATGGTTTGTCCCCATTGGTACGTTCCGGCATCGGCCTTTTCTTCTCCGTTGATGATTTGGAAAAGGGCGGTCATCGCACGCGGGTCGTGACTGATGAATACGATCTTGTCGTCTTTCTCCACGTTGAAGTTGAGGTCCTGGAAAAGGACTTTCCCGTCGATGGACTTTGTCAGCCCCTTTACTTCCAATATCTGGTTGCCCGGTTCGCGGTTGGGCGTGAACAGGATACCCGGATAGCGTCGTGAAGAAGGCTTGATCTCTTCGATGTTCAGTTTCTCCAACATCTTCTTGCGGCTGGTTGTCTGTTTAGACTTCGCTACGTTGGCACTGAAACGGCGGATGAACTCTTCCAATTCTTTCTTCTTTTCTTCCGCTTTCTTATTCTGGTTCTGCTGCTGGCGGAGTGCTAACTGGCTGGATTCGTACCAGAAGCTATAGTTTCCGGCGAACATCTGCAGTTTACCGAAGTCGATATCTACCGTATGCGTACAGACAGAGTCGAGGAAGTGACGGTCGTGGCTGACAACCAACACGGTGTGTTCGAAGTTCGCCAGATAGTTTTCAAGCCACATGACGGTTTCAAGGTCGAGGTCGTTGGTCGGCTCGTCCAGCAACAGGTTGTCAGGCTGTCCGAAGAGGGCGCGTGCCAGCAGGACACGTACTTTCTGCTTACCGCTCATGTCTTTCATCAGCGTGTAGTGGAATTCTTCCGCGATACCCAAGCCGCTCAACAGGGCGGCGGCATCACTTTCTGCATTCCAGCCTTCCATCTCGGCGAACTTCTCTTCCAGTTCCGATACGCGGATACCGTCGGCATCGCTGAAATCAGGTTTTGCATACAGGGCGTTTTTTTCGCTCATCACCTCCCAAAGGGTGGTGTGTCCCATCAACACTGTGTCCATTACGGTGTATTCATCAAATGCGAAGTGGTCCTGACTCAATACGGAAAGGCGTTCACCCGGTCCTAAAGACACTGTTCCGCGTGTAGGATCCAGCTGTTTGCTGATAACACGGAGGAATGTTGATTTACCGGCGCCGTTAGCCCCGATGATACCGTAGCAGTTGCCCGGCGTGAACTTCATATTGACATCCTGAAACAGGATACGTTTTCCGAACTGTACGTCCAGATTGTTAACCGTTATCATATCTTATATACCTATTAATTTGCTTTTGAATGGGCAAAGGTACGAAAAATATCGCAAACCCATAGCTTTATGGATACTAACGCATAGGGTTAGCTTCTGTAAAGCTATGGGTTTGTTATTCCTTTCTGAAGTTTTATTTATACAATCCTTCTCTTGACAGCAGATGCTCCAAGTTGGCTACTCCCAGCGTCACGATCGCCATTACTGTAGCGGCATGTTCCTGATATTCCGGGATGCTTTTGCTGTAAGTGTCGCGTTCGGTGTGCCAGATCTCACCGTAGTTGAAGTTGTATCCTTTGATGTCCTTTTCGTTGAAGGCGATGGCCGGGACTGCTTCGACAGCAAAAACGGATGCATCCGTACCGGCAGGTTTGGCAGGTTTGGTGAATGGGCCGGCTTCTTTCACTTCGAACGGATAGTCGGGATGGATCTTCTTGACGGGCGCGCATATCTTCACGAAGTCCTGATACATCGCTTTCGGAACATTGAGTCCGACGGGAGGTGTCGGGCCTCCGTCGCGGTTGAACAAGTTGGAGATTTTATCTAATTTATCTTTATTGGCTTTCACCCAGGCTGTAGAACCTAACAATCCGAATTCTTCGCCAGCAAAAGCACAGAATAACATCGTCCGTTTAGGCTTCGCACCGGATTTCATGATCATGCGGGCCGCTTCCATCACCGGAGTGACGCCGGAACCGCAGTCCACGCCACCTGTCGCCACGTCGAACGCATCCAGATGACCACTCGCCATCACATACTCGTCCGGATATTTACAGCCTTTGATCTTACCGATCACATTATAGTATTTTACCGGTCCCATACGAAAATGGTTACGGATATCGAACTCAAGGAAGAAGGTGCGGCGTTCCTTTACCATTTGCTTGATGGTAGCATATTGGTGTTCGTCTAACTTGATGTCGCAGACGTCCGGTAGGTTATCGAAGGTGAAAGTCGGATCGTGCATGACAGCCTTGTCATAGAGTGCACGCAAAGGAACGGAAGCTGATTGGATAAAGCCCAATACACCGGCTTCGCACATCTGTTTGTAGAACAAGGCCGGGACATCCTCTTTCAATGGCAGTAGCGGGTTGTCGGTATTGTTGCGCCAGTTATCCTCCATGATCTGGCGGTTCTTTTTGGCCGTTTCGTTGTTTTCGGAAATGATGGCGGCACGGATGGAGTCGCCTTTGGCGGACCGGTCGACCGGCCAGCCGACATTCTTCCCGTTGATCAGCACCCAAGCCCCTTTTAGTTGTCCTTTCATGCGGTCGAACTCGCTTTGGGTAAGCGGTTCCTGTAAGACATGTCCGCGTTGTACACCCTTTGTTCCGGCGGTGTAGGAGGGAGTGACGAAATGCAGTTCCATCCCGTTTTCTCCCAACAGTTTGCCGAACCACGGTCCTCGGTTGAAGCCGACCGGCAGCGTGCCGGCCTCTTGTAGTTCTACTTCCAGTCCCCATTCCGTAAATTTCGAGGCAACCCATTCAACTGCATTATCGTATGCGTTCGAGCCGATCACACGGCCGCCGATGCGGTTGGTGAGTACATCCAAATGATCCATCACTTGATTATCCGTTTGACCGATTTCGATGATTTTGTTTACAGCTGCGTCCTGTGCCATGACCGAATGAACAGTCATGCAAGCCATCGAAGCCCAAATAAGTAAAGTCCGTTTCATATTGTGTGTTTTTATGGTAATGCAAATTAAGATATAAAAAGCGTCTGCTCCAAATCTCCGCAAAGGTAAAAGTAGGCTTCAGGCAGGAATGACAACGTGTGTAAGGTCCCATTGTTATCTTCATCACGTTGCCGTTTAGGTTTCTTAATAAGGTAAATGCGAGGTGTATTCTTAGATTATACTTACTTTTGTATTTGAAACAGAAATAGGAATATGATATTTTACTTTACTGGAACTGGAAACTCTCTTTGGGTGGCAAAGGCTCTGAGTGAGGCGCTGGGAGAACAGTTGGTTTCAATTGCAGATGAACTGCATAAGGAAAAGGATGGTTGGGTCTATCCGGTTCGTCCGGATGAAAAGATATTGTTTGTCTATCCTGTGCATTCCTGGGGACCGGCAGTGTCTGTTACCCGTTTTATCTCTCGTCTGACTTTAAACGGATATACTGGACAATCGGTCTATTCCGTTTCTACCTGTGGAGATGAATGCGGATATACAGATCGACTGATCGGGAAAGCTTTGGAAAAAAGAGTGATATCGCTAACGGCAGCATACTCTGTCATTATGCCGAACAACTATATCTTGCTGCCCGGTTTCGATGTAGACGACAAAGATGTGGAGGAACGGAAACTGCAGGATGCCCCGGCACGTGTGGCCGAGATTATCGAAGCGATCCGGGAGCATGGGCAGGACGCTTTGTATCATACAGGAAGCATGCCCGGTTTGAAAAGCTACTGGATTTATCCTCTTTTTGCCCATCTGGCTATCGGAAGTAATTCTTTCCGGGTGACGGATGCTTGTATTTCCTGTGGGTTATGTGAACGGATTTGTCCGACCGGAACGATCAGCATGCAGGCAGGGAAGCCTGTTTGGACGGATACTTGTGTGCAGTGTGTCGCTTGCATCCACCGCTGTCCGGTTCGTGCGATCGAATATGGAAAGGGAACGCTGAAAAAAGGGCGATATCATCACCCTGAGATTAAATAATAAACGAAACAGATAAAAATGAAACGATTAGTAGCGACAGCCCTGGTGGCCCTGATGTTGGCGAGTTGCCAGGAAGCACCGAAAGGTTATGTGATAAATGGAGAAGTGACCGGCAGGACGGAAGGGAAAGTCTATCTCAAGTCCTTCCGGAATAAGATGTTTTTTGATGTCGATACGGCAGAATTAAAAGAGGGAAAATTTACTTTTAAGGGAGAAGTGGATCAGCCTTTATTGTTTGGTCTGGCAACAGAAGATATGAATTATCCGGTTCAGTTCTTTGTCGAAAATACGAATATGGATGTGAGGATAAATAATGACGGCGAAACGATTACGGTCCGTAATTCTCCTGTCAATACAATCTTTCAGGAGAATGCCGAGAAGGTTTTTGAAGAAGGGTATGACATAGACAGTCTGATCACCAAGTATCCGGCTTCGCCTGCCGCCGCTTTTTATCTGTATCGTTACTTTACTTACCAGTTGCCGCTGGATGAACTGAAAGCGACTCGTGCCAAGATTTCTTCCGAACTGGCCGGTTGCCCGTATGTAAAAGATTTGGATGGTATTATCAAGCAGTTGGAAAATGTGCAGATAGGGAAGGTGGCTCCTGAATTTTCGTTGCCAGATACGGCGGGAGTATCTGTTTCGCTTTCTGATTTCAGAGGTAAATATGTACTGTTGGATTTCTGGGCATCCTGGTGTCCTCCTTGTCGTCGCGAGAATCCGAATGTGGTAAAGGCGTTTAATGAATATAAAGATAAAAACTTTACGATTGTGGGGATTTCCCTGGATAAGGATAAAAGCAAGTGGATGAAAGCGATTGCCGACGATAATCTGGCTTGGACACATCTTTCCGATTTGAAATATTGGGATTCGGAAATTCCGGCTCTTTACGGGGTTCGTGGTATTCCGGCCAATGTCCTGCTGGATCCTGATGGAGCGATTGTCGCTAAAAACATAACTGGCGAGGATTTGCACAAAAAACTGAAAGAAGTAATCAAATAAACGATGTGGAAATACGGTTTTCTGACTTTGTTCCTTCTTTTCTGTCTCTGTCTTTCGGCGACAGAAAAGAAGGATTTCGAAAAAGCGGAGCGTGAACAGTGTCCGTCCTATTACAGTTGCCGATTGGCAAAAAGAATGGCAGCGGATTGAGTCTATTATCCGTTCTATGGAACTTTCCTTGCCGGATTACGATGCTCATCGCAAAGAAATAGAAGACCGTTTGGATAGGGGAGAATATGTGGAACATCACAGCAAGGTTTTCGAAGAATCCTATTCGCCGCATTATCGTATAATCAGCAGGCAAATATTTGAAAAGGAGTTACGGCCCTTGCTGTGAAAAAACGAGTTTACTCTTCGTCTTCCGGATCCTCGAAGTCAAACTCGAAATCAAATCCATCGTTCATCATCCCCAGATCGGTAAACTGCTCCAGTTCGCGACGGTCTTTCTTGGTCGGACGGCCTAAGCCGCGTGCACGGTCTACGAATCCGGATATGCGGTTCATTTCCAATATTTCGTATTGGTCGGGAGTAGTGACGTTTTCCAGATAATCAGGCACCAGTTTGGCTCCCATACGGCGTTCTGTTAAATCGAGTACCTTGAAGGAAAAGGTGATAGGTGGCTTTCGTACCTGAATCACTTCTCCGACTTTGATCATACGGGAAGGTTTTACATTGACTCCGTTTATCATCACCCTGTTTTTCTTGCAAGCCTCGGCTGCTATGGTACGTGTCTTGAATATGCGGGTGGCCCACATCCATTTGTCTATACGGACTTCATTCATAAACTGTAGACAAGGAACTATTATTTATTTATTATTGTATTGGTTCATTGTATTCTGTACGCCGGCCAGGCAGAAGCTTTTGATGATTTCTACCGCCCGTTTTATCTTTTCCGGCATTTCCTGGAGCTCTTCCGGTGGGAACTTGCCAAGCACATAGTTGATCTGTCCTCCACGAGGGAAATTACTGCCGATACCGAAACGAAGGCGGCTGTATTCTTGTGTGCCTAACAACTGTTGGATGTTTTTCAATCCGTTGTGTCCGGCATCGCTGCCTTTCGGTTTCAGGCGGAGTGTCCCGAAGGGGAGTGCCAGATCGTCCACTATGACTAACAGATTCTCTACCGGAATGTTTTCTTTCTGCAACCAGTAGCGGACGGCATTGCCGCTCAGGTTCATGAATGTGTTCGGCTTCAGTATGATCAACTCACAGTTCTTGATACGCATCCGTGCGATTGCACCGTAACGTTCTTCCGTGAAAGGAACTCCGGCATCTTCTACCAATGCATTTACAACGCGGAATCCGATGTTATGGCGGGTTCCTAAATATTCGGAACCGATATTTCCAAGTCCTGTTATCAGATATTTCATTGTTATGTTGTTTTTTAGTATATAACAAAGGGAAGAATACTCTGTTGAATATTCTCCCCTTACATTATTTAGGAATAATAATTTTATTATGCCTTAGCCTGAGCACCACGAGCGGCACGAGTCAACTGAACGGCGCAAACAACAGCGTTCTTGGCGTTCATCAGTTCAAGGCCTTCGAAGTGTAATGCACCAACCTGCATAGTCTTGCCTAATCCCAGGTGATCGACATTGATAAACAATTTCTCAGGAATTGCTGTGTAAAGGGCTTTTACCTTCAACTTTCTCATCTGCAAGTTCAGTTTACCACCGGCTTTAACACCTTCGGCGTGACCTTCCAGAACAACCGGAACTTCCATTACTACCGGTTTGTTTTCTGACACTTCCAAGAAGTCCATGTGCAGGATAGCGTCGGTTACAGGCTGGAACTGGATATCTTTAACGATAGCCATTGTCTTCTTGCCGTCAATCGTCAGTTCAACAACAAAAATTTCAGGGCTGTAAACCAAGTTACGAACACTGTCTTTTGTGATGGTGAAATGAGATACTTTTTCGCCGCCGTACAGTACAGCAGGAATTTCGTTGTTTTTACGCATAGCTTTCAAAGCTCTCTTCTGGTCTGCAGAAGTAGCGGCTACTTCTCTTGACTTTCCTTCTAATTGAAATGTCTTCATTTTGTTTTAATTTTTGTGTTACTCAAAATTAGATGTTTATGCTTTCTAATTTCCCATCACACGTACGGGGGTTAAAAGCGGTGCAAAGGTACGATTTATATTTATATCTGCAAAATCTTGTCTGCATGAATTTTCAGTTTCATAGGCATGAAACTGAAATTCCCTCGGCATGGAACGGAAGTTTCATAGGCATGGAATAGGAGTTTCATCGGTATGAAACTAAAAGTGCATGCCGGTTCAGAACCGGATTCCTTTTTGCCGGAGCAAGATTTCCGTATCGTCCCAAAGTTGTTTTTGCTGTGCATGATGCCGGATGCGTTCTGACACATTCCTCTTTTTGCAATTGGCATAGCAACAACCGTTTCTATCTTTCGCCTCATCCGAAAGAGCCAGATGGATGGCGGTCGCCGCGCCTTGGGCCGGTGTTTTGATAAAGGGGCGGAACAAGATATCGGTAAGCGGGTCGAACCAAGCTTGCATCGTGATCATGTTCGTACTGACGATTCCCGGGTCCGAGGCATTTATGGTGATGTCTTTGTCTTGCAGCCGTTCGGCAAACTCTTGGGTGAACAATAACAGCGCCAGTTTGGTATTGCTATAGACCGGAATGCGGAAAAAGCGTCCGTTCCTTCCTTTTTCAAAGAAGTCCGGTTCGATCCGGCCGATGGCATACGTGCAGGACACTGTATTTACAATACGGCATCCTGGTTGCATCAATGGTAATAACTGGCGGGTGAGCATGTAGGGAGCCACATAATTGACGCTTACGATTGTCTCCAACCCGTCTTCGGTTTTGCGTACCGGAGTTGTCAGGATGCCGGCATTGTTCATCAGGCGGCTGACGGGACGTCCTTCTTTTAATAACTGACCGGTGAAATTGTTTACGGATGAAAGGGATGCGAGATCGATTCTTCGCACTTCTATCTGGGTGTTACCGGTTTCTTGCCGGATCCGGGTGCATACGGGGACGGCTTTTTCCGGATCGAGGCAAGCCATAATCACCGGATAGCCTTCTTTTGCGAGGGCTGCCGTGATTACTTGTCCCATGCCTCCGTCGGCACCGGTTATGATGGCTAATCCTTTTTCCATTACTTATATTCTAATTTCTCTATTTCTTTGACAATGCTTTTGGGCAAGTTCTGAATATGTTTGTGGCATGCCATTTCGATGGAATACATGCGAGCGATGCAATAGTTGCTATGTCCGCAGTCACAACGGGCATGTTCGTCTTCCTTCATTTTGTTTACGAATGACGGATCGTTCAGCAAGGCACGTGCCATACTCACGAATTCGAAACCGTCGTTCAAGACCTCGTCTATCTTCTCGCGTGAGATCAGACCGCCTACATAGACAAGTGGCATTTTCAATGCCGCCCTGAATTTTAGGGCATCTTCCAGGAAGTAAGCCTCTTTGAACGGCTCAGACGGGATCATGAACCGTCCGGCCATTTTGACTCCGAGCGGTAGCCAGCCGAAAGGCATATAATGCGTCATCGTATGAATCGGCATGGAACCCCGCATCACATACATCGGGGCACGGCTGACGAAGCCACCGCTAAGGATCAAAGCGTGTGCTCCGCATTCGTTCTGCAGGGTACGAGCCACTTCAAGTGTCTCATCAAGCTCCATTCCTCCTTTGAAGCCGTCGCGCATATTTATCTTTACCAACACTGCCATATCCTGACCGGCAGCTTTCATCACTTCGTCCATGCACATTTTCATAAAGCGCATCCGGTTTTGCAAGCTACCGCCATATTCGTCTTTTCGATGATTGGTATAGGGAGAAAGAAACTGGCTGATCAGATAGCCGTGACCGGCATGTATTTCCACTGCATCCATTCCGGCTTCGCGCGCCAGATGAACTGCTTGTCCGAACGCTTTTGCCATAGCTGTGATTTCGGAAGGTTTCATTCCACGGACAAGGGTAGGGGAATAGATATTGAAACCGCTGGATGCGGAGATAGGCCTGCACCCGCAGATGTTTTTGTGAGACATGTTTCCGCAATGTCCGAGTTGTACGGAGGCAGCCGCCCCTTCTTTGTGGATGGCATCGGTGATGCGTTTTAATCCGGGGATGATATCTGGGCGCATCCAGAGCTGACGTTCGAAAGAAAGTCCGCTTTGCGTAACAGCCGCATAGGCCAAAGTCGTCATACCGATCCCGCCGGAGGCAACCGATTTATGGTAGTCATACAACATGTCGGAAGGCGCGTTTCCTGGGCACATGCTTTCAAATGCAGCCGCCCGTATCGTCCGGTTTCTCAGGGTCAACGGCCCGATTTTACCGGGAGTGAACAGTATAGATTCTTTTTCCATATCTATTATGAGTTAATCATTCAATATATAAAAGGAATAACCCGTTTACGGTTTTCCAGTTCGTTACCAAACATCGCTTTGTATTTATGGTAGATGGTGTTTGCGCGAGGTACAAGGTTTGCAAATGTCCACCAAGCGAAAACAGCTCCGCTTGCACTCCAGGTCAGGATTGCAAATCCGCACCATTCCACGATTTCGCCAAAGTAGTTGGCTGATGTCACATATTTGAACAGGCCTTTTTTAGGCAGATAATGGTTCGTGTCGCCAGGCTTTCTGAGGTGGCGGACAATATGGTCTGACTGGATATTGATTGCCATGCCGGTGAAGAACAAGATTGTCCCGACTATAAATTGAGGGCTGTGCAGCCAGCTTTTCGTATACATATCCTGCGGTGCTAAGTAGAAAATCCATTCTCCCTGCATATAACCGTTCAGGAGGTTAAAGGTGATTCCCATAAGCATGATGCCTGCCGGCATTTTACTTTTGCCTTTTATCAACAGAGGAAAAATAAAAGATCGTTGGAAATAATGCAGTTCGAAGAATAAGAATATCAGGAACGGTACTGTCTCGAACTGTCGTTCCGATCCGTTCCATAACAAAAACATGACGATAAAAACCGGCGCTTCCATGCAAATCCAAGCAATCTTGTTCGGTATCGGAAGTCCCCATTTTTTATCGAACAACATTCCATAACC
>ULVP01054142.1_pt1 | contig 48352 bp, 35 predicted proteins | sample 1959551 | NCBI WGS metagenome assembly ULVP01 (sample SAMEA4835789, study PRJEB28245) | human gut metagenome | biome: gut microbiome; material: fecal sample | place: Denmark | collected 2008 | reverse complement strand
ATTTATGTCTTGACAACGGTCATTTCATAACAGTGGATATAAAGCTTTAAAGGTAGATTTAATTAAAGAAAGAGAAGCAAATAAGTATATTGTAGAGAATGTGGATTATACGACACCTTTTCAGTTTAATGAAACAACTGAAGAGATTATGAAGAATATGTTTTCTTTGTATCAGGAGAGTATTAAACAGGTATATTCTAGTCTAGACATAGATGTACTCAAGTCTATGGCAGATGAGATTATTCATAAGAAACGTATCTTTTTGTTTAGTTATGGAGATACACAGACTACAGTGATTAATTTTACGAATAAGCTTGTAAAAGTAAATATATTCCCTACTCTTGCAACACAGTTTGGAGAAGAAAGACATATTTCTAAACGTATGAACAAGGATGATTATGCACTTATTATCAGTTATAGAGGGCAAGAAAGACTTCTAGAGTGTGTACAGACATTAACTAAGAATCATGTGAGAATTGGACTTATTACTGCGAATAAGAAGAATTCATTAATGGCTTATTGTGATGATTTGATTATGATTCCTGATTGTGAGAAAGAGAATAGAATTAGTACATTCTATTCACAATTAGCTTTTCAGTATGTGTTAAGTAATCTTTATGCGATTATTTATCATCAGGTAAATGATTGAACTTTTAGTTCAATCAATTCTATCAATAAGTAAGAATAAAAGAACATTTGTTTCTATACATATGAAAACTGTTTTATAGTCAGATGATCTGTGATAGAAATGAATAAGGTGACGAACGTGAATAAAGAAGATGTATTAAAGTTAGAGGAAGAATTAAGTTTTGATCATTTTGATGCAGAAGATGCGTATTGTATCGGGAATGAAATAGTAAAGAAAACAACTCAACCGGTACGTATTAGAATTGTGTTAGATGGAGATATTGTATTCCAATACTTAATGCCTGGCAAAAGAGGTGTAGAGTGGTTAGATCGAAAGCAAAATACAGTGGAAAGATATCAACATAGCACTTATTATGTGTTTCTAGATCAAGAAGAAAGACATGTATATGATGAGAATGATTCTACTATTGCGATATGTGGTGGAGGTTTTCCACTTATTATAAAAGGTGAGTTACGTGGGTGTGTGATTATATCAGGACTTGCCCATGATGAAGATCACCAATTAATTATAGATGTACTAGGAGGATATAAAAATGAAGGTATTTGCGACTGATTTAGATGGTACTTTAGTTCATAATAAAAAAGTAACAGAAACAGATAGAGAGGCCATCGCAGCTTTTCAAAAAGAGAATCTATTTGGTGTCTGTACAGGAAGACCACTAAGCTGTTTATATGATGTAGAGGGTATTCCTTTCGATTTCTATATTATGTGTACAGGTGCACTATTATTAGATAAGGATAGACATGTGATTGAGGAACACCTTTTAGATAAAGAACTTATGAGGGATATATATAATCATTATAGAGACTACTCTAACATTATTGTACAGACAGAAAGTGAATCTCATTTCTATTTTACTGATTTTATTGATTTTCCTACTTTTACTATGATTAAGGATTTTGAAGAAATCAAGGACTCAAAGTTCTATAGTATTTCTTTAGTGTTTGATACCAATGAAGAAGCAGCAACATTTGTATCAGATGTTCATGATAGATATCCTATGGTATCTGGTTATCAGAATAAAAATGTAATTGATATTGTATCAAAGGGTATTTCTAAAGGTACAGGAGTAAAGGCTATTAAGAAACATTTTAATGCGAATAAGATGCTTGGTATTGGTGATTCCTATAATGATTTACCTTTGTTCAAGGCAAGTGATTATAGTTTTACTTTCCATAGTTCTCCTGATAGTTTAAAGAAAGAAGTCAATGATGTGGTAAGTAGTGTCAGTGAAGCAATCTATAAGGCAATATAGGCAGAGAGTTAATCTCTGTCTTTTTTTGTGCACATAGTAAGATAGTTAATATGTGATACATAGTCATTACGCAAAAAAATATTTGAACACCTATAAATGTACTTTATGAGAGTCTTGCTCAAGACATTATTTTGATGAAAGTTGTATAATGTAGTTAAAGAGGAGGTAGACTATGGAACATACACCTGTTACTCAAGAATACTTAATTGATTTATATAGAAGCTTGATTATTAAACGAGATGAGTTAAAGAATAATGCTGAAGAGAATGAGAAGAAATATTATAAGATGTTTAGAGATTTGTATAAAGAATACTATGGCCTCATGATTGAGTGCATTTTCTTAAAAAAAAGAATTTCCTATTGTCAAAGATGCAATAATCTTCAAATTATGATATATAAAGAAGAAATAGATAGTTACATAGATGTTGTGAAAGAAGATTATATGCATCAGTTAGAGAATTTAAAGAATCATAAAAAGAGAATAAAGAAATCTCTTAATCATGATGGAATGAAACAAGCCAAGAAGATATTCAAGAGAATTGTCAAAAGAATAGATAAAGAACACCCTTTGTGGGAACGTTCTATCGATTCATATAGATATAACGATTTAAAAGAATTGATGAATATAGAGGCGCTGGTGGATTATGAGACACATTCTACAAAACATAATATAGATATTATCTATCTCATGATCAGAATAAATAGTATAGAAGAAGAAATTGATTTTTATATCAAACAACCATCTTATTCACCTCAAGAAAAAGAAGAGAGTCTGAAAAAGGAAATATTGAAATATAGATGTTATAGAAATGATTTAAATAAACAATATCATAGTTTTACAAAAATCATGCATGCATGTTAGGAGGAGCACTTATGAACAAGATGAGAGATATGGTTTTAGAAGCTATTAAAATGAATGGTATAGAGAACGTGGTTATGCCTTTAATGAACGAAATCTTTTTGTCTTTTACTAATATTGCAGGAACACGTTATTGCAATAACCAAGAGGCATTTAAAACACTAGAAAAGAATGTACCTCTTCTATTAGAAAGAGAAGCAGATAATAAATACGATAGTAATGCGATTAAGGTGATGACTACAGATAGAGAAAAGCTTGGGTATATTCCAAAGAGTGATAATAGTATTTATGCTAGATTAATGGATTCAGGTAAGATACTTAATGCAAGAGTGTATTCATGTTATCAGGATGATTATTATAATTGGTCTGTGTCTATTAAGATTTGTATGATGGATTTTTAGTTATTCACATAACGGAAAAGAGAATAAGTGATACATAGTCATTACATGATTATATTATGAATATAGCGATTAATTCCTTCTCTTTGAGAGAAGTCATATTGTTTATGTAATGTCTGGAAATATTTTCTTATGTTTTCTTCTATAATAGGTTCATGAGAAAGGATTGTCCCTTCATATCCTTTTCTAGCTGATATCCAAGGATCCTGTGTATGAGTGATTGTTTCTAATACTTTAGCGCTATAGAGACCATATGTATGAATAACTAAATCAATCACATGACATTCTTCTTCACTTAATGTATTCTCTAATTCTTCAAAGAGTACAAATCGATCATCATCAATAGGATTAAAACTGAACTGCTTGAATAAATGATAAACATCAGGATAGACAGGACCATGAACCCATGCCTGTGAGTGTTCTGTAAACACAGGATGATCATATAAGGCATAAGAGGTTCCCTGAATTAAATAAAGAAGTTTTTGCAACATCAATGGTGTAACTTCATTTAATCCTTTAAACAAATAAGCAATGACCTGTCTAATCTTATCTGATAATACAAATAATTCTTGTAGATTGCTCACTGCTTCTTTTGATTTCTTATAAGAAGCTGGAGTAATCTTATTTTTATTTTTCTCTAATTTCTTATAGAAATAATCAGGAGAAAGTAAAGCTTTTTTCATAATATTGGAATACTCAAGAGAAGGCACCTGTCCATCTATATATCTTTTGATAGTCACTTCACCAAAACCAAGAACTAATGCGAGAGGTCCCTTCCCAATATCATATATCTTTAATAATCTGTTGATATTTTCGATAGTAATTAGATTTTCCTTTTCTCTATACTGTGAATCTATTTCTTTAATATTTAAATCTAGTAAACCAGGTAGAGATATTTCTTCACCACATTCATTACATACTGCGACAGTAATCAAGAAAGTATATTCTTTATCTTTAATAACTTTTCTGATTTCCTGTTTCTTCAATGTGTAGGTTGTTTCTTTTCTGCAGTTTGTACAATAAGTGTGCTTCATGTTCTTATCTCCTTTATGATATGATTTTTATTATTTCGTATCATTATTATGCTATGAGTATAATAGAAAATCATCAAAAAGATACTAAGAGTAACTAACGACTGTTATCCTGAATAGCTAAAAAGTAGAACACACAGTTCTACTTTTTTACATGCTTTCTGCCAGATGCATCTGGAATATTTAATTCTGAACGGTATTTCGCAACTGTTCTTCTAGATATTTCAATACCCTTATCTTTTAATAGATTAGTAATTTTCTGATCACTTAAAGGCTTGTTCTTATCTTCATTATCAATAACTTCTTTAATTGTTTCTTTGATAGAATCAACAGAGTTATCTTCTGTACCTTTTGGAATAAGATCACTTAGAAGAATAAAGCCTTTGTCACAATATATGTATTTATCTTTGATGGCTCTACTGATTGTAGATTCATGTACTCCAAGCAGCATTGCGATATCTTTTTGTAGTAATGGATGACAAGATCCTTGATTCATAAAGAAGTCTTGCTGGTAATCTAATAAGAAAACCGCAATATCATATATGAGATTCTTTCTTTGGTTAAGGCATTGTTGGAGCCAAGAAACTTGTCTTAATTTGGATTCTATATATTTCTTAGTTTCTTTATTCTCATCAAGAGACAAATAGTTTGTATTAATGTTTATATCCTTATAAATCACAGGATTTAATTGAACTATACCATCCTTGATTATAATATCGGGCACAGGATAATTGACTTCAAGAGAAGAACTATAGTTACTAGCTGGACGTGGATTTAATGTAAGGATAATTTGCAGTAGTTCTCTTACTTTGTTTTGTGATATACCAAGTTTCTTGGAAACAGCATGGTAGTGACTTTTAGAAAGGTCTTCTAAACATTCATCTACAAGTATTTTTGTGAGATGAATATCTTCTGTTTCTTTGAGGCGCTCTAATTGAAGAAGGAGACATTCTTTTAATGTATTAGCACCAAGTCCAGGAGGATCTAGCTTGGATAATGTATCTTTAGCTTCTAAATACTCTTTTTCATCACACTTTAGATAAGTACAGATATCATTTATTGAGAGACGTAGATATCCATTATCATCTAATAAGTCTACAAGAGATTCTACTAATTCCTTATTGTGTATATCCTTATTAATTAGCTGCCAGTGAATGACTTCTTTGAGTGTTTGTTCAGTTTTTCTAGATAAACTATCGATATCAAATTCTTTTCCTACATCAGAACTTGTTTCTATCATTTCATCAGTATCTATTAATGGATTCTCAAAAGAAATCTTCTCTATGTGGGCAAGAAGCTGCTGGACATCCATTTGTAGAATTTGATTCTTTTCAATCTGTTTCTGATATATTTGATGTTTTTGACTATGTTTAAGTTCAAGCTTCATCTAAGCCTATTGGCTCCTTAATGACTTTACTCAATAATTCATACAATATAGATAATTCATAATTATCTAAATGAATACGGTATTTCTTTTCTACATCCTGGAAAACAATTTTTGAGATACGATAGAATTCTTTTTGTGATGGATTTGTAGGTTCTTCTTCATCATCTATATCATCTGCAGTCATTAGACGTTCAAACATAAATGCGATATGCATATAGAGGTTTAATCTTATATGACCTGACATTTCCATCTTATAGTAATCCTGATAACGATGAAGAATTGTTTCTACATCTTGAATAACGACTGTAGGATTGAGGAACTGTAGTCTGCTGACAATACCTTCAATTGTAAAGAATCTTACAAATTCATTCTTTGTTGCTTCAAACTGTTCTGGTGTGACTACACTTCTTAACGCATTCCATAAGTTTTCTTCACCATGACCATCCAATATATCATAGACACTTAACCAAGGCGTAGAAATACCATCATGAAGAGGAGATGTTGTGAGAATCATAAGAGTCTGATCAAAGTTCTTATGATCATCTTCGTTAATTAAATCAAGAAGTTTCTTGTATTCCATAGTTACAAAATCAAGACCACAGTCTCCTAATGTCTTCTTCATGATTTCCTGTATCTTTTCCGCAATACCTACACCGGACATACATGAAATAATAATATTCTTATTCTTAGATAATCCTTCAAAGAACTGAACATCAAAGCTATTAATTCTTTTTGTGCTTTCTACAATCTGTTCAAATGAACCATGACCTAACATCTTTAAGCCAACATCTAATGCGATTGCGGTAGAAACGTTATTAATAATCAACAAATCACCAGATAAATTATTTTTAATCTTTGAATACATACTACTTAAAGATCCTGTATCTACAAGTAAGATGAGTCCTTTACCCTTAGCAGAATGTAAGAGATAGTTCTGTACCTTTTCGACAGTCTGATCAAGTGTTGTATCCATAGGCATATCAATACCTTCCATAATAAAGGTACCACAGGCCTGATTGACAACCTTCGCAATACTAGAAGCTGTTGTATCACCATGGGCTGCAATAAGACCATTTAATTCTAAAGATTCGCTAATATATTCATGAATAGCTAATGCAAATAAAAATGAAAGATTATCTTCTAGATGTAATTCATACTTCTTTAATTCAATAATGATGCGATTTGCAGCATAGAAAGCTCTAGGGCATGATTGTTCAAAATAAGTTTTAAGTTTCCATTCCTGTTCTTTTTCAATATGCATTTCATTGAATGTTATATAAAGTAAATATAATTCTTTACCACAGGAATCATTCATTTTAACACCATAACGAATCAATATATCCTTACAGACCTGCATAAAGAAACGCTGTTCTGTTGATCTAATATAAGTAGGATTGATTTTTCTAAGTATTGCACGAAAATTCAAATAGAGCTGATCTATCTGACTCCACGATGCAGATTCTATCTTGTGAAAAAGATTCATGATTTCTGTATGGTGTTCATCATAATATTCCTGATGAATACATTCTTTAGGCTGATTCCATATAACAGATATTTCCATATTACGTTCGGCCTGGAATCCTACTGTATTAACTGGTATATCTCCTCCTGCATGAATAAGCTCTGCTTCAGAAATAAGAAGATTGTCTTCTTTACCGTGTTTGAAATAAGCTTCTGCACAGCTGACCTGAATCAAGTTTCTTAGTCTACCAATATTACCAGGGAACTTAGAGAAACAAAGCATTTTAACAGCTCCACTAGAAATAGTGAGATTCTTTTTAATCTTTTCTGCTTCTTCTTTATAGAATGTTTCAATGAGTTCTATACGTTCCTGCAAAGGACGTTCAGTAATGTTAGGAATGGTAATCTGTAATGTTATTCTTCTTCTAAATGTTTCTAATAAGACTTCTTGTGGGTTTTCTGTTGTCGCAAATATGAATCTCACATTTGAATGTCTCCATTTAGAATCACCAAGAGGTCGATATTTACCTGTATCCATAAATACAAATAGTTTTTCCTGGTTTTCAAATGATAAACGATGTACTTCATCTAAGAAAAGATAACCACCATCTGCTTCCTGTAATAAGCCTGTTTTATCAGAATCAGCCCCTGTGAAACTACCTTTCTTATAACCAAGTAATGTAGCAGAAAGAAGTTCAGGGTTATTGGCATAGTCTGCACAGTTTAATACGACAAAAGGTGCTTTTTTATCAATACTCCCTGTCTGTAATGCATGCTTATAAATGAGCTTTGCGATATAGCTTTTACCTACACCACTTTCACCAATAATAAGAATTGGAAGACCATTTGGTGGATAAGAAACAGAGGCTTTACACATTTCTACTATTTTCTTATGACTTCCTGTTGCACCAATCATAGAATCAAATACTTCTGAATCTAACTCTTCTTCAACAGATGCACTCTGTTCTTCTTTTTCGATATACCAGTAAGTCGGTCTTGTATCTGTTTTCTTTACTTTTCCCTCATCAAAAAGCTGATTTAAATAATGCGTCACAATCTGTCTACTTAAGTGTAGATTGTCTGCAATCTGAGATGTAGGAATCTTTTCAGACTCATTTAAGCATTCTTGAAGTGATATATAAACCTTATCTTTTACATCCATCATGATACCTCCTTGCTCTTAATTAATTATAACTTGAAAACTGTTAGAAAACAATTTAATGCCAACACGCATGAAAAGGAAGATATAGGGATATCTTCCTGTCTGACTATCTTGGGAGTCTTGCTCTTCTATTTGGGAATTCTTTATCGAATCCTTCTTTATGATCACAATACCAATAAGCGACTGTACAAACATCATCCTGTCTTTCATATAATGAAAGATCATCGTTACCAATCTGCTGTAATGTGACTTTGATATCTTCATCAAAGGCAATTGGATCTAAGATATGGAATCTATATAAGCCATGGCGAGGAAGGCTGTCATTACCAAAGGCATGAACAGCATTCAACTTACCTGTTTCAAATCTTTCTCTTGTCTTATCCTTTGTTGAATAGAATGGATACCCTAAAAATAAGTTAGAATATGGTTTCACTGAAGGTCTTCCTAGTTCATCTTTCTGATGGAATGCCCAGGCACCACCGAAGTAATCTTCTGAACCGGTTGATGAAACTGTTGGATAGTCTTCATCACCATCTAGGTAGAACTTAAATTCCCCTTCACCCCACCAATATCTTTCTAATGCAGTTAAACCAAGGTAAGTACCTACATAGTAGCCTTTACCTTTTACATCATCTAAGATGACATAGTCTTTAGCAAGCTCAGTCTGACGTTCTCTGCGCCAATAAGCATGGAAATATAAACAATTTTCAGGTAAAGCATCAACTTCAGCATAATTAATAGTATAGAAGAATGATGTAATATCTTTAGGATGTTCATTTGTCATTGTGATGACTGCTCTTTTTGCGAATGGCATTTCAAAATAGCTGTTCATCCCTCCTGTAGGATTCACAACGATTGGTAAAGAAGCAACATCACATCTTTCACCAAAACCATTACAGAAGAAATCGCCAATAGGGGCTTCTACTGCAGGTGTATCACTACCATCCCAATAGATTCTTAAGACAACATCTCTCATGACAAAGCTGCCTTTTTCAGTATTTTCACGGATTGTCATCCACATATGTCTAATAATGCCTGGACCTTTAATATCCGCAATCACTGTTTCTTCACCCATAGGTAATTTAATGCTTCCACGTCCTTTTCTTGATGGACCTAAAGCACTTGCTTCCATACATGCTTTGCCTTTTTCACCAGTTGGGTTTTCTGGTGATACAGCTCTAGAACGTTCTCCTTTATAAGTCATGATATTACTTAGTAAATTCATAATCTTCTCCTTCCTTTACTGCATGTTGATTGACAGTAATTGAATAATTATTTTTATTGGTAATATGAATGTGCTGATCAGTTACCTTGATATCAAATCTTGATTCACCGATATGGAAATCCTCCCAGAAGAAGTTTCCAATAAATTCCTTAGGATGAATAGTTAAGTGTTTATTTGGTGCATCATAGTTGATTCCTAAGAATTCTGTAATGAACAAGATATAGAAGATACCTGATGCCCATCCACATTTACCACAACTGTTCATTCGTGTGACATCTCCAGTAGGTGACCCTACTTTATAAGGCCACCACCACCAGCTGCCATCTAAATCAGCTAGTCTTTCTAATTCTTTAAATCTGCCGTTTTCTCCACTCCAGTTTTCTACATTATCTGCACCATTCAATATTGAAATATATCCTGGGAATGTTGCACCTGACTGGTTACCCCATTTAATCCCTCTGCTCAGTTTACTATAAGTAGGATTCTCATCACTTGAACTGAATTGTCCATAGTGAGTTGTTCTGTCTCCTGCCTCATAGCCATAATATTTCAATAATGTAGTGTCTGATTCTTCACCATCATGCATTCTTAATGTGATAGTACCGTCATGATTCACATCAGTTAAGAACTGAAGTCCTTGATCAAGCATCTCTTTACGATAACACTCATCTGACATATGTTCTTTTGCATCTAGATCAAGTGACGCAATACCTTCTAGAAAAATACGATGACCATTCGTTTCTACAGTCATATATTTCTCTATATCATTTTTGATTGCCTGGGCTTCATTTTCTAGTTCAATCGCATATTCCTTCTCGTCAAAGATTTCAAGTGCAAGTCTTGATAGGGAGCGACATGCACGATATACACAAATGTTTGATCCTGTATGATATGTACCAAGGGAGTAGGCATCTGAAATCCAGATACTGTGGTATAGGTGTGGTTCACCTGGATTTCTAGAAGTAATGACTTTGTTAAGGATTTCCTTCATCTGTTTATATAAATCTTCATTATCCAGAAAGAAATGATGATCACCAAAATAATCATAATACGCACCAGAAAGTAGAATCACTGATAGAGAATTACTTAATGAATGGAAGATGCCGCCTTCAAATTTAGTACCTGGGTATTTGATACCATATTGGGCAAACCATTTTATTGTTTTTTTACATAGGTCTGGTTCGGTCATTGTATAAGGCAAGCTAGAATAATACATATCTTTATTCCATATATGAGGAGTAACGGGATAAGTGCCCCAATTTGAACCAAGTATTTGATTATACCCATTCATGGCGAAAGCTCCAGACGCCTGCTGATAGGCTCTTTCAATTAAGTACCCTGCCATTGGATCGTTATCAAAATGGACTTTACCTATGCATTGTTTATAATATTGACGTGTTTCTTCTAACCATTCATCAATACTTCTACTAAACAGTTTCTGTGTATCCTGATATGCATTAGGATCAGTGAAAGCAATCATGAATTCTTTTTGAGAATGAGGTGGTAAAGTAAATGAAATACTGTTGTGAGATTGTGTCTCGCGGCATTCTATTAATACATTTCTTGTATCAGAGTATTTCTTTTTATAAAGAGAAGGGAGTTCTAAGGCTCCTTCTCCTTCTGTATCGCTTTGGTTCTCAACGATAATGGCATACATTAAACTGCTTAATCTTTCTCCATCACGAGTAATAGGTGCACAAGCAATTAAGCTGACTGTTCCCCAGGTAAAATGATGAATACTTCTTGGAAAAAGATTATCTGCAAGATCAGAGATGACATCTAAGTTATCAGATTTCAATTCAGTTTTATTACCGTTCCAGGTAATAGAGATAGAAAGATCATGTTCTTGAACAAAGTCTTTTCCTACCCAGACACCTGGTTTGCTTTCCATGTAGTAGTTGTGATGAAAGAAGGTAAGGTTTTTAATTGTGCCAAATTCATCAAGATTGGCTTGAACTTTTTGATTAGATGAATCAAATGAAAATGTATCATCTGGAAGCTTATTGCGATAATAACTGATTGCATTGTCTGTACTATAGATTCCATTCTTGATTCTTAACATATAGAATGGATTGCATTTCATTGTATTCAAAGCGACCTCCTGTGGTATTAATTAGCAAATACCTAATAGTGATAAAACGATTCCTAATGCAACGATACCAAAGATAATAGCGATAACGTTGACTTTCTTGTTTAATAGCTTATAGCAGCCAAATGTCATTAATAATGGAACGATACCTTTAAAGATACTATCAAGAGCTGATTGAACATTCATTAAAGACTGTCCCTTCATCTTGAATTCAAGAACTGTTTTAAAGATAACAGTATTGCTTGTCATAGCACCTACCATGATTAAACCAACAATACCAGCTGCCTTTGTAAGGATTTCAATCATGCCATTAGCATATAATTTTTCAATATACTTAGCACCTAAAGAATATCCTAAACATGCACCATAGTATCTGCATAGGAAGTTTGGTACGTTGAATAATACTAAGAAGATAATTGGAGCAAGGATGTTACCAGCATTAGCAAAACCAATAGCAAGACCTGCACAAACTACTCTCCATACACCCCAGAATAATGAGTCACCAATACCAGCTAAAGGACCCATTAAACTTGTTTTAATAGAGCCAATTGCATTAGCATCAAAGTCTGGTTTTTCACTGTTTTCTTTTTCCATTGAACCAGCAATACCCATTACAAATGATGCAAGAGGTACTGTAGTACTGAAGTAAGAGACATGTCTTGCAAGAGCTTCACGTCTTTTCTTTTCATCATTCTTATAGAAATGGTTGATGAATGGAATCATAGCATAACAGAAACCTGCACCACCCATAGTAACTGGGTTAACAGATGCATACATGGCACCTGATCTCCAGAACATCTTTCTGATTAATTTCTTTTCTTCTTTATCAATGTTATTCATTAGTTTCATGCGAAAAAGTCCTCCTCTTCACTTTCATTAGCTGATGCGCTTGCAACAGCTGGTTTAGCCATCATATCTTTTAACTGCATATCACGCTGTGCTGTTACTAATGCGATAACAACACCTAATACTGCGATAGCGATGAGTGGTAATTTTAAATAAGCCACTGCAACAAATCCAAGAATATAGTAAATACCAGTTTTCTTATCCCATAACATCTGCATTAACATAGCCATACCTACAGCAGGAAGCATGTTACCAGCAACTGTTAAACCATTCATGATTACCTTAGGAATTGACTGTAAGATTGTCTGCACTACATCAGATCCTAACCATACAGCAAAGAATGGAATTAAAGCATATAAACCATAGTGTAATACCCATAAACCAAAGTGAAGGGCTGTGATTGATTTATCTTTACCTTCTAAAGCTAGCTGTTCAAATTTTGGTGCGAATGGACCAATAACGAATGAGAAAATAAAGTTCATGAACTGAAGACCTAATACAGCAAGTGGGAATACGATTGGAATAATAGTACCAACATTTCCACCCATCTGAATTGTGAAGGCTGTAGCAAGACCTGCAGCTAGAGCTGGCTCAGCAGTACTTGAAATACCTACATTGACAACTCCCATAAAGATTGATTCTAAAGATGCTCCAACTAATAAACCTGTCTGAACATCTCCTAGCAATAAACCAGTAAGAGGTGCAACAACGATTGGTCTACTTAACATGACCATACCGAATAATTCGTGTCCTCCAACGCCTACGAATACTGCCAATGCGACGAAAAATGCGTTTAACATAATAACTCTCTCCTATCTCTTATAAATTTTTTAATACGTTTGTAGCAAGTTTCTTTTCCATTGAAGGTGTACCCTGGAAAAATGTATCTGGATATAATTCAACTAATTCTTTTAATGCTTCTAATTCTTCTTTTGTAAGCATAACTTCCTTAGTTAAAGTAATCTTTTCACCTGAAGTCATCTTTCCAGCGTTACCTAAGTTAACCATTTCAATATTCTTGTATTTCTTACATAAAGTAACAGCATCACGTACTGTTGGCACAAGAACCATTAAGCGCATCTTTTCTGATCTAGGATCATCTAAGATTGATGAAACGCCTTCTACTGATTTAATAATACATTTAATACCTTCTGGCACTGCCATCTTTAATGACATCTTCTGTAATTCGTTTGATGCTGCTTCATCACTTGCAACAACTAAACCATGAAGTTTTAGTTCCTTTGTCCAAGTCATAGCAACCTGTCCATGAATTAATCTTTCGTCAACTCTTAAACAAACAATCATTTTCTTTTCCTCTCTTTCTTATAGAAGAAAATCGTCATCGTTTTCTTCTGTGGTGTTTTTTTCAATTTCTACTAAGCATAACTGTTCTCTAGCTTCTTCAATCTTAGCCTTTAAGAACTCGTTAGTAAGTTTTTCTGGAGTCATAGTGACTTCAATAAGAACAGCTAAATTGAATCCTGATACCAAGAAAGTGTTTTCCCTTACACAATATGGAATCATCTTCTGATTTACACTTCCACCCTTAATATCAGTAAAGATAACTACTTCATCTTCCTGTGGAATCTTTGCGAAATATTCTTCAATCTGCTCATTGATAGGTTTCTGTCCATCTACATAAGCTGTAATATAGTCTACGTTATCTACATTACCGATTAAGAATTCCATTGTTGATCTTGCACCTGAAGCAAGCAAGCCATGTGTGGCTATTAAAATATGTCTCATTTTCATATCCCCCCTTACACTTATATAAGTTGCAATTGTCATGCCAACTTTTAAGTTTTCTGTTTTATATTTTCTCCTTTCTTTTTTCTTTTCACTTATATATACTGCAATTGACATGCCAACTTTTAGTATGTATTTATTAATTCTTTTATTTCTTTTTCTTCTGGCATTACTCTTAATGCACCCTTCTTAGTTGTAATCAAAGAAGCTGCTGCATTCGCAAACTGAAGCATTTCTTTTAAATTTTCTTCAGTTAAGTTATCTAAACCATGTTTAAGTACTGCATGAAGTGCACAGGCACTAAAAGTATCACCTGCACCTGTTGTTTCTATAGTGTCCTTATTTAAATAAGGTTCCATAAATACTTTATGATCACCATAGTAAGCAATACTACCGTTCGGACCAAGTGTGACATTGATGAGTTTTGCATGAGTTCTTTCTCTAATGATTTCAATTCCTTTATCATAATCATCAGTACCTGTGAGCCATTCAATCTCATTATCTGCAATCTTTAAGATATCGCACTGTTCAATACCATACCAGATCTGCTTTGCAGCTAATTCTTCACTTTCCCATAAAGGTGGTCTTAAGTTAGGGTCAAAAGAAATAATCTTGTTTTTCTTTTTTGCATAATCAACCATCGCATAAGTTGCAGATCTCACTGGTTCATCTGTCATAGATAAAGAGCCAAAATGAAAGATACGGCAGTTATCAATTAATTCATAATTCACTTCTTCTTTCTTAAGCAACATATCTGCCCCTGGCTTTCTATAAAAAGAAAAGCTTCGGTCACCTGTTTCATCATTGTCTACAAAAGCAAGTGTTGTTTTTGCATCTGGATCCATTACAAGACCTATAGAATCAATCTTTTGTTCTGAGATTGTATTCTTTAATAGTTTACCAAACTCATCATCTCCTACTTTACCAATAAAAGCAGTTTTATAACCTAATTTTCCAAGCATAGCAAGTACATTACATGGTGCACCTCCTGGATTGGCTTCATAGATACGGTTATTCTGTTCACTTAAACCATTTCTAGTGAAGTCTATTAATAGTTCACCTGTTGCTGTTACATCGTACATAGAATACCTCCATTGTTTATTCACTTATATATACTGCAATGCACGTGCCAAGTTTGAGGTATAAATAAAAAAACTCACAGTTTATGTACTGTGAGATGAAATAAAAAAAGTGACGCAACGCAGGCGTCGCATCACATAAAACATAAATGTTTTTGTCCTTCGTCAGTATTATAGATTCTTTTCATATAAATAGTCAATAACATTTATGACAACCCACTCAGAATTACCTCGTATTTGAAGCATGACATTTATGTTTCTACACATTCTAGGATACTCTTATTCTTATAGGCATATCCACTTTATATAGAGATAATAGTTTTCTGACAATTTCAGATAAAAAAAGTAGCCCAACGCAGGCGTCGGGCTACATAAAACATAAATGTTTTTGTTCCTATATGTATTATAGGCTATTTTCAAATAAATAGTCAACTATATTTTTAACAAAATCATAAATTGTGGTAAAAACATTATCACTACTGAAATATTCTTTATTTTTAATCAATCTTCCCTCTATAAAATCTTTAAGTTCAGCAAATATCTTCTTCTTGAATACTTGAATTGTACATATTTCATCAAACAAGAATAAACTTGCCACAAAATCATGAATAACAGGATTAGTCATCTTTTTCTTTCTGTTCTTTTTTGTGATAGATGGAACCGATGCTAACAATGAAATAAGACTTTTATTAACTATAATGGCCTTTTTCTTTTTATCATATAAATGTGTATATGCATAAGGTTTTCTTAAAGTATTCAACAAACAGTTATTATGCGCCGATGCATTCCTAATAAATCTCAGGGACCATATAAGATCACTGACAATCGCATTACCCTGTTCTGGATATAATGAATAATAAAATTCATATAACCTAATAAAGTCACCAAATGATATAACTTCAATCAAATTCCAAGCAGCCCAATTATTCTCATATTTATGAATCAAATCTGCACATGCTGAATTATATTTCTTTTGATTGATATGGTCTAGCATAAAAGGATATTTAGAAAACAGTTCTCGTACAACATGATAGCCATCTTCTTTTTCATTCTTGGTAAGATCATCAATTAATTTAACCTTTAAGAAATGTTCTGTATGCAATGATATTCTAATAATCAATTCTCTTAAGCACATATCTAGCTTAGATAATTCCACTAGATATGCAAATTCAAGATTAATATATTGATTCTTTGACACGTTGTATTCAAATGATTTCTCATAAGATTTTAACTTAAAATAGTACGTATTATTTTGTAGATACTCTCGTGCTTCCTCTTTACTCATAATATTGAATTGAACGTTCTTGTCTTCGAGATTTTTTCAATTGCTCATCTATAGAGTATTTAGATTTCAACACTATTACCCTCCTCATACTTTTTCAGTTATTTATTCATACTCTTCTTCAACTTCATATAAGCCTCATAAGATGGTGTAGTTCCTTGAAGATATCCACTCTCATAAGCTTCACTCTTCTTAATATCGTTTCTTTTCAAAATAGTACAAAGATTTTCTACAGTAATACCATTACTATTTCTGGTAATAAATATGCTATCATTACGATCATATTCATCCATAAGTTCTGGATAATGAGTAGAAAAGAATAAAACACCACCTTTCTTATTTAACTGACTATCCTTAAAGAAACGCATAAGAGTACTTACTATTTCCTTATTGAAATGATTTTCTATTTCATCAATCAACAAATAACCTCCTTCTCTCAATATTTCTCTTGCCATTGTGAAAGTAACTATTCCTTTAATCGTTCCTGAAGACAAGTAACGTTCTATCTCTACTATATTATTCAAAAGAATTTCTTGTTTTTCTCTAAATTTTAAGTGAATAATTGATTTTTAACTTATTTTCCGATTTAAAAAAGGAGGATTACTCCTCCTTACAATACTTCCCCATTACTACTTATTACATTCTTATACCATTCAAATGACTTCTTCTTAATTCTTCTCATATCCTTTAAGTCATCATTATCTCTATTTACATAGACAAAACCATATCTCTTCTTCATCTGTGCACGACTACTTAAGATATCAATAGGACCCCAAGACAAGTATCCTCTACAATCTACACCTTCTTCTACAGCCTTTTTCATCTCTTCAATATGTTTTCTCATATAATCAATACGATAATCATCATTTATAACACCATCTACTAACTGATCATCATATCCATAACCATTCTCTACAATATAGATAGGCATTTCATATCTATCATAGAGCTGTCTTAAAGTAATACGTAAACCAATAGGATCTATTGTCCAACCAAATTCAGACATTTCTAAATAAGGGTTCTTCTTGATGACTACATCTTCTACATTAGTCAAACTATCTTCACCATAATGACTAATAGTAGACATATAATAGCTTATCGCAAGAGCATCTGTCTTACCCTTCTTAAGTATTTCAAAGTCTCCTTCTTCTATAACTGGCATAGTCCCTTCTTGTTTCATATTTGCTAGGAAATAGCTGTTGTAATGTCCTCTCGCAAAGATATCTAGGAATACAAATGCTTCACTTTGGGCTTTCATAGATTCTAATGTATCTAATGGGTGACATGTTTCAGGATAGCTTTGTACAATAGTGGCCATACCTAAAACATAGCCTCCTTTTTGATGAATGTATTCGTTAATCAAACTATGCGCTATTAATGTATGATGCATAATTTGATGATCTAGAGTAATAGGGTTTTCTCCTTCTAAACAAACAGCCCCAAAGAACATCTTTGGTCCTTTCTGTAGTATTCCATTCTGTTCATTGAAGATAATCCAGTATTTTACTTTATGACAATAACGATCTACAATCTTCTTGCATAATTCTACAAATAGATCTACTACCTTTCTACTCGCAAAACCATTGTATTTCTCATATAAGAATACAGGCATTTCAAAGTGATAGAGTGTAGGAATAGGTTCTATCCCTCTCTTTATTAGTTCATCAATAAATTCATCATAGAAAGCAAAACCTTCTTCATTATATGTATTCTCATCACTCATAAGTCTAGACCAGTCTAAAGAGAAACGGTATGCATTAAAGCCTAACTCTTTATATAAGTCAAAGTCTTCTTTGTATCTATGATAAGCATCAATACCATTTTTAAAATCTGAAAACTTACCAGTGACTGTTAAGTCACATACTGCAGGAACTTTTCCTCCTTCAGTATATCCACCTTCACTCTGATGAGCAGTGACAGCACCACCCCATAAGAAATCTTTTCTTAACATTTTTATTTACTCCTTTATGTATATTCTTATTTAATTCTATTAAGGATATACTTGAATTTCAAGGAAGTAACACTTAAAAAGAAATAGTATATATTATTCTAACGCTCATTTAATACGTTTTAACGCTCATTATTATATTAATTTTTTGGCTTAGTTATGCGGTTTTTAACTTTCTAACGCTCATTTAACACTCACGAGTGTTAGAATAGAATATCATCATCCGTTGAATCTGGTATTTCAATTTCTAGAGTCTCTTCTCGAATTCTATAATATTCATCAACAACAGAATCAATAGATTCCCTATCTTCTGCTCTTTCATAACATTTTATAAGTTTAGCCAGTAAATCAAATGTCGTAATATCATCAACACCATATTCTCTTAAACTCGCTTCATAATTTCTTTTGGCATATTCCGATGCTTTATCATATTGTTTTCTTTCACAATATGTATCGCAAATAAATTCCGCTATCATAATACTGGTAAAATCAGCATCACCAAATATTTCTTTACATTCATTATAATCTTATATAAGTTCTTCTAATGTTTTCTTTTCTTTCATTGGTGTATCTCCTTATTCTTTTTTATTTTCTCTTATTGGTTTCATTATGTAAATAAGAATCAAACATAAGGTGTTCTCAAATTTGAACACCACTGTTATTTCAAGAATTAGTGTTCTCAATTTTGAACACCACTGTAATTTTACGTATTAGTGTTCTCAAATTTGAACATAAAATTGAATCAACCAAGATAGTATGATATAATTTATTCAGAAATGAGGTGACCATAATGATTGAAAGAAAAGAATATCTAAATCAACTACTATCCTGGAAAGATCAAAATATTATAAAAGTCCTGACTGGTATTAGACGTTGCGGAAAAAGTACAATCTTAAAACTATATCAAGAATATTTATTAGAAAACGGTATTGATCAATCGCAAATTATCTCTATCAACTTTGAAGAACTCGAATACGAAGAGTTACAAGATTATAAAAAGCTCTACCAATATATCAAAGATAGACTGGCAAAAAATAAAATGATGTATATTTTTCTCGATGAAATACAAAACGTCCCTTCTTATGAAAAAGTTGTAGATAGCCTTCATGTAAAAGAAAATATAGATATCTATATCACAGGATCAAATTCATATATTTTTTCTGGTCAGCTAGCCACTTATTTAAGTGGTCGATACATAGAAATCCCCGTTCTTCCTTTGTCTTTTAAAGAAATTTATAGTCCTCAATCAAATAAAGAAGAGGCATTTCAGAAGTATATGAAAACAGGCGGTTTTCCTTATATTAATCAAATACAATTGGATAATGAACAGATTAATATGTATCTAGAAGGAATATATAATACCGTGATTGTAAAAGATATTGAAGAGAGAATTAATAGAAAAAACAATGGAAGTGATTCGAAGAATGTAACTGATGTTGCACTACTAAAAGCTATATCTAAATACTTATCAAGTGTTGTTGGAAGCCCTGTTTCCATACGTAGTATTACTAATTATTTTAAATCAAACGAAAGAAAAACTTCACCTAATACAATCAGCAATTATATTGAAGCATTGTGTGAGTCATATCTTTATTATCCTGTTGAAGTGATGGATATATCAGGCAAGGAAGTATTAAAATCAAACAAGAAGTATTATATTGTAGATTCAGGAATTCGCAATTATATTCTTCCAAAGCAATCTTATGATTTAGGATTCACAATTGAAAATATTGTATATCTAGAACTTCTAAGAAGAAGATATATTGTAAATATTGGACGAAGTGGGCATACAGAGGTTGATTTTATTGCGAAAAGAAATGATGTCTATACTTATATACAGGTTACTGCATCACTTGTGGATGAGAATACTTTTAACAGAGAGATTCGTCCTCTAAAACTAATCGAAGACAATTATGAGAAAATAATCCTTACTTTAGATAGATATACACTTGGAAATTATGATGGTATTAAGGTAATTAATATCATAGATTGGTTATTAGAAGAATAGGCTGCAGCGATTAGATTCGCTACAGCCTATTTTTTGCTATTTGAATTCTTCTATATACTTTCTCAAGAATGGAACTACTGTATATCCTCTATTTCTAATAAAGTCCACTGCTAATTGATCAAAGAGAAAATTCTTAAATACTTCATCAAAATCTCCTTCTAACATCATAATTTTTCGAATATGACAAGAATTGATGAGAGTAAACTTCATGGAATCCTTCTTACCAACATAATAGTATAGTTTCTTAGGCTCTTCTTCATCCTTCAAAATATAAATATGTTGGAATACATTGACTACATCACTCTTTAGACATGGATTCAAAACCATTCTAAAGTTGTTTCTACAATGCCCTACAAACTCTTTTCCTAAAGAAGTTGCTAAATTAATAAGTGGTGCATCACCTGCTTTAGTTGCTTTTCTAACTATTTCTTGGTATTGATAAGTATCTTTATTCAAACTTTTTAATACACCCTCTACTTCTTCTTTATACTTTGGTTGTGATTGCATAAAAGATTCCAATAAACGAACTAAATCACCCTTCGAGATTTCTTTTTCCTTCTTATAAGCGTCTAGTCTAAAGTAAAGTTCATCCAAGTCTGGCATAACCTTCATTAAACTGTCACTAATCAAAGCTTGATAGCCTTGAGTAGAAATCAACATTTCTGGTGTATAGACTGCATCGGTATTATTCTTAAAAATAGAATCATAGCTTTGATATACGTCCAATGAATCATCCTCAACCTTATAGAATTCCATGCTGCCATCAGGAAATACTGTCAATACCAAGTATATCCTTTCTTTCTTCCTAGTCTCCTTATTATAGACTAAATCCTGCATTACATATTCTACTGTTTTATCCCATTCCCATATATATGTAGACAAGCACTTATTTGCAACATCCATCTTTACTATAAGCTCAGTCAAAATCTTATCAACTACATTTTCATTAATATCAATTTCACTACTCTTGGTAATACAGTTTTCATAAGTAAAATGCTGAGTATTCAAATCGTTTGTATGTTGATCAGGTAAATTTTCTTTCTTATAGTAATCTTGATCATGAATCAAAACTACATTAAACAGTTTATCTTGACTAAAACTTACATTTTCAATACCCCTCTCTCTTAATTTAGAAACCATCATTGCAACCATCTTTTTTGATAATACATCTTCAACACGATCAATGACATTGATTCCTAAATCATTAAATAGTTTTTCTCTATGTTCTATAGAAATAGTATTTGAATATTTCTTTAAGATATCATCGTATTTCAGTTCTAAAGGAGTGAATTGAACATAATCCTTGAGTTTATTATGAACATCTTTAAAGAATTGATACAACATTCCTTTCTTTGAATTTTCAAAAGCTTGTAAGTCTTTTATATCCAAATCCAGTGCAATGTATTTATTCTTTCTTCCATATATCCCCCTTAACACATAACATTGATCATCACTTCTGTATGAATCAACCTCGCGAAATATATAACCTTCTCCAGACTTGTAATATCGAGATAATTTACGAATCTTTTTTAATACTTTTTCATTATTCGCATAACACTTCAACAATTTAGACAATAGATTATAGGATTCCCCATTGATATTCACAACACATTCTTGTTTACTTGAATCTAAATCACTGATAGTCACACTATATGCTGTTATAACATCTTCTTTAAAAGAATTCTGATTAAAATAGAAACATCTACCTAAGGTATTATTAAACTTCTCGGACAGGTCTATATTTGGAAACATATTGATAAGTAATTGACATAAATCACCTGGACTCATACTTGTATGATTACTTAAATCTATTTCTTCCACAAATACTCCTTGGCCAAAGCTATTTATATGTGATTGAAACTCTTCTAAACGTACAGTTCCTTTTTCAACTAGAATATATGCAATTCCACCTGATTTATAAAATACAGATAAAGCTGGAGAGAATTTATCTCCAATCTTATCCATACTTTCTTTTCTTGCAGCACGTTCTTTCTCGTCATCTCCTTTGTGTTCTTGATAAACCTTATAAACATCATAATCACGAATAATATTGTTGTAGTGAAGATCTAATTTCACTTTGTTTGTCTTAATCATTTTAACAGTCCTCCAAACACATTCTTATTTTATTGATTGCTTTAGGATTAGCATGAAATCCATCGTTTTCTAATAAAGCTGGAATTTCAATAATTCTATTAGATTCTATGATTTTATCCATTTCATTCTCATCAAAAATATTAATTACAATAGCCTTTTTTCCCTCTACTTCATCTAGCTTATTTAGAATCTTATTAGTGATTGTGTTTGCACCATAAGATGAATATCTCCAATGTTTGAAATCGATATAAACCTTCCCACGTTTAAAATCAAAACGTTCAAATTCTTCTATACTAAGTTCCTCTAAATCAATACCTAACTCCTTCTTAATTACAAAACAACCCACAAATTCACCAAGTCTTCCTTTATAAATATTTTGATAAAGTACTGGTGAGAGTATATAATCGTTTTCTTCAAAGCTAGTTGCATAACCATGTTTAATAAATTCTTCTCTTAAACCAGGATAATTCAACATTTTAGAAAGACGCGCATTTTCTTCACTTACTTCATGCAGATTACTGGCTAACCAATCTTGCTTATGTTTACTATTTTGAATTCGTGATATTACTTCTTCCTTTGTCTGATTGAAGAAAACATCTGTATATTCAAAGTCATACATCCCCATGAAATAGTATTTATTAAGAGGCGCTTCTGAATGAATATAGTATTCTCTCACAATATCATTATCCAAGTTAGAACTTGTAGGACATTGAAGACATGTTTCACCTAATTCCTTATAGAGTTCTATTTGTTTCTCTGTCCAATCTCCTGATAAGAACTCATAGATATGAAACTTACCAACACTAGAAATACGACTTGCTTCATTCTCCACATAATCATATGTAGGAACACTTTCTTGTCTTTCTTTTGCATATTCAGCAAGTTTCATTGTTTCTGGAGAAAGAATTTCATTCTCTAATATTGTCGTATCAAAATTATCCACAATATCTCTTGTCACTAAGATATAAATCATCTTGTTCTTATTAAATGATCGAGACAAACGTCCTATAGCCTGAATGATTTGTTTTGTCTTAAATAAACGAATACTTCGACATCCTCTAAGTTCTTGTGTAGAACCTCTAAGCTTTGATTCCTTTAATTTCTGATAAGCTGCCCCAATACATTTATTGAGTGTATGATGAGTGATTTCATTATTCTCATATAGATTTTCTAATTCAATGAGGAAATGAAGTAGGTTTTCTTCTTCAAATCCAGATTCTGTATCCATCAGATTTGTGACCACATTAGTGATATCACCTAAATACATTCCATCAAAATCCTTTTTCTTATTTCTTCCATCTTCTTCATTTGCAAAATCAGTGAGATTTATTGTATCTAATCCATCTGGTAACTCATATGCCATATTTTGTCCAGCACCAATAGTTGCATATGCAGAAATCACAAAGATTTTCTCTCCTTTAGATAAACGCTCCAATATACTCTTCTTATCTTCATCAAAAGATAAACCACTCTTTAATACTTCAACACTTACATTATTCTTATTAAAGCTACATTCTTTGTTAACTATACCAAATAAATCATCAAGCACACTTTTTCTAAACTGACCTTGGTCTTTTGGTAAGGCATTATTTAAACATAAGAACGATTTAATATCAGCATGTAGAATAAAGTATCTATAAGCTTGTGCCATTCTTAAATATCTTTGTATCTGATATTTATCCTTGATTCCCTCCTTAATAAATACTTTTGTTGCTTTTGATTGAATCTTAGGGTCTTCAAATACCAATTGAATCATATCTTTTGTACTTGCATCAGTACAATTGATTACTTCTGCAATCTTTACTTTGATTTCTTCAGAATCATATTTTTGATTTAATAAAGAATATGTCTCTGCTATTCTTTGACGATCCTCTTCTTCAAGAACATGAAAGTCATCCCCTAAATTCTCTTTTAGATATCTTAATGAATAATTAGACAAAACTGAATCAATATTACATGTAGCACTCAACCCAATAACAGTTGCCTTTTTCGCAAGCATCATCAATACATACTCAGCACTCTTAAACAAATTAATATAACTGAAAGATGTATTAAAGCTATTATCTTTACTGTTAGTGAATTCAAAAGAACGAATACCACGGTTGTAATAACCATTTGTTTTCTTAAAACGATTATCTGTTTTATCCACCTTTATAGCCGGCTGAATATTGATATCATTATCAAAATATAATATGTCAGACTTAGCTAACTTAAACGTATTATAAATAGAATGAATCGCTTCTTCATCTGTAATATAGTCTTCTTCATTAGCTTCTGAATTATGCTTATCTTTCAGATCTGAAGCTAATTTAATAATATATCGCTTTGTGGAGACCAAATAACCGCTCATATCTCGAATAACAGAAAATAAACTATAAGCATCATTTAGTTTACAAGGCAAATCATGTCGACTATTTTTAATTTCAATTGTCATTTGATTATAGTTTTTATCATAATATACATATGCATTCTTTCTAGACTTATCTTCAAAGTTTGCATGGAATGTTGAATCACTCATCAAGAAATTACGACTCTTAATCTCTGAGCAGAAATAAGGAAGCTCATCATGACAATTCAATCTAATTTCTAAAGCTCTCTTTCTAATTTGATCAAACTGTTTATCTCCTTCAGGTACTAGGTCCTGTAATCTTTTAGGTGCAATATCTTTCCAATTAATAAATGGATCAGTCATACGATGAACCATAGGAATCAATTCTACTGTTGACCTTAAACTACTCTCTATAATGATATTATTGATTTCATTTTTAGTTGCATCTACTTCATCAATAAAAAGAATGCTGTTATCAATAATATTTGATTCTGAGAATCTATACTTCTTCACATAAATAGGATCTATAGAAGTAAAGAATCGTTTAACAGACATACAAATGATTTTATAATCCTCTACAAACATCGCAGGATATAAATCTCTTAACCAACTATACTTAGACTTAATGATTCTTTTTCTTTCGTCTTTACTGAATTTCTTAAAGTTAGGAGTCAGTAATTTCTTTCTTATATCTTTTCTAAAAGCTGAATCCGCATTTAATAGCTTATCTTGAACCACTTTAAATAAATCCGCAGCGAGTGGTGCTTTATCCGAATGTTTTTGAATATATTCATATTGATATTGATAAGATTTAAGACAGTTCTTAAGGTTCTTATAAGAATCTATCTTCTTATATTCATCAGGAATGATAGTTTCATCAAAATGATGCAGAATATTATCTATGATGCTTTCTACACGTATTACGTGAGATTTGTAATCATCCCCCAATGCCTTTTCTAAATCTTTCATTGGTAAGTTGTTGAGATTATTAGTGATGAATATAAAGTGTTGATTAAATGTTTTATAGTTGTTCTTCATCAATTGTACTGCACTATAGGACTTTGCAGAACCTGTAGGAGTATTCACAAAATACAATCCATTACTTCTTTGATCAAATATTTTTTTTAGTAAATCTTTCATTTCTATCACCTCAAACTCATTGTAAGCTATTACATTTTATGAGAATATGAGTTTTTGATATTTTTTTCAGCCCGTAATTTTGTTGTATTTATCATGTTTTTTTCTTAAAATATAGTTATATAGAGCCCACAACTAGCGAGGGCTCAGGAGGAAATAGAAAAATGGAAAACATCGAAGTTACATTTTACCTTAATCCAGTGGCTCATAAAAATCTACAAAAAGATAGAAAACTATTTCATATGAGCCCTAAAGAAACTATTCTAATAAAAAGGATCATAGTGAATCATTATCCAAAATATAATCAAGAGACAAAAGAATTACACGATAGGATCAAAGACTCATTTAAAGATCAAGCAAGTCAACCATTAATTGAAGATGCTGTCTGGCAAATAACAAAATATATAAGTGAGAACTCTATTGATAAATCTATTAGCACAAAGGAAAAACGAATTAAAGATAAGATACATTTCAGGGTGAATAATAACGAAAATCAATTAGAATGCGTTCTAGACGCTTGTCCAGTTAATGTATCTAGATCAGAGTTTATTGCAAATATTATCTATTCTTACTTAAATAATCCCCAATATGAAAGAGAGAGAATAGTATTCAAAGAGGAATTAAAAAAATTAGAAGATGCCATAAAAAATAATCAAGCCATAAAAATAAAATCTAAATATGACCGAACTCATAATAGTGATTTCCAAATCATTTATCCAAAAGAAGTATGTTTTTCTAATGAAGAGCTTTTTAATTATTTACTATACAAAAAAATAATTAAAGGAAAAGAATGTGCTAGATCAATCCACTTATACAACATTGATACCATATTTACACTTCCAGAAAATTGTACATTCAGTAAAGAGATACTTAATCGCTTTAAGCGAATGAAACGTAATGGTGCCCAATTCACTATCAATCATAATACTGAATTTAAAATACAATTTACTGAGAAAGGACTAGAACGTTACAATACTCTCAATTATCTTGAGAAACCTGTCGCATTAGATAAAAGTAATGAGGAGACTAGAATCTTTTATTTTGATTGTTCTGATATGCAATTTAGGAACTACTTTGCACATTTCTATGATGAGATGGAAGTATTAGAGCCTAAAGAGATGAGAGAACACCTATTAAGATTAGGTCAACGCATGGTGGATAAATATTCAAAAGATATCTAATTTATAAGAATGCAGGAAAAACCTGCATTCTTATTTTGACCTCTTATGTGATTTTATAAAATTCTTCTTTTCCTCTTACTTCTACAACCTTGTATAATGCCCTGATTTTCTCAATAGTTTTATTTATTTCACTCTTATCCAGCTTCTTCACCGTCTTTAAATAACATCGTATTTTAGAAGCAGCAATCACGTCATTTCCATTATTAAACTCTATAAGCTTTTTCATATCATTATCTATCGGTTTTGTTTTATTTGGAGTAGTCTTCTTTAGAGGTTCACAAAAATAATCAGTTTGTCTTTTTAATAATTGTTTACGTGTTAATGATGGCTCTCTTAGTATGATTGGATATCCATTAGACTTTAAATCCCTAATCATTTCATAATAATCAATATCATTAGATACCAGTATGACCTGCTTAGGATTATATTTACCGAACATATAACCAATATACATAGAGATTCTATTATCCACAAAGTTTGGTCCTACATGCTTAGTTTCTACTATATAAATATCATACCCTTCTAACATATCCCGATATTCTTGTGCTGGTTTTGTAGTGACAAATCCACAAAACAAATAATAAACATACTCTTTGTCTAACAAGTCTGTGGGAATAGCTTGATAGTTTTCAAAATCAACTATAACTACAACCTTAAAATCCAATTTTTTCTCTATTATTTCTGAGTGTTTCTTATTATGTGAAATAGTACTTTTTTCATACAATGCATTCATGAGTTTATCTAGTTGTTCAACCATAATCATCACCCTTTCTATGTCTATTCTATTACTTTTTCTAAAATAACGTTTAGACTTAGGCTCTGACAATGCCCAATAATAGGCGTTAAAATAATTTTTAAATCGTAAATATTCTATTGATTTTCTACTTAATCTAGCATACAATCATCTATGTAAATGGCACTCGGTGCGGAAGAAAACTCACGATTTATATCGTGGGTTTTTTCTTTGTTTTAAAACTTAAAAAGAGATAGCTTTCGCTATCTCTCAGACCAATTAAGTATTATGATCTTTTCTTTCTCTTAAGTAACATAACACCTGCTACTGTCATCATAGAGATCCAGCTTGCAATTGATGTTGCATCACCTGTCTTAGCTGGTTTCTTATCCTGAGTAGGATCTTTAGGTGTATCTTTTCCTGTTTCAGGATCTTTTGGAGTTTCCTTATCTACTTCATTAAGTCCGATCACATGTACAGTAAAGTCATGACTTGCAGTCTTTCCTTCTGCATCAGTTACAGTAATAGTAACGATGACATCCGCATCCTTCTTAGGAGTTGTTACTTTACCATCTAATGAGATAATACCTTCAGGACTTACCTTTGTAATAGTAATACTATAGCCTTCTGGCACTTCAGGGAGTACAAATTGAGTCTGTCCTTTAGAAACAACTGACTGTACCTTATTTCCTGCAAGTAAATCATCTAGGATATCCTGTGATGATGGTTTAGCTGGAGTTACTTCTACCTTCTTGAAGTTTGCTTTTAGCGTAGTGTTTGTAGTTGCTTCAAATGTATATGGGTTAGAAGTACTTACTTCTCTTCCATTTTCATCAGTCCAGTTCACAAATTCATAACCTTTATTTGCCTTAGCTGTTATAGTCACATTTGAACCTTCTTCATAAATACCATCTTCTTTATCCATAGAGACAGTACCCATGTTCTGATCACTATCTACTACAACTGTATACTTCTTATTTTCAACAGTTACTTTTACAACTACTTTCAAGCCATCTGGGTTTACAACACCTTCTGGCAATGTAAGAGTACCTTCTAATACATATGTACCACATTCATTAGCCTTATAAGATGCTTTATTCCATGTTACGTCTACTTCTTCTGTTTCATTGTTTTCTAATGTAATAGATACTTTGTTTGGTAAATTTAATGAATCAAATGAAGTACCTTTTACTACAGTAAGATCATCTAGTTTCTGGATATTTGTAATCTTTACATCTGCTTCAGAAGACTTTTCAAACTTCGCAATTAAAGCTGTATTACCATTAACCTTGAATGTGTATTCTGCTTTATCAGATACTTTATCACCATTAGGACGATACCATCCCTTAAATACATAACCTCTATTAGGTGTTGCAGTAATAGTCACAGATTTACCTGCTTTAACTTCCTGACCACCACTTACTTTACCACCTTTTTCTGCTTCTACATAAACAGTATAAGTGTTATTAGTCACTTCTTTATTCGCAATATTGAATTCAGAGATAGCTACCCAGCCATCATTAGACTCAGAAGCAACAAACTTGAATCCATAAACATTCTGTTTATCAAAAGTAAATGTTTTTTCTGACTTGTTAGCATCAAATGTTTGATCTTTCGCAACTTCTACCCATTCACCATTCTTTTCAGTCTGGATATAAAGTGAAGCTTTAGTCACCTGACCACTGTTAGAATCCTGACGTGGTGTGAATGATACCTGGTTGATTTCATAAGCTTTATCAAATGAAATTTCTGTCCAAATACTTCCATCAGCACCCTTACCTGTACCTGGGGCACCTGATGTAGTAGGAACCTTATCTTTTGTAGCTTGTGACCAGTCTGAATGCCAGATTGTAGAAGGTTTATTGTCAAATGCCATACCGATAATACCTTCATTCTGACCGCCGTGAGCTGTTGGTGTTTCTGATTCAGCTTTACCAGTCCAAGAAACTTTATTATAAAGATCTACTTCTGGTGCTTTTTCAGTTACTACTACGTTATCAATTACTGCAGAAACTGTTTCTGTCTTAGAACCAATTCTTTCTAATGGTAAGGCGAATGTTGAATGAGTGATATTGTCTTTCTTCACCATATCATTGTGAATAAACTTACCTTTTGCATCACATACATATTCACCATTAACATAAAGACTTGTCTTCTGCTGAGCTGTAGTGATTGCGATATTGACTTTCTTACCTACTGGTAATTCATAATCAAAATAATAGTTATAAAGTTCTCTTGTGAATCCTAACTTACCATCTTCCATGATTCTGATATCATGTGTTCCATAGTCAGCATCTGATTCAAATAGGATATCTCCTGGTTTAGCTGGTTTGTTTAGTTTAATATCAAATGATAGCTTATTACCATTACCAAGTTCTTTAATTGGAGAAGTAACATAACTTACACCATCTTTTAATACTAATGCATTATCCTTGATTTCAGTATTCTTTCCTTCTTTGAGGTCACGTTTGTTTTCAGAACTATCCTTTAAACCGTTATTGAAATCATAGCTTTCATAGTTTTCACCCTTTTTATTTTCTTTGTAATAAGGGTTTGTATTAGGTCCTGTTCCCTTATCCTGAGCCACTTTAGCAAGAGCATCAGCACTACCTTTTTCCTTACCAGTCGCAGCCCATGTCTTTTCTGCATAGAATGGTAATGCATCAAAGAAACGCCAGTATAGATCAGATTCACTTAAACCTGATGCACTCTTATCGATGTTATCACTCCATAATGCGAATGCAGCACCTAACATCTGATCATCACCAGCAGGAACATACTTATAAGAACCACCTCTGACTCTTACTTTATTTGCTTCAAACTGATTGAAGATTCTATTTACGTTTAATAAATCTCCATAGGCATTGGCACGTCCTTTGTTTCCATTTGGAACCATATAACCAAAGTCATCAATTGTATTAATAAGCTTATAGCCCATATCATACATTTCAATACCATCTGCCCAGTCAGCTGACCAAAGGTTCATTTCAACATTATCAATAGCATCTTTATTAATTTTTGTTACTGGATTATCTTTGATCCAAGTTAAACCACCCCACATACGTACTGTATTTGTTTCTTTTAAGTGAGGAACTAAATCATTAACGAATCCACGATATGCTGTATAGTTTGATAAGAATTCATCTGCACCAATATGTACAGTTGTTTCTCCATCAAATACTGGATTAGCACCTTTTGTATAATCATCAAAGATTTCTTTGATCTTATCTTTTGTTTCTTTCTTAGAGACATCAAGATGGTCAATAAGTGGTCTATTTCCATTTAATGGTGATACCTTGTTCTGAACCATTAATTCTGGCCATACTTTAGTAAATGAAGTTGCATGAGCAGGAACATCAATTTCAGGTACTACATTCATACCAAGTGCTCTTTCACCCTGGATGAATTCTCTGAAGTCCTTCTTAGAGATAGAATAGTCTTTTGCAGTAGGTGTTTCACCTTTATCGTTAGATAATCCTGATTCTAGACGGAATGCTTCATAGGCTTTAAATGCTTCATTTTCATTATCACCTTTACCATACTGTTCTAAGAAGATGTAGTTATCAGATAAATGAGCCTGGAAGTCATTCATCTTATAGTAACGCATTGTTCTTGCAACTTCCTTCATCATATCCAATGAAACTGGTTTACGTGCTACATCGAATAAGAATCCACGTGTCTTGAAACGAGGATAGTCACGCATTTTACCAATCTTATAGCCTTCATTGTCTTCTTTATACATCTGAAGAATTGTCTGCATACCATACATGTTACCTGTTGTATGAACAGAAGCAACATTGATACGGTCTTTCTGGATATCCATTGTATATCCTTCATCACCTAGAAGAGTATCTGGTGCTTTTAATTCAAAGTTGAATGCATTAGACTGAGAAGCACCTTTTTTTACTGTAAGGTTAATACCTGTGAAATCTTTATAATCACGTACAAATTCATCTACAACAGCTTTTAGCTTATCATCTGTATAAGTTACTGTCTTTAATGAGTTAACAGAAATCTTTTCTGTTGAGTTTGAATGCCATTCCTGGATTTCTGGAATAACAGTAGGTTTAGTATTCTTATTTACAGACTGTTCGTTTATACCTTTTACAACATAGTCAACATCTGCAGTCTTCTTTTCTTTTCCAGTTTCAGTTTCTGTAACTACATAAGAGACCTTTACATTCTTATCAACTAATGGATGAACAATCTTACCATCATCACCAATGATCTGTTCAAGATCTGCACCATTGATTCTTACAGTAAATCCTGCTGGTACAGCCGGCATATCTAATGTATTCACATTTGCTTCAATTGTCTTACTCTGAGATTCAATAGATGATACAACAGAGTCAAGAGTTGCTTTCTGTGCTGTTTGTTCATTAGAATAAACTTCCATTTCAGCAATACTTACGTTATTCCATGATGATGCTTCAGCAACAAAGTTACAAAGCTTTAATTCTTTTGCTTCAATAGGTTCATCGAACTTAACAACAACTTCGTTATTATAACCATCACCCTTCTTTGTATTAGTAAAGCTCTTTGCAAGTTTTTCTACACCATCTTTATCTTTGTATTTAATATCAAAGCTCTTAACGTTAGATGGCATTGGTGCTACATCTCTTTCAAAGAAATGAATCTTAAGTTCCTTAACGAGAGTCAATCCAGCAAATTTAGTATTTAACCAGATATTAGTTGTTGGAGTTTCATAATCACTTGCCCAGCGGTTCGCTTTTTCTGTGCTTCCATCTTTTACTTTATCTGGACTAAGTGTATTAGCTTCACTACTTGATGCAGTAACTGTAGCATTTGCCATATGATTTTTATTAGGCGTAGCATCTGCTTTTTCTACAATCTTACTATAAACTTCAATTTCATTGATTCCGACATTCTTCCAGTTGATTGTACCTCCATCTGCAGAAAGTACAGTTACCTTTACTTTAGTGGCTTGATGATCTTTATCTAACTGAATGATTTCGTTCTGTTTTGCCTTAGTAGTCTTTCTATATACTTCTTTATATTGTCCATCTTCTTCTAGTTCAATCTTATAGCCTAGAATATTCTGTGCATCATCAGTTCTTTCAAAATTGATATTAATCTGACGTACTGTCTTTTCTCCACCTAGATTAATTTCAATCCATTCATTGTCTGCCTTATTCTGTGCAGTTCCCCAGCGAGTCTTGATATCACCATCTACTGCTTTGCTTGGTGATGTAGAATCTACTTCATAACTACTTGCATTAACAGTACATCCTTTAGCAAGATTTAAGTTTTCTACAGCATAGACTGGTCTTACATCAACAAATGCAGCATTCGCAATCATGACAGTTGCAACTAATCCAATAACACCTTGTTTTTTGTTCATTATCCCTTTTCCTTTCTTTTCTATATAGGACCAACAAAAAAGACCAAAGTACCCCTCTTAAAAAAGAAGGTTTACTTTGGTCTTGCCTAATTCAATAGTAACAATCCTATACGTTTTTCACACAGTGAAATGATAGCACTTACAATGTACTTATTCAAGTCTTTTTTTAATTAATTGTCTTGTTTTATACTTATAGATGATCCTTACATAAGTTTATCTATTATTAGGTTGAGAAAAAAATCATTGTAGAATGTTTAATCTGTGTCCAATGTTTTTAGTCTTTCTAGCCATTTTGTAATAAAACCATCTTTTAAGAATGCAAGCAATGTCCCCTCACCAAATCTATCTGCACGTATAGCACCAAAAATTAAGGCAATAATACATTGAGCATCTAAATGATCTACTTCTGCTTTAACCATTGGTTCCCAACTCCATTTGATGCCATTATCTTCTAGGATTTTTATATAACTGTGTAATCCCATTTCTTCATGGTTATCTACAAAAGAATAGACATCCTGAATAAACTGGTCTACAACTATTGAATAGTCTACAAAAGGGAACTGAATTGGATGTTCTGGTGTTCCATCATTCTTCTTATCAATAATCCATGTACCAAATTCTGTTCCTTTGAACTCGTTTAAATATTTAGTTAGATTTTCATACATATAAATCACCTCTTAATAATCTTCATCTGTTTCATCAAACCCATCATCTACACCTTGTCTATAAGAAGGATCAGTGCGATATCTATCATGATCATAATCGCCATCATCTATTGCTGAATTATAGCCATCATTATAACCACTAGATGATTCACTTGATTCATAACTATTGTATTCCTTCTTAGGTTTTGATGGAGTGTAAGTGCTTGGTCCAGGTTTATTTAGTTCATATACTAATTCACCATCAATAGTGAGCTTATCATAATACTGTTGATTTTCTATTTCATAATTATGCTTGTCACCAGATAATTTCATTATGAATCTATCATCTTCTTGAAATAACACCATTCTTCCTTCTGATTCAAAAGGTTCACCATCCCAAAATATTTTAGATTGATTCTCATAATAATTCTTATTCCCGTTTACTTCTAATATCTTGTAGAATAAGTCTTTTGCACCACGTTTAGAATCAATAGCCAAATCATAATAATCATCAACTGTATGACTTGAATAAGTAAAGTCTAGTTGATATACAGGTACACCATATGCTTTATTGTATTCAGTATATGAACAACGATCTACCTTAATAGTCACATCTGGAAGATCACTTGTTTGAATATATTCTTGTATTTCTGGCACATATTCTTTTTGGTACATTTTTTTGACTTCTGTAGTCTTAAATCCATACTTTAGATAATTAGGTATTGGACCTTTCATGAAATCTGTAATAAGTATTACAAGCCCTAATAATATTGAAACAATGAAACTAAATAATACGAAATAAAATAATATGTTATCTTTATTGTGATTTTCTTTCATATGAGTAATATTCCCTTCTTGATGTATCTTCTTTCTATAGTTCTATTGTAGTCTATTTAAAAAAGAAATGTATTGAGTTAGAGTTCTACAATACCTTTTATGAGGGGTTAATAAAATATTTTTATTTAATATAAAAGGACGGGTGTTAAACCATTCTAGATATGCATATAAATCAATTAGTTGATCAATCTTGTCGGAATTGTTGGTCAGGCATATCGGAACTCTTGGTCAACCTAGTCGGAATACATGGTCAACATAATCAAAATTCAAAAAAAGTAAATATACACACTTATCACATAGAAATAGTTATTTGTCTCACTGCATATAAAGACTAAAGGGAACAACCAAATCTGATTGTTCCCTTTTGCATACTCATTTAATTAAGTCAGAGTGGTTCACTCGGCCACTTATATTATTTCACTTCTATATCTACTACCTAGTAGAAAACAAAACACTAATCTAAACTGCTTGCTGCATAGAAACCTTCTCTTACAGCTTCACCAATCTTTCCTAATTTATCACAATCTCCAATTGCTCGAGTTTTCATTGGATACTTTTCTTTCAATAAATCTGAAAGAGTTGTATTAGGTCTCATACCGAAAGCTGAGATTACTGTATCTGCTTCAATATGCTTTTCAATGCCGTTTTCTTCAACTGTTAATCCTGTTTCATCAATAGCTGTTACTTTCGTATTTGTCATAAGCTTAACATTGTTTTCAGCTAATTTATTGAATAATGAAATCTTATTGATAAAGAATACGTCTTTACCCATTTCAGGAAGCATTTCTACAACAGTTACATCTTTATGCATTTCTTCAGCAATTTCAATAGCACCATCTAAACCTGATGCTCCTCCACCACAGATTACAATCTTATCACCTTTTATAAGTGATTCATTTCTATGTGCTTCTACAATATTCACAACATTATTACCATCAATACCAGGAATTGAAGGAGTAAAAGGTGTTGCACCTGTTGAAACAATAATCGCATCACATGTTTTTAGAATATCTTCTTCACCAGTAATTGTAGTATTAAGATGAATATCCACAGGAAGTTTACTTAACTGTACTTTATACCATTCAGTTAATTTCTTAATATTAGATTTGAACTGGGCTGTACAGATATCTCCCATAGTACCACCTAAATGATCTTCTTTTTCAAATAAAGTGACATGATGACCTTCTAAAGCAGCTACTCTAGCAGCTTCCATACCACCAGGACCAGCTCCAATAACTACAACATTCTGTGGATCTTCAGTTTTTTCAAGTTTAAATCTTACTTCTTCCATAGCCTGTGGATTAACAGCACATCCTAGTTTTGTATGATGATTCCAAATACGACCAATACAGTATTCATTACATCTTAGACAAGGTCTTACATCTTCACTATGATTCTTCATTAGTTTCTTAGGCATCATTGGATCAGCAATAAGTGCTCTACCAAAAGAAGCAAAATCAGCATTTCCACTTTCAATTAATTCTAATGCACTATCTGGATTATGTGCTCCTGCATTAATTAAAGGAACATTCACGGCTTTTCTTGCATCTTCACATACATATGACATGCATGATTCACCTAAATATGCAGGTGGGAAAATATAATCTAGTGTTTCATAACATCCAGCATCGATATCAAATGCATCAATACCTTCTTTTTCTAGTTCTTTAAGAATCTTCATGCTGTATTCTAAATCTCTACCGCCATTAAAACGATGATCTAAAGAAATTCTAAATAAAATAGGTACATCAGGTCCTACCACTTCACGTATTGCATGATAAATATCTTTTGCGAAACGTGTATTTTTCTCTGGAGTTCCTCCATATTCATCTGTTCTCTTATTCCATACTGGAGATAAGAACTGATCAATTAAATATCCTGCATGAGCATGAATTTCAATTGCATCATAACCTGCATCCATTGCTACACCTGCAGCAAATTTAAAATCATTCATCATCTGAGCAATCTCTTCTTTTGTAAGAGCATGACACATTAAATTTGGATCAAATGCTGATGGAATTTCAGATGCTGACATTGGTGGATTTCCTAAAGTATCAGGAAATGCATTTCTACCTGTACCTGGTGTTAACTGGCAAACAATCTTAGCACCATAACGATGTACCCCATCACATACACTTGTAAGAGATGGCAATACAGTAAAACTATCCATGTATCCTTCCATAGACCCTTGAGCAATTTTTTCATTAAGTGGCTGACATCCCATGATAATCATACCTACTCCGCCTTTAGCTCTTTCAATGAAATAATCAATTTCATTGTCTGTTTTACGTCCATTAGCTAGTGCACTATTTGTCCCCATTGGAGACATAACTAATCTGTTCTTTACTTCCATTTTTCCAATTTTAAATGGCGTAAATAATTTTTCATAACTCATATCCTATCCTCCTTTTTGTTACCTCGGTAACATTTTATAATGTAACCGCTTTATTGTCAATGTTTAATAATTCACAATCTTTTTTTATGTTTTTATGCTATAGTGTAAAAGGTGATAAAAAATGTACAAAGATTTAAAGAATACAATTATTAATACATCCTATAAATTATTTATGGAGAATGGTTATGATCAGACCACAGTCAATGATATCTGTGCTGCTTGTTCTATTACAAAAACAACATTCTACCGTTATATTGATTCAAAAGAGGAATTACTTTCATTCTTCTTTGATGATATTAATGAAAAAATTGATGAGTTAAAATTAAATGCAGAAACACAGACTGATTATGTACAACAAATTATTGATGCTTTTGATCTTATCATTGCACATATGCTTCAATTCCAGCAGGAATTATATTGTCAGCTATATATATCTAACCTAAAAGAGAACAAAGGTACATTCAATGAAATAGATGCTTTAAAAGAAGTGGTAATTGACTTAATTCTTAAAGCACAAAAAGCAAATCAAATATCAAATAGAAATGATGCTTTGGTTATTTATAACGTCCTTGAACATATATGTTATGGATGTGGTATTCAATGGTGTCTTCATCAAATACAGAATATTAGAGAAGAATTCACTACTTCTTTAAAAGCAATTTTAATCATATAAGATATGTTACAGGAAGCACAATTGTGCTTTCTGTTTTTATTTCTAAGCACAGAAAAAGATGATACTCATCGATATCATCTTTCTATACTTTATATCAAATTGTGTTTACAGTATCATTACATCTTATAGTTCAGTATACTTATCGCTCTTACCCTTAGCCTTCTCTACAGGGTACTTTGCTTCATTCTGACTCATCTTCATATTCACTATCTCATCAGCATCTAATCCTAATTTATCTAATAAATTCTGACTATATACAATAACATCAGCAAGCTCTTCTTTAACATGCTGTAAATCATAATTATCATCAGACCACTGAAAACATTCTAATAGTTCTGCTGCTTCTATTACTATAGACTTAGCTAGATTAGCTGGTGAATGGAATTGATCCCAGTCTCTATCTTCTGTAAATTTTCTAATTCTATTTACTGTTTCTTCTTTCATATTAGTTATCCTCTACTTTATACGTTCTCTTAAATAATATGCTAGTTCTTTATTCGTACCAACATATCATATAATCAATAAAGTCTAGTTAATCATTTAAGAAACTGCAAGCCACAAAAAACATATAGAAAACATAAATGCATTTTAAATTTTCCTTATCATAAACACTTAATCTGAATCTTTCATACTATCTAAAAGATTCTCATCTTCACAAATTATGTCTTCGTTTTTCGATGGAATTATTCTATGAACCGTTATTAATACTCCTGGATTACTATCTTGTAATTTTTTACACAAGTTCAGAAAATTTTCTACATTACTTTCTCTATCGATTAAAGTAGCCAATTCATTACCTACATTTTTAAAAGGATATACTCTAAGTGAAAATTTCCTTTTTTCGCTTGCAATAGCTTTTACTATCAAACTATCATACATATAAAGTTTATATCTAGTATTACTTTCTAAATCATCATTTATGTAAATACCAGAACCACTATTAATTAATCCAATCTCCTCTAACATCAAAATATCCGAATAATCAATACCATTCTTTGAAAGATAATCCTGATCAGCAGGAATTACATATTTTTCAGATTCAATTTTAATAGAAGCATTACATATTTTAACAAAGCATTCTGCTTCTTCTTTACTCATATTTCTCAATACATCTAACGTTCTTAAAGAATATGAAGAGGGTTTCTCTATTTCTCCAGCTAATATCTTAGCCCATAAAATTTGCATTTCTTTATCACTAATATTTCCGGATGCTTCATAATATCTAATAAACCAATCAAAGCTATATTGCTTACCATTTGATTTATTATTTTTCTTTTGAACCATGCCATCTGCTATTTTTGCAATATCTAAGAAATTTTTAGTTTTATAATATTCAGTCAAAGTCATTTTTCCTGATTCAAGTAAATCATCAACCACTTCAGCAAACTTATTTGCTTTAATCTTTTCAAATTCTTGTGTTTTAGTGTTTCTTCTTAAAAAGACTGCTGTCATAATAGCCCCTACTATTGAAGAAACACAGTTTGAAAAGCCAGGGATTTGATTCAGAATTTCTATTATTTTAGTAGGTTCCATTATCTTTTCCTCCTTTTCAAAAAGCTTCGCTTATTCAACTCCTAACGCCTTAAACACTGCATCACTCACATCTTGATAGAACACCAAATTAAACGTACCTATCAATTCAGAAGGTACTGTTCCTATATCTACAGCAGAAACAGTAGGTAATAATATTCGTTTTGCACCAGAATCCAAACATACTTGTAAAGTATTCGCAAGATTATCTACTTTTGATACTGTACCACTTACACTAATATCTCCTAACACTGCCATGGAACTTAATGTAGGCTTATTCAAAGCTATAGAACATAATGCTATTAGAGTAGATAAAGACAATTTGCTTGTCATACCAATGCCCTGTAAATCTTGATACTGGATAATATAATCCTTATTTGTTGTACTAATAGACTGGCTAATATGATTGCTATTGGCCTTCAAATAATTAAATGCATTTTGAGTACTTTCTCTAGCTTCCCTATCTGCACCTATTCCATTACATGTTAACTTACCATTACCTGGTAGAATTTGTGATTCTAATCTAAATAATCCAATCATTCCTGACTTTCCAGGAGATACAGTATAAACCTGTCCTGGACTACATATACCATCTGGAATAAGAGTACTAGAACTTTGTTCTGGTACTGATACAAACTTCTCTTCGAATGATTCATTATCTATGTAAGAAAAATTCACATCATAGAATTCCATACCACCAATTTTCTTTAATTGTTCTTTTACACGTCTACGCATTTCTAAAGCTATACGAAGAATTTCTTCTAATTCCTCTTTTGTATAATCTTCATTAGGATATACAAGTTTAACTAAACCAGATACTGTTTTTCTTACTGCTATAGTATCTCGTTGGTTTAAGTTCTTACCCAGTTTAAAGTATTTATCTAAAGCATCACTTTCTTGTGTTTTTCTTAGTTCACGGATAAATTCAGCAAAGTAATCCGTAATAAAACCATAGTCATCAGTAAAATGGTTTGGTCTGAACTTAGGTACTTCCCAACCTGGTAAATAACAATGTATACGATCTAAGAACGCTGTATCTGTACCCATTTCTGCTGGAAAAGGATCAAAAAGAGAAGATGTTTTTAATAATACATCTACACTCTGGTTAATATTACCTACAAATACCATAGATGCACTAGCTGCTTTTTCTTCTTTACCACGAGCAAAAGAACCTGATGCCATGTAATCCTTCATAATCTGGATACCATCTTTATCCTTGAATTTAATACCTGCTACTTCATCAAAAGCAACACAATCCCAAAGACCTACTAATCCTATTGTTCTTTTACCCATATTATAGAACAGATTAGCAACAGTAGTTTGACCACCAGATACTAGAATACTGTTTGGAGATATTTCCTTATATACATGTGATTTACCAGTACTTCTAGGGCCTAATTCACATAAGTTATAGTTATTCTCTATAAGTGGTACTAAACGTAATAGTAATAACCACTTTTCTCTCTCATTTAATTGATCAGGTTCCATTCCAATAGAACGTAATATGACATCAATCCATTCGTTCTTAGTGAATGCTTTACGTCCTTCTTTTAGTTCATTGATATCAACATGTGGCATCTGTATTGGATTCAATTTAGCAATCTTAATAGGACTTGAGAACTTATCTTCTTCATCATATTCATACTCTAATTGAACAATACACCAAATACCACCACATAATAACCTATCATACTTTTGTGGATATTCTTCTGATACAGGAATCTCTTTTATTCCTAAGTTAGAGAATTCAGCTTCATATCTATCTTTTCTAATATTAAGATTGATAGTGACTTTATCTATGACTGTAAAGAAGCCTTTTGAACGTAATGTAGATAATGTTTTTTGTGCTTCATCAGGTCTTACAAAGTTATCAGATAGAATCTTCTTAACTTTGTTTATTCCCTGTTCAATAATCTCTTCATCATCTGAACCACAGTATTGTCCTAATAAGAATTCAAGCACATAAACAGGAACATTAGCACCTTCTTTTATCTTTTTAGTAAGGTCTTTTCTTACTATTCTACCAGCAAAATTATCACGTAACTTCGTTTTTATTTCGTCTCGATTTGTCATAAGAACCTCCTAAATAATACGATATACTTGATGGAATGATCAGGAATTGAACCTGATTATTTACCATACACTCCATGTAAAAGGGCTTTAAGCCCTTTTAATTAACTAAAGAAATCAAACTCATCAATAGCCATTGCAATATCAATATGTACTTCTTCCTTTATAGGTACCTGTTTACCTTCTTCATCAATAATTACAAGATAATAGCTATCCTTACTATCAAACTTCTGAGACTTTAAGTTAAAGGTACATTTAAACTCTCTATCTTTAGCGATAGTACTTGTCTTATCCGCAATAATCTTTTGTCTATCACTTACTTCTCTACCTAAAGAATCTTCGATATAAGCAATATATGTACATGCTACATAGTTATCCTTAACAGGTTCCTTTTGATAGAAACTTAAATTAAAAATCATGTTACTTATCTTTCTATTAGAAGATAGTAATGCGATAGGTACTGTCTTAGTATCATATTTATCTTTATTAAGCTTAAGTGCCTTATAACCCGATCTTAAGAATTTATATTCAATAACTGGTACACATATTTCTTGTAGACTTGTACCACCATGTACAAAGTTAATACCACCAGCACCTTTAATACGTATATTCTCTCTAGGCGCAAATCCTAGCATATTGGAATCATTGTAAATACCTTTTACTGGCATTAGGAAGTCTGGATCAGCTTGATCATCGGTTATTACGTAACGACGTCCCTGTTCAATAATATCTTTCTTGAATGAAGAACGTTCCATTTTATCTTCTTCATTCAATCCTTTATATGTATATAAGAATCCATGGTCTGAAGTAATAATGACATTAACGCCATTTAAACTACCACAAATAATATTTACTAGATTCTTTAATTCCTGGACAGTATTTGTACATGCATCAAAGACTGTACTTTCATCGTTATGACTTGAAGCATCTATCTTATCATGATAAATATAAATGATATCTTTTCCCTTAATAGCATTTCGTCTCTCATCAACTTTCATACCAATGATATCTTTATATTTTAAAGCTATACTATTTTCACTATAACTCTTTAGTATGCCATCTCTGTCACTCATTTCACTTGTATGACCATCTACTAATACTTTAATAGATTCATTCTGTACAACTGTTTCTAGTTTCTTGTGTGGTAATAATGCTGCCATACCAAATTTAGTAATAGTTGGATATATACCTTGTTGTGCACTTATTTTTACATCTGCATTAGTTTCTAGTTCTAATTGTCTTGCAAGAGTATATGCAACGTCATAACGCATAGCATCAGATACAATAACAAATACCTTTCCATCTGCTTTCTTTACAACATCTCTATAAAAATCTGTTTGTTGTGCAATACCTGTAATAGAACCTGTAGTACTTAAATCCTTCTCTATTACTTTATTCCAATTAGAAGCTAATTTTTCTAAATACCAATTTTTATATTCTTTTTCTACATAATCTGCTAGGTCTTTAAAATCATCATCTAGTGATGGATGTGTTACTTGTAAGCAATTAGAAAATGCATTATGGAATTCTCTGTAATATGTATCCATCTGATAATAATCAGAAGTATATGTATCCCACATATCTTTAGCATTAACGTGATGAAAACTATTAACATGAGTTTCATAGAATCTATTCATTAACGCAACTTGATAAATACCCTCATAAAAATAAGAATAGTTTTCATACCAAGCAGATGTTCTTCTCTTTTCTACAATACTCATAATAGTATCTGTACTTATATTTTGAGAGATAATGTAATGCATTAACTTAGAGAGAATAACTTCATCAATAGCAGGTAATACATCTGTATCTATCAAATAATCTATTTCAAACTTATTAAATCTATCTAATAGATTTAAATCAGCAGTTACAAAATCACTAATAGGTTTAAATGTATCTTGATCACTACCATGAATCCAACTAAAGATCATATCATAACAAAATCCACTATGAATATCAGAATATCTCTCTTCTAGTCCAGATAATACATCACTAGATATTGTTCTTGAAATAGCACTTAAAACAACATGATCCATTAAATCATCAATATTTTCAGATGCATTAAAACCAGTAGTACTATGTACCATCTTCCAAAACATATCAGTTGCACCATACTTTAATAAGTCCATCTTAATTTCATTATTTAAATCATTACCTGCTAGTAATACTTCTTTAATAATGCTTTCTGGTTTTCTTTCTTTTATATTACATATAGCTGAAAGTATGGACATATAAAGAGTGGTTTTCTTATCAATAGTACCATCAAATACAGTTATACGTTTACGTCTATTTGCTGCATTAAAGAAACCTTTATACTGTTTGATTTCTTTACGCAGTTCTTGTACATTCGCAATCTTCATATCCTGCATCCAGCGAGATATCTGGTCTGCACGATATTCTTCACTGTATAGTTTAATATCTAAGAACCAATCATGTTCTGGATCATCTATTAATGGATTATATACAAGATAATTTGACTCTTGATCAGTACTAGATAGTAACTGTTTAGATGCAAATTGATTTGTTTCATTTAACATTATCACTTTAGCGTTTGATAACGTTAAATGAGTAACTTCTTCTTCAAAGTCTCTATCTTCATCATTCCAGAATATAATTCTTCTTTTATAGAATTCCTCTAAAGGTTCAGCAAACCTTTCTTCTAATTCTTTTTTTATATCTTCTATAGCCATACCGAACCTCTCCTAATCAAATACTTTTATTTATTTAACTGCAAAATCTTATCATAGAATAAATCAGCTAAAAATGCTGTTCTATTTGATGGCACAAAATCACATTCCTCGGTAAATCTATTTGCAAAATTTCTAGTAGTTTTATAATTTGAGTCTAAATATTTCTGCCTCTTTTGGTCAAATGATTTGCGATTTAAATTTAGGTTATAATTTTCTTCCAAAGGAATCAAATTACCAATTTGTCCGTGTTCATTAGATGATGAATCATCTAATACATGTTCAATTGTAAAGTTAGGAACGCATATACCATTATTTAAATATCGCTCAAGAACTTCTAAGACTATTTGAGTTTTTTCTTTGTTATTTGCACCTTCATAAAATCCTCTGTATTTTGAATAACCTACATTTTTAAATGCATTTTTAAAAACATCCTTGTTTGGAAGTTTAGATTTTAATTCTAAAATAAATTTTTCTAAAGTATCATCTTTATACTCATTTTCGATTAAATGAGCATATTTATTTATAACATTAGTCAGTTTATTAGAATTAGATTCACCTATTATATTAAAGCAAACATAAAAATTATAAAGAAAATCTAGTGTGTTATCATATAGCTTATCATTAATATCACCTAACATATGATGATGAATGATACTTAGTAATACAGGTCTTAATTGCTCTTGTCTATTTTTTCTAAAGAATAATAAAACTCTATACTCTACTGAATCAATTTTACAATAATGTTGAGGTTCTATAATTCTACGATAAATTTCGGCTTTTTTATTCAAATCAAATAGCAAAGATTGAGTATCCCTTTTTTTATATTCTCTTTGAATTGCTTTATAATCTGATTCACCGCGTCTCTTATATTTACATTTGTGAATTGCATAATGCTTAATGAATTTTTTGAAATTAGTATTCACTAAACCTTCAATTTCGCCCCATACCTTCTTAGCATTATCTCTATTGTACTCTGGTTGTATATACCTCATTATATAATTTTTCAACAATTCATAATCTTCTAATGATGTACCTCGAGCATTTAATATTTCGAAAATTGTATAGCTATCTTCTTCGGAACTCGAAACTATGTTTATGAATGAAATATTTTCTACTGCATCTCGCAAATCAATTAAATAGTTAATATCATTTTTTAATTTCACAGTCTCTTCTATTTTCTCAATAAAATATTTAAATGCTAAAATAATACTCTTATCTGTCTGTGAGTTTACACATCCTTTTTCAAGAAATCTGTTAAGTGGCATGCTATGAAATGTTTCATCATCCAAATCTTTAATCTGATCAATTATAACCTCTAACGATAAATGATAATTAGATTTAACTAAACTAGTTTCTTTCCCTTTATCATCTTGAGTAAACAAATAGGCCTTTGTTCCATTAAAATCATCAATCATCTTTTCTTTTCTAAGCCAATATAAAATACTTCCTAAAAATATAGTTAGAGTAATTATTCTTTGTTGGCCATCTATAATAGTATAATCAGGAATTCCTTGGTGTCTTCCTTCATCCTTTAATACAAAGCTACCTAAAAAATGCGAAGATTTATTATTATCAATGGAATACTGTATATCCTCAAAGAGTTCTTCCCAATTTCGCTGCTGCCAAACATACCTTCTTTGGTTTCTTGGAATACTATATGTTTTTCTAGTGAATAAATCAAATACACACTTCTGTTCTGCTTTAAACCCCATCGTAATTCTCCTATTTTATTTTTGCTAACAGTTCTTGAAATTTAGCATAATTTGCTTTTACACCATCATCTAAATCCATTGGTTCCATCTTATCTGCCCAATGATGTATCTTTTCTTCGTATTTTCCTAATTCTTCTGCCTGTTCAGTTATTTTCTTCAACTGTTTTTTCAGTTTAACCCTTTCACTTGTTACTGAAGTTTCATCTATCTGGTTATTCAACATTTCTATCTGCGTTCTATATTGTGACTGCAGTGGATGTATATATCCTGTTCTCATTCTAGCAATTAAATCAGGTGTATATCTATGAATATATACTAAAGCTTTAAAACCATTCTTTTTACCACTATCAAATTGCCAATAAATAGGTCTTTTACCTGAATTAGTTATTTGATATGTATTACAATGATCCTTAAAAAAATCTTTCAAGAAATAGCTACGCAATACGTCTCTTGAATTACCATTTCCTCCTAATGCATCAGAGATAAACTGAAGGTTCTCTTCTAAAGTATCACTACCATATACACATCTAACAAATTCTATAAATCGACTTACTATATCATCTTCAAAATATTCCTCATCACAAATAGGAATAATATCATCAGAATCAGGAATAAATGTCTTATATTTGTTGCTATTCCATTCACCACCAGCATAAACTAATCCTTCTGTGTCTAAAGAATAGCGTCCAAACATACAGCCAACAGAATAACTAATAAACGATTTGATATCACGAACCAAATCAGCTTTACGTACAGTAACATCTGTCTCCTCTTCGATTGGATCCAATTCATCTTGTAATCCATAACTATTGATAAAAAATCTATTTAGTTCTTCTTCATTAGATTTTAATTGGGAAAATCTGTCACTACATTCTCTATTCCACAAAGAATATGCATCTGAAATAGAAGTTGCATGGTACTTAATTAAAGGGTGCATTAGAAAATCCCAAGAGGTTTCAAAAGAGTCCCAATCGCGTTTTGATAAACTTATATTGCTCTTCACTTTTTCAATAACATATTCTTGTTCTGTTAATTCAATTGGTATTTTACCAAAATCACCTGGCTGTCTTCCCATAGTGGGATTAATTATATTAAGAAAAAGTGAAAAAACTTTAGAATTAGCAAACCCTAGAATATAATTCAAATCAGTATTTTTTTTGTAAATGCTTGCGCCAATTGATTCATTAATAAACCCACTTTTTGAAAATCTCAAAGAAAGAGGACCATTTCCAACTTTTGACCAAGTAATATTAGGCAAAAATAACTTATCTAAATTCAAAGGTCTAGATTTTAATTTACCTCGTTCATCTCTAATATTTTTAATATTATATCCATCATTCTCCCAATCAATTACATATGAATTATTGCCATACCATTTCCTATAATCACCGCCTTTATTGCAACCGAACCACTTATACACAGAATAATTTTTATCATCTACCAAGTTATAAAATTTATCCTCACTTATTTCAAACCATAATCTTAAAAATTTATCATTATCACCTGTACTAGTTCCAGACGCTGGCACAGCTAAATCATTGATAGTGCTATCATTTTCAAAATGATTTAAAATTGAATTATTTAACCAGTAAGCGATTGGACTTCCAAGAACTTTAAAGAAATCTTCTTGTTTTATTTGATATTTTCCTCTTTCTTCAAAAAAAGCATTTTCTCTTTCCTTTATAGATTTAACTTCTCCTTGTTTCTTAAATAATCTACGATACACAGCCTCATATCCAATTATATGCATTTTTGAAATAACAAAGGATGTAGTTCCGAAATCAGAGCCAAATATACCTCTTCCAGGATGAACCATATTAACAATTGTATTATTTTTCAAAATATCTTTTCTAAGTTTCTCATAACTTGAAAGAAACATCCATACAGGAATATTTATCATAGACATATATCCATTTTCATTACACATTTCAAGAGCCTTCTCCATAAAAACAGTACTTAAATCACCTTTAGAATGAGGAAAATTTTGTTTTACATAATTACTAATAATAGTTTGCATCTTAGAATTTGGAAGATAAGGAGGATTGGTAATAACCACATCATACTTATACGATAATACTTCAACTTGTTTTATGAGTGGAAGCAATAAATCATAAAGTTCATCTACCTCCATTTGATCGAATAAAGTTAATTTTTCATCATTTTTTTTGTTGTGAATATACTCTTTTAAATTACAAATTTCTTTTACACTAAACGGTAGATTAATAATAGAACCTAATTCTTTGGCTTCTGCAAACTCATTCACAAGATAATGTGATAATTCAGCATAATCTCCTAAATAATGATCATACTCTTCTTTAAGTTCTCCTATTGGTTCCCTTATCTCTAGGATATTAACTTTTGTATCTTTTGATAATATTCTTCTGTTATAGCTTCTTGCTTTCATCATTAATGCAAAATATGCAAGATGATAAGCACGCTCATCTATTTCAAGACCAAAAATGTTATTCTCTAGAATTGATTTAGCTGCATTTCTATCGGTATATCCACTGTTATGAAATGACCGTTGTCAAGACATAAAT
>ULVP01003786.1_pt1 | contig 49431 bp, 32 predicted proteins | sample 1959551 | NCBI WGS metagenome assembly ULVP01 (sample SAMEA4835789, study PRJEB28245) | human gut metagenome | biome: gut microbiome; material: fecal sample | place: Denmark | collected 2008 | reverse complement strand
AAAATTCCGAGAGTTCAACTCTATCCACAAAAAACATAAAAGCATCTTTTCTGTACCCCACAGACACAAGCAATGCCGAAAGCCTTTGTTTTCAAGGGCTTTCGGTTTTTTATTTTTGTCAAAAACGAGAAAAACAAAAAGCCGCCGTTTTTCATTAGCAAATTCTCCGTCTGCTAACGGAATTTATGACTGATGTCGTCCGCCTTTCAGGCGGATTTTTTTATGTTATCCGATGCGTATTTTTATGATTGAAAAATTTAAAACGCGCAAAAGTGCGCATTTACGGTTCAATAATATTGCATATTATATAACAAAACGGGCACACTATAAGCACAAACGCTGAATTTTATTGCGCGATATTGACTGTATTTGAATGTTTCTGTATAATTAAGGCACAACAGAGATATCGGAGGTGTGAATATGCTTACAACCGACAGAAGAGCGCAGATACTTGAAATTCTGCGTCAAAACGGCTCGGTTACCGTTTCAAAGCTTGCCGAAAAATTCGAAACAAGTGAATCTACGATAAGGCGTGACCTTTTGGCTCTTTCCCAGCTCGGGAAAATAAACAAGGTTCACGGCGGAGCGACTGTTCTCGGGCAGGAATTTCTCCACGACGAGGAGGATTTCAACAAAAAATCGCTGATGAACATAAACGAAAAGGAAGCAATAGCAAAATATGCCGCTTCGCAGATAAATGATGACGATTTCGTTTTTATCGACGCAGGCACGACCACCTTTCTTATGACCAAATATATTTCCTCTTCCAAAGCAACCTTTGTAACCAACGGAATCGCCCATGCAAAGGAGCTGACGGCCAATGGCTGCAAGGTTTTTGTTATCGGCGGTGAATTAAAAAGCACAACCGAGGCAATCATAGGCTTAGTAGCCGCTTCAAATCTTCAGAAATATAACTTTTCAAAAGCGTTCATCGGAACAAACGGAGTCAGCGAAAAGCAGGGCTTTACAACCCCGGACACCGAGGAGGCAATGCTGAAAGCCGTTGCCATAGAGCGAAGCTTTGTAACCTATGTGCTTTGCGACCACACAAAGTTCGGAAAAGTTTCGGCGGTATCATTTTCACCGGTTGCTGCGGCGTGTATAGTCTGCGACAAATGCGATGACGAACAGCTTAAATCAAAAACGGTAGTGAAGGAGGTAACTGCTTAATGGTTTACACCGTTACTCTGAATCCGGCTCTCGACTATGTGATGAAGCTCAAAGCTCTCAGAACCGACGACATAAACCGTACGGACGGCGAAGAAATCTATTACGGCGGAAAAGGCATCAACGTGTCGGTCATACTCACACAGCTCGGAATTCCCAACACGGCACTCGGCTTTCTCGGAGGCTTTACCGGAAAAAAGCTTGAAGAAATGCTCAAAAACGACAATATCAGCTGCGACTTTAATTATCTTAAAAACGGCGATACGAGAATAAACGTCAAAATCAAGGCCGACAAGGAAATTGATTTGAACGCCTGCGGCCCCGAAATCACAAAAGAGGATATGCAGAGCTTTTTAAGAAAGCTTGACGGCATAAAGAGCGGAGATTATCTTATCCTCGCAGGCTCTATCCCGAATACCCTCCCCGATGACATTTACGAGCAAATACTTGAGAGAGTCGGCGACAGAAATATAAACTGCGTGGTTGACGCAACGGGCGATTTGCTCAAAAACGTGCTCAAATACAAACCGTTTTTAATAAAGCCGAATCATCACGAGCTCGGCGACCTGTTCTCGGTCCAAATTAAAAGCGACGATGACATTGTAAAATATTCGAAAAAGCTTCAGGAAATGGGTGCTAAAAACGTACTTGTTTCAATGGCAAAGGACGGCGCAATGCTCACGGACGAAAACGGAAGCGTCCACAAAATAGGCAACGCAAAGGGCAAGCTCATAAACTCCGTCGGTTGCGGAGACAGTATGGTAGCAGGCTTTACGGCAGGATATATCAAGACCGCCGACTATTCCTACGCTTTAAGACTCGGCTCGGCGTGCGGAAACGCAACGGCCTTTTCGGAAAAGCTTGCAACCCGTGAAGAAATTGAACGCGTCTTTAACGCGGAGTATAAATAAGGAGGAATACTTATGAAAATCATCGACTTATTAAAAAAGGATGCGATTGCTCTTAATGTTTCTCTCACCGACAAGGAAGAGGCAATCGACAAGCTGATTTCCCTGCACGAAAAGGCAGGAAATCTTGCCGACAAGGCGGCGTACAAGGAGGCTATCCTTGCAAGAGAGGCTCAGGGCTCGACTGCAATCGGAGAAGGAATTGCCGTTCCGCACGCAAAATCGGACAGCGTAAAGACTCCCGGTCTTTCGGCGATAACGGTTCCGAACGGCGTTGATTACGGTGCTCCCGACTCCAAGCCCTCGGACATTTTGTTTATGATTGCCGCTCCCGTTGACGGAGATTTACATCTCGAAATACTCTCCCGTCTTATGGTAATGCTTATGGAACCGGAATTTTGCGCGGCTCTACGGGGCGCAAAAACAACGGACGAATTTTTAGAAATAATCGACAAAAAGGAAGCGGAGAAATACCCCGAGGAAGCGGTAAAACCCGAAGTAAAGCCGAAGGGTTACAGAATACTCGCAGTTACAGCCTGTCCGACGGGCATAGCGCATACCTATATGGCGGCAGAGGCACTTGAAAAAGCGGGCGAAAAATTAGGCTATCCGCTCAAAGCCGAAACCAACGGCTCCGGCGGTGCTAAAAACGTGCTCACAAAAAAGGAAATCGAAGAATGCGACGGAATAATCATTGCCGCAGATAAAAACGTCGAAATGGCACGTTTCGACGGCAAGCCCGTTGTAAAGACCTCGGTTTCAAACGGAATAAACAAGCCCGAGGAGCTTATCAAAAGAGTCGTTGACGGAAAAGCCGCGATATATCACGCCGACGAAAGTGAAAAGCAGCCTATTGATGACGACGAAAAGGAAAGCGGCTGGCACAAACTTTATAAGCATCTCATGAACGGTGTTTCGCATATGCTCCCGTTCGTTGTCGGCGGCGGAGTTCTCATAGCTCTCGGCTTCCTGTTCGATACGCTTGCAGGCAATGCCGATGTCGGCGGAACCTTCGGCTTCACAAGTCCCGTTGCGGCAATTGTATTCTGGATAGGCAAAGCGGCATTTGCGCTTATGCTCCCCATTCTTTCGGCTTATATCGCATCGTCCGTTGCCGACAGACCTGGTCTTTTGCCAGGTATGATAGGCGGCGTATTTGCGGCAAACGGTTACACCTTCAGCTCGCTGATTGAAAACCAAAGCCTTACCGGAGACGACAAAGCGGTATCGGGCTTTCTCGGCGCTCTGCTCGCAGGCTTCCTTGCCGGTATTATTGTAAATCTCCTCAAAAAGGCATTTTCTTGGCTTCCGAAATCAATGGACGGAATAAAGCCCGTATTTATCTATCCTCTTTTCGGCACGCTTATCATGGGCCTTCTTATGTGTCTTGTAAACCCCGTTATAGGCGTTGTCAACTCCGCTCTTTCCTCGTTCCTCTCGTCGCTCGGCGATACAAGCAAAATACTCCTTTCCATAGTACTTGCGGCAATGATGGCAACGGATATGGGCGGCCCGTTCAACAAGGCGGCTTATGTTTTCGGCACGGCTGCAATAGCCGACGGCAACACATGGATTATGGCGGCTGTTATGATAGGCGGTATGGTTCCCCCGATTGCAATCGCACTTTCGACAACCTTCAACAAGAAGAAGTGGACATCGGAAGAAATCAAATCAGGCCCCGTAAACTATCTTATGGGTCTGTGCTTCATTACGGAGGGTGCTATCCCCTACGCCGCTTCCGACCCGGTCAGAGTTATCCCCTCATGCTTAGTAGGCTCTGCTGTCGCAGGTGCTCTTACATCACTGTTCAACGTTACATGCCCCGCACCTCACGGCGGAATCTTCACATTTATAGTATGCGACCATCCGCTTCTCTATATCGTAGCCCTTATTGCAGGCTCGGTTGTCGGAGCGCTGATGCTCGGTCTTCTTAAAAAGGATCGTAAAGAATCCGTATAACAAACAATCAGAAACCGTGCCGAGGGGCATCATCCTCTCGGCAGGTATCAAACATAAGGAGAATTATTATGGTACAGAAAACTTTTACAATCACTAATAAAATGGGACTTCATATGCGTCCGGCAAACACCTTTGTAACGGAAATGTCTAAATTCTCTTCGGAGGTTGACATTGTTTTCGGAGGTAAAAGGATCAACGGCAAGAGCATTATGAATATAATGGCAGGCTGCATCAAATGCGGAAGCGAAATCACCGTAGAGTGCAGCGGTGCAGACGAAAACGAAATGCTCAAAAAAGCCGAAGAGCTTATCACATCGGGCTTCGGCGAAGAATAATATTGCCGCGGCTTAATGAAAGGGTGGGTTTAATGCTTAAAGGAATCGGCGCATCTCAAGGCTTCGGAATCGGCAAGGCCGTTGTTATAAGGGACACAAACCTTGACTATTCATCCGTAAAATTTACCGATTCGGATCATCAAAAAAAGCGTCTGCACTCGGCAGTCGCCGACTTTTCCGACGAAACAAAATCACTTGTGGCGGAGCTTAAAAAGGCTGCCGGAAAGAAAGAGGCGGAGATACTCGAGGGACATCTTGTTATGCTTGAGGACCCGTTTATGCTCGCACAGATGGAAGAAGCAATCGACAACGGCTCTGTTGCCGAAGCGGCGGTTGACAGCATATGCACGATGTTTATCAATATGTTCTCCGGCGTTGACGACGAGCTTACGCGCCAACGCGCCTCGGATGTAAAGGATATAAGAGACAGCCTTTTGCGCATTCTTCTGGGTGTAAAAAGTGTGGATATTTCATCCGTACCGAAGGGCTCTGTTCTCATCGCCAAGGATTTCACCCCGTCCATGACGTCACAAATAAACAGGGAAAATGTTTCCGCAATTATCACCGAGGTCGGCGGCGTTACGAGTCACAGCGCAATACTCGCCCGTGCCATGGGCATACCTGCCGTTTTGTCGGTCGTCAATGCGGTTGAAAAAATCTCGGACGGCGATATGATTATTGCAGACGGCTTCAAGGGAAAAGTATTTACCGACCCCACAGAGGAAGAGCTTGAAGAATACAAAACCAAGCAGGCGGCATATCTGAAGGAAAAAGAAAGCCTCAACGAATACTTCTCAAAAGAAACCGTTACAAAATCCGGCGTAAAAAAGCATGTGTACGGCAACATCGGCAAGGCCGAGGACGCACAGAACGTACTGCAAAACGGCGGCGAGGGCATAGGCCTCTTCAGAACGGAATTTCTGTTTATGGACAGAGCCTCTCTTCCCACAGAGCAGGAGCAGTACGAAGCATATTCAACCGTCGCAAAGATAACGGACGGCAAGGAGGTTATCATTCGCACACTCGATATAGGCGGAGATAAAGCGATAGATTACCTTAAAATCGAAAAAGAGGACAACCCGTTTCTCGGACACCGCGCGATAAGATACTGCCTTGACAACCCTAAAATTTTCAAAATTCAGCTTCGTGCAATTCTCCGCGCAGCGGTTTTCGGAAACATAAAGGTTATGCTTCCGCTTGTAACGACACTTGACGAGGTTCGCAGAGCAAAAGCCCTTATCGAAGAATGCAAAGATGAGCTTAAAAATGAGGGTCTTAAATTCGCCGACATTCCCGTGGGCGTTATGATAGAAACTCCGTCGGCGGCAATAATTTCCGATTTGCTTGCAAAAGAGGTTGATTTCTTTTCCATCGGCACAAACGACCTGACGGGCTACACCATGGCTGTTGACAGAGGAAACGCCGCTGTTTCAAAGCTGTATGACCCGATTCAGCCTGCGGTTCTGCGCCTTATCGAAACGACGATCAAAAACGCCAAAAAGGCAGGCATCCCCGTCGGAATGTGCGGAGAAGCAGCAGCCGATACACGTCTTATTCCCTTGCTTTGCAAATGGGGGCTTGACGAATTTTCGGTAACGCCCTCTTCGATTTTGCACACAAGAAAAAGTATATGCGAATGCGAATAACAGAGAATCTCCCGCATCTTATTTTATATAATCAAGCAGCAAAGCCCTCGTGAAGCACCTCAAAACAATATATTTTGATACAGAAACGGCTAAACCCCTCGGATATGCGTCTGCATTATCCGAGGGGTTAAGTGCATTATTATATGAAAAACCGTTTATTTTAAGCAAAACCTACTCATAACGGGTTAATAATCAACATTATCTTGCTTTTTTGTATGCTATATGATATTATTGGTATACATACTAATAATATTATAAACAGGTGATATATTTGCGTAGAAACAGCAGTGAAACAAAAAGAAAAATCTTAACGGCGTGCGTTCGGTTGTTCTTGGAGGAGGGCTACAAAAGCACCTCCGTCAGTCGAATAGTCGAGGAAGCAGGCGTCGCAAGGGGCAGCTATTTAAATCTGTTTCCGACCAAGGACAAAATCTTGCTGGATTTGACCGAATCGATGTTCGGCGGTCAATTTGACGTTGCGAGGAGCATTGCGGACAAAAAGCTGCCGCCCGTATACGCCTATGCGGTGGAAACATCTCTTCAGCTCACGCTAACGGAGCTTAACGAGAACCTGCGAGAAATCTATATTGAAGCATATTCTCAGCCCGACACGGCGGAATTCATCTATCTGCACACCACGGCGGAATTAAAGCAGATTTTCGAAGCAAATTTCCCCGATTACAGCGAAAGTGACTTTTACGAAATGGAAATCGGCACGGCAGGACTTATGCGTAACTATATGGCTCGCAAATGTGATATTCATTTCCCGTTGGAGCGCAAGCTCAGCAGGTTTTTGACGGCATCAATGAGAGTATATCGTGTACCGGAGGAAGAACAGGCAAAGGTGCTTGCTTTTATCGGCTCGATTGATATTCGGGAGCTTGCCGTCACGGTTATGCATAAGCTGTTTGCCATGCTTGAAATGAAATATGACTTTAAACTGTCTACGGACGGCGAAACGGAGGAGAGAAGATGAGAACAGGGAAAAAACTGCTCACAGGTATGCTTTTGGTGCTTTTCATTGTTTTTGTCGCAGGATGCGGCAAAGCGAAAAAAACCGACGCCGCACTGCCGGAGGTGCGCAACAGCGGCACGGCGATCCAGTGGAAATACAGCGATGAAGCCGACTGGCGCGACCTTGTGGCGCTTTCCGAGCTGCGTGGCGCCTCCGGAGAAAACGGCAAGGACGGAATTAACGGAGTTGACGGGAAAGACGGTAAGAACGGAATAAACGGCGAGAACGGAAAAGACGGCGTTAACGGCACCGACGGAAAGAACGGCATTAACGGAAAGAACGGCGTTGACGGCAAAGACGGCGTTGACGGTAAAAACGGTGCCGACGGAAAAAACGGAATTGACGGCAAAGACGGCATTAACGGAATTGACGGTGCCGACGGCAAGGACGGCATAGACGGCAAGGACGGTGTCGACGGCAAGGACGGCATTAATGCCAAAAACATAGAGGTGCAGCGAACCGAAACCTACATACAGTGGCGTTACGAGGGCGAAGAGTGGCAAAATCTTGTTGCGATAGCCGATATAGAGGGCCCCGCCGGACAGAACGGAACGGACGGTGCAAACGGAAAAACTCCGGAATTTCGCGTAAGCGAAAATATCCTGCAATGGCGTTATGTCGGCGATGAGATTTGGCTTAACCTGTACGATCTTACCGCATTAAAAGGTGCGGATGGCAGAGACGGCGCTGATGGCAAAGACGGAGCCGACGGTAAGGACGGAATAAACGGGCAAAACGGCTCTGACGGCAAAGACGGTAAAACACCTTTTATCGGTGAGAACGGCAACTGGTGGTTCGGAGAAATCGACACCGGTGTAAAAGCCGCAGGTGTTGACGGCACAGACGGTGTTGACGGCACAGACGGCGAAAAGGGAGAAAAGGGCGACAAAGGCGACAAAGGCGATAAGGGTGACAAAGGCGACAAGGGCGATAAGGGTGACAAAGGCGACAAGGGCGATAAAGGCGACAAGGGCGACGCCGGTCAGAACGGCAGCTGCCCGGGCTATTTTTATGCAGAAACAAGAATTCCGAGAGTATTTCTCAATAACGGCAACGCAGCTTTAAGCGTCTATGAAAAGGTAAACAGCGGAGACCTGATATCCACTTATCTTGATAAGATTACGCTCAAAAAAGGTCATGTTTACAGCGTCACCATAAGCGGCTCTCTCCAGGTGGTATCAAACGAGTCCAACAACAGCGGTAATTACTCCATCCAGATGACAGACGGCTATGACGACGACCTTTGCCGTGAGGTTACACGCATAAAACGTGACGGCACAAAAATAGCGCAGACAAACGACCAACATTCCTTTAATTTCACCAGAATTTACGACGCCTCGGACGAGGATATAACGCTGTACTTCATGTTTGAACAGTCGGCATACAATACCCGTCTCGAGAGCTTCAAAGGCACAATCACAATAACCGCTCTTGATTAAGTTTACATAACGGAGGTAGCAAGAAATGAAAAAACGACTACTAAGTATCCTGCTCACCCTATGTATGCTGTTCTGCCTTGTGCCGACAGGCGTATTTGCCGAGGGCGAGACAGCAACGGGCTCTGCTGCGATACAGCTTGGCACAGACGCACTAAGTAAAAATGTAAACACAGCGACCGCACCGACCGTGTATTTCGGGCAAGACCATGAAAATAATCCCGGTGCATGGCGCGTCATCGACTATGACGGAAACAGTGCAGCCGGCATAGCCGGGAATATGACCCTGCTTGCGGCAAATAACATGGGGTTGTCAAAGTTCGGTGCGAGCAACGCTTATGCGGACAGCGCGTTGAAAGAGGCAATAGACGCGCTTGCAGCAAAGCTGACGACAGAAGAAAATGCTGCCGTAAAGAAACGGACGCTTGAAAGCGGAAGCTATGATAGGGCAAATACCGATTGTGTGGCGGGTTCTGCGGTAAGCAATGCTGTTTTTTGGCCGCTTTCCACAGCGGAAGCGTATGCGGTAAACAACGATTTGCGTGTCGTGGATCCCGAGCATCCGGGTTGGGCGTCAAGCTATTGGTGGCTGCGCTCCCCAGACGAAGACTATTCCACTGCCTTTGTGGCTGGTAGAGGTGAAGTCCGCTACTATGGTGGATACTCTACTTCCAAGGAGTTTGGCGTTCGTCCTGCTTTTAACCTAAATCTGAACTCTGTCCTTTTTGCATCTGCTGCCGTGGGCGGAAAGCCCGAAGGAGGGCTGACCCCGATTTCCGAATACGGCGGCAACGAATGGAAATTGACCCTTTTAGATAGTAGCCGAAATTTTGCCGTAACGGAAAAAGCTGTCAGCGGCGCCCCCGGCGATACCGTTACGCTGCATTACACCGGGGCGACCACAGGGATAAATGAATATATTTCCGCTATCATTGCGGATAACAGCGGCACACAGTATTACAGCAGAGTAGCACAGCCTACTGCCGAAAGCGGAACGGTTGAAATCAAAATCCCGTCCGACCTTGCACCGGGCGACTATACCCTGAAGGTATTCAATGAACAGTATAACGGCGATTATAATACCGATTACGCAAGTAATTTCACAGACATTGCGCTGACGGTGGAAAATCAGCCTGGCGAGCAGTTTACCCTCGCCCCCGGCGGCAGATACTATTTCGACCTTTCGGCGGTGAATATTCCCGGAACGGCAAACGGCAGCCTGCCGGACAGCACACTTCATTATGTGCCTTTTACCTATGTGGGTACGGTGGAAGCCTACAAACTCACGTCTGCGATGGCGACCACCGAGGAGTATGCACAGCAGAACAAATACGCTCACAGCCTGTTTGTGGCGGACTATGCCGTAACGCATAAGGTAAACTGGAATAACTTAGATACTGCGAGCCTGATTTTCGGCAAGGACTATGTCGCCGGCGGCGTGGACTATACCCTGCGCGCACCGTCTTGTGGAAGTGGGTTTACCGGTTCAGGCGATTCAGAGTGCGGTACGCCCCAAAGCAATGAGTGGGACGCGGTGCTGGACAAGAACAGCGGATATATCCAAAACTGGAATAAAATGTATTCGTGGGGGCAGGACACATCAAGTTACGAATTGTGGTATCGTGCGGTTCGCGGGTACAGTTCGGCCCGCAGCTGGAGCCACGACTATGCTGGGAGCTCCTTCCCGGTCGTCGGTTTCCGCCCCGTCCTTGAAGTCCTGAACCCTGACACACTGGGTCCTGACGGACTGAAGGTCGTTACCCTTGACCTTGGCGGCGGCAAGCTGGGCGGCAGCTCCGATGCTATTCAGATCATCGTGAAAACCGGCAGCGAGTTTACCGCGCCTGCGTCCGACGGCATGACCCGCCCGGCCGGAGATACGGGCAATTTCTTCATGTGGCGCGGAAGCAACGGTAAATTCTACGTTCCCGGTGACAGTGTTCCTGCTGATGTGACAGCACTGACAGTGCAGTGGACAGCCCCGACCTATACCGTAACCCTGAATACGAACGGCGGCACGATCAACAGCGGCAATGTCACCGGATACACCTATGGCGTGGGCGCAACACTCCCGACAGCCGACGATATGACCTATACAGGCCACACGTTCAAGGGCTGGTATGATAACGAGAGTCTGACCGGCTCTCCTGTGACGGCAATCGGCGGTACAGAAACGGGCAATAAGGAATATTGGGCGAAGTGGGAGATCAATCAATATACCATCACAGTCAAACCCGAAAACGGCAAAGCGGATATTACCATAACGCAGGACTACGGCACGGCAATTACCGCACCTGCCGACCCGACAAGAGAGGGCTACACCTTCACGGGGTGGGATATGGAAATTCCCACGACCATGCCTGCCGAAAATATAACGCTTAAAGCACGGTGGAAAGACATTGAAAAACCTACGGGCGAAATTATCATAGGCACAAATAAATGGCGCGAATTCTTAAACAAGCTGACCTTCGGTCTGTTCTTTAAGGACACGCAGGAGGTAACGATAAACGCTTTCGATAACAGCGGAACCGTGTTTGTCTCTTATCTGGTGACAAATCGGGACCTCTCTGAGACGGAACTCGGCTCTCTTGTGTACAATGCGTATGATGAGCCGTTTTTAATAGAGCCTAACGGAGAATATATTGTTTATGCAATGCTTGTTGACGAGAGCCTTAATATAACATATCTTCGCTCCGACCGCATAACGCTCGATAATATCCGGCCTGTAATCGGCGGCATTGAAAACGGCAAGACCTACTGCGAGGCACAGACCGTTACAATTGACGAGAAGTATATAGATACAGTTACCGTAAACGGCACAAAGGTCACGCTTGATGAAAACGGCGGCTTTACTCTCTCTCCTGCGGACGGCGAACAGAAAATCATTGTCACCGATAAGGCAGGAAACACCGCCGAGATGACCGTGACGATAAACGGCGGGCACACCTTCGGCGAATGGGCATCAAACGGCGACGGCACGCATAGCCGTGAATGCACCGTGGACGGCTGCAAGGGTGTTGAAACAATGGCTTGCTCGGGCGGCAAGGCGACCTGCACCGAAAAAGCGGTATGCGAATACTGCGGCAAGGCTTACGGAAAGACTGATTCAAACAATCACACCGACTTAAAGCACATCGATGCAAAGGCGGCAACTAAGACTGCCGAGGGCAATATCGAGTATTGGTACTGCGGCGGCTGTGATAAGTATTACAGCGACAAAGACGGCATAAACGAAATTAAAAAGGCCGACACGGTAACGGCTAAGCTGCCGGGCAATCCGAAGTCTCCCCGAACCGGCAACGCAAGCGACCTCGCTTTATGGATTTCCCTGCTGTTTGTCAGCGGCGGCGTAACAGGCGTCACAGCGGGCCTGCGCAAAAAGAAAAAACACAAAGTATAATTTTTCGTTTCCCTTTTCTGCTTTTACGGCAGTAAAAAGCCTCCGTTTTTTAACGGAGGCTTTCGTTTATTGCGGCTTATGCATATTCTCGATTTTTTTAATGTATTCGGTGCTGTTCTCAAGAAACTTACGAGTATCGAAGGACTCGTTTTTAAGGCTGTTTTGAATAATAATACCATCGGAAACCATCAAAATAAGCCACGTGAAATAGTCGGCCGAAACAACGTCTGTTCTCTCGGCGATTTTTGCCGAAATAAGCTTTTGGAATTCATCATAGCGATGAATCAACTTAGCTCTGATTTCCTCGTCGCCGAGCAATGCCGCGTCAAAAAGGTGAAGCCTGAGCCCGGCATAGGCTATATTTCTCTCGATTACATAATTTACAAGACGGTGCGGCGAGGTATCCTTTTCCTTGTTTTCCGTCCATTGTATCAGCTCGTCCCATTGGCGTGAAAGATAGCGGTCGGTAACGGCAAAAAGTATTTCGTTTTTGCTTTTATAATAGTAATACAGCGTGCCCTTCGAAATATTCGCCTTTTCGGCTATTTTCGCGAGAGTCACCTCCGAAAAGGAATTTACCTTTAAAAGCTCCTCAGCAGTATCAAGTATGATTTCGTTTATATTTTCGGGTCTTTGAGCTGCCATAATACCCTCCTGCAAAATTTCTTAAAGTATAACACGAACAATCGGCAATGTCTACAAAACAATATTTACAAAAAAAATACATAAGAGTGATTTTTTTAGTTAAAAGTATTGACAAACGCTTTTTGCGGAATTATACTTGTCTTATCAGTCGGTCAGTTAACCGACATATTTTTTATGCACAGTCGGGCGCGTGACCGACTGCAAGGCTGATTAAAAGAGGCTTGAAGTTATGAACATATCATCAATTAACAAAAAATTGAAAAAGACTTTCGGCGGAAAATTCAGTGCTTCGGAGGAGAACGGCTCGATTTTTGTTCGAGGCAAAAGCTCCGATTGGGGCGAAATCGTCGCGGCTTGCCAAGCGGCGGCAAAAAAATTCAGCACAACGCATATTGTCAACGATATTGTTTACACGGGCGAGCAGCCCGCTCCGACGCGTCTGCCGTCTCTCAAGGATGATTTCCTCGAGGGCAGAACACCCGACGTGCTTGTTATCGGCGGCGGCATTTCAGGTGCTTCGATAGCAAGAGAGCTGACCAAGTGGAAGCTTGACGTTTTACTTGTAGACAAGGAGGCAGACCTTGCACTTCAGGCGTCGGGACGCAACGACGGCGAGGTGCACCCCGGAATCGACCTCGGCAAAGGCTCGCTCAAGCACAAGTACATTCGCCGCGCAAACCATATGTATGCAGACGTTTGCCGCGAGCTTGACGTTCCGTTTAAGCAGGTAGGTCAATATGTGCTTTTCCGCAACGCCGCGCTGAAGCCGCTTATCGGTCTGTATGCTTTTTGGCGGAAGCATCATGACGGCATAGAGGACACCGAGATAATCTCGGGCAAGGAGCTTATGCGCCGCGAGCCGAACCTCACACCGGAAACAAAATTCGCAATGTATAATCCGAGCGCAGGCTGTGTTTGCCCTTACGGACTCACCATAGCCTATGCCGAAAACGCCGTTCAAAACGGCGCGCAGGTAAGCCTTAACACCGCCGTGCTTTCCATGGAGGTGTCGGAGCATAACATCATAAGCGTTACCACCAACAGAGGCGTTATTCATCCGAAAATCGTTATCAACGCCGCAGGTGTTTTTGCCGAGGATATTGCCGCCATGGCGGATGACAGATTTTTCTCGATTCATCCGCGTCGAGGAACCAACTCGATTCTTGACCAAAAAGCAGGCGCATATATGCACTCGGTAGCCTCCGTAAAGGACATAAGCGTTCACGGTAAAACCCATTCAAAGGGCGGCGGCATATTGCACACCGTCCACGATAATCTTCTCGTCGGACCCGACGCCGTAGAAACGGTTGAAAAGGAAAACACGGAAACACGTGCCGAGAGCATTAAAACCGTTTTCGACAAGCAGACTCAAACAATGCCGGCGCTGTCAAAACGTGATATAATCACTTATTTCACTGGCGTTCGCGCTCCTACCTTTGAGGAGGATTTTATACTTGAACCCGGCAGAAGAACAAGGAATTTGATTCACGTAGCCGGTATTCAATCCCCCGGACTTACAACCGCTCCCGCGGTTGCCGTCGATATGGCGGAGCTTGCGGTCGATATGCTCGGCAAGACCGAGACGGTTGAAAAAAACAACAATTATAATCCCATTCGCAAAGGTGTTCCCGTGCTTCGCGAAATGGACGACGATACAAGAGAAAAAATGATAGCCGAAAATCCCGACTACGGCGAGATTATTTGCCGCTGCGAGCAAATCAGCAAAGGCGAAATTCTCGACGCTTTGAAATCCCCGATATGCGTTCCGACGGTTGACGGTATCAAAAAGCGCATAAGACCGGGAATGGGACGTTGTCAGGGCGGCTTCTGCTCGCCGCTTGTCACCAAAATAATTGCCGAATTTCTCGGCGTTCCGCTGTATGAGGTTAAAAAATCCTCGGCGGAAGCGGTGATAACATACGGCGAAACAAAGGTAAACGAAGGAGGCGAAGAGTGATGACGACAGGTAACTATGACGTACTCGTTGTCGGCGGCGGTCCTGCCGGACTTGCGGCGGCGATAAGCGCTCATGATAACGGTGCCAAGGTTCTCCTTCTTGAAAGAGAGGCAAGGCTCGGAGGAATACTCAAGCAGTGCATTCATGACGGTTTCGGTCTTCATCACTTCGGTGAGCAACTTTCCGGCCCGGAATACGCCGAGCGGTTTGAGGATGAGCTGTACAAACGCAATATCGAATACAGCACCCTGACGTTTGTCACGAAAATAGACAAAAACGGCGACGGAAGCTTTTCGGTGCATACCGTCGGCAGAAGCGGCGTTTCGATATTTACGACAAAAGCGCTTGTGCTGGCTACGGGCTGTCGCGAGCGTACCGCCAAGCAGGTATTTATTCACGGTACGCGTCCTGCAGGCGTTTTCACGGCCGGAACCGCACAGCATTTTACAAATCTGCTTGGGCTTATGCCCGCCAAAAAATGCGTAATTCTCGGCTCGGGAGATATAGGACTTATCATGGCGCGCCGGCTTACGCTTGAGGGCGCAAAGGTTCTCGGCGTTTATGAGGCAAAGCCTACGCCGTCGGGACTTACGAGAAACCTGCATCAATGCCTGCACGATTATGACATTCCGCTGCACCTGTCGCACACCGTCACTCGCGTGTTCGGAGTTGACAGGCTCGAAGCAGTTGAGATTTCAAAGGTTGACGAAAATATGACTCCGATACCCGGCACACAGAGCCGCGTCGAATGTGACACGCTGATTCTCTCGGTCGGATTGATTCCCGAAAACGAGCTTGCCGAGTCCGTCGGAGTAAAGCTTGACCCACGCACAAAGGGCCCCGTATGCGACGGTCAGTGTATGACGAGCATCGACGGCGTATTCAGCTGCGGCAACGCTTTGCACGTCAACGATTTGGTTGACTTTGTTTCGCAGAACGCCGAGCAGGCGGGAAAATCAGCCGCTGCTTATTCCGCCAAGGAAAGACGGCTTATTGAGATAACCCCGGGCGACGGTTTATTGTACGCAGTACCGCAAAGGCTCAATCTCAACGAGGATAACAGTAAAACAGACCTGTATTTCCGCGTCCGCGAGGAGGAAAACAACTGTGTGCTTCATATTTACGCGGACGGTAAGGAAATACTTAAAAAGCGTTACGCATTTATGCGTCCGCCCGAAATGGAAAATCTCACGATTGATTTCAGCGCATGCGAATTAAACGAAAACAGCCGAGTGGAGCTTCGGCTGGAAAGACTCGGTAAAGGAGACGGTGTAAAATGACAAAAGAATTGGTTTGCATCGTTTGTCCCCGTTCGTGCAGAATGACGATTACATCAGACGGCGACGAGCTTGTTGTGACCGGCAACACCTGCAAAAGGGGCAAAGAATTCGCCGTAAGCGAAATGACCGACCCGCGTCGTACCGTTTGCACAACGGTGCGCACCGCCTTCCCTTCGGTACCGGTTCTGCCCGTTCGCGTATCGGGGCCGATTCCCAAAAACAGAATTTTCGACCTGATGCACGAGGTAAACCGTATCACCGTTTCAAAACGACTCGGACGAGAGGAAGTCGTTGTACCGAATATTCTCAATCTCGGCGTGGATTTGATTGCAACAAGCAATATCCTGAAGGACGAGAAGAAGCAACCTTAAAAAAGAAAGAGGGGAAAATCTTTAATGGAACAGTCACTTGTGCTGACCTTTGACGTCGGCACGCAGAGTGCAAGATGCTTGCTTGTCAATGAGAGTGGAGACTTTGAGGATAAGGAGCAGCAAAAATACAAGGTTCCTTATTTATCAAAACAGCCCGGATGGGCAGAACAGACCCCGGATTTTTATTTTAACATTATAGCCGAAATGTCAAAAAAGGTTATCGAGAGAAATGCCGATAAGCTTGACCGCATAACAGCCGTATGTCTTACCTGCATACGTGACACGGTGCTTTGCCTCGACAAGGACAAACGTCCGCTGCGCGACATAATATTATGGCTCGACGAGCGTGAGGCCGACGAGGACGGACAGATTCCGGCAGCAAAACGCGCATTGTTTTCGCTTGTGGGAATGGGAGAATCGGTAGATATGATTTACCGAGCCTCTACCGGCAACTGGATTATGCAAAACGAGCCCGAAATATGGGCCAAAACAGACAAATACGTTATGCTGCCGTCATATCTCAACTATCTTTTGACGGGCGAGCTTAAGGATTCCGTGGCAAATATGATAGGTCACGTACCGTTTGATTACAAAAACCGCCGTTGGATGAAACCCGGTGCTCTCACGCGCTGCGTGTGCAATGTTCCGTCCGAAAAGCTCTGTGAGCTTGTTCCGTCGGGCGAGGTTATAGGTAAAATCACAAAAGATGCGTCCGAAAAAACGGGCATCCCAATGGGACTTCCGCTTATAGCAACCGGCTCCGATAAGGGCTGTGAAACCATCGGTATGTCCGTTGTAAAATCAAACCGAGCAGCAATTTCCTTCGGCACGACCTCAACCTTACAGATGGCGGTTAAAAAATATTTTGAACCGCAGCCTTATATGCCGGCGTATCCGGCTGTTCCGAACGATATGTTCAATCCCGAATTCGAGGTCTATCGCGGATTTTGGATGATTTCGTGGTTTATAGAGCAGTTTGCCGCGAAGGATAAGGTTGACGCCGCCGAGGAGGGCGTTTGCATAGAGCGTTATCTTGACGATAAAATCAAGGATATTGAGGCCGGCTCCGGCGGACTTATTTTACAGCCGTTTTGGACTCCGGGCATCACGAACCCGAATGCGAGCGGCGCAATTATAGGCTTTTCGGATTTCCATACGCGTTATCATTTGTATCGTGCCATAATAGAGGGCATCTGCTTAGAGCTGTACCACGGGCTCGTTAAAATGCAAAAACGCTCAAGCGTCACGGTAGATGAGCTTTATGCCGGCGGAGGCGGATCCAGCAGCCCGGTCGTATGTCAAATTGCCGCAGATGTGTTCGGCTTGCCCGTACACCGTATTCAGACTCACGAGGCGAGCGCAGTCGGCTGTGCCATGGTTGCGTTTATTTCACAGGGTGTTTACGGTAGCTATGAGGACGCCATAGAGCATATGGTACATAAAAAAGACGTATTTATTCCGAACGAGGAAAACCACCGAACCTATATGAAAATTTACGGCAAGGCATATTCTCACCTTGCCTCAAGATTAAAGCCAATAGAAAAATACCTACATCATTTTCAAACAGGAGGACACTGATAATGAGTACAAAACCGTATAAGGGCTTTGAGCCTAAATGGATGCTTCAGAGAGCACCTGAGAACAGCTATCGTTCGATTTTCCGCTGGGGCGACCCCGACTTCTTCAAATATCCGAAGGAGAGCCTTTACAAATATGTTAAAAAACGCTGCAATCTCAAGGACGAGGAGTTTATGCAGTATAATGACGATTTGGGTCTTGACCCCGTAAATCTCGGCGAAGAGCACGCTCCGAAGATTGACAAAAAGCACGTAAAGGCCATCGCCGCAATAGTCGGCGAAAAGAACGTCTCACAGAGCGACTACGACCGTCTCGCCGTTTCCTACGGACAGACAATGTACGATCTTCTCAGAATGCGTCACCGTCGCTTTGACTCTCTTCCCGACCTTGTTGTTTTCCCGGAGACAAGCGAGCAGATTGAGAAAATCGTAGCCTACGTCACAAAGAATAAAATACCGCTCTATGTTTACGGAGGCGGCTCGTCGGTTACAAGAGGCGTTGAGCCCATTAACGGCGGCGTTTCTCTTGATATGCGCCGCAACTTCAACAAGGTCATTAAATTCAATGAGACCGACCAAACCATTACCGTTCAGGCAGGTATGTCCGGACCAAAGCTCGAGCAAACGCTTCAAAACGCTCAGAGCCTTTTCGGTGCAAAGCGTCCGTACACCTGCGGTCACTTCCCGCAGTCGTTTGAATATTCCTCCGTCGGCGGGTGGACCGTCACACGCGGTGCCGGGCAGAACAGCACCTATTACGGCACCATAGCCGATATAGTTGTTTCGCAGAAATACGCCACACCGATAGGTAAAATCGAGACAAGTCACTATCCGAGAGAGGCAACGGGACCGAATCTCAATCAGGTCATGATGGGGGGCGAAGGCACCTTCGGCGTTCTTACCGAGGTCACGCTCAAGTTTTTCCGCTGGATGCCCGAAAACAGAAAACGCTTTTCTTATATGTTCAAGGACTGGCCGACAGCTATGCGCGCCGCTCGTGAAATGATGCAGTGTGAGTGCGGCTTCTCCTCTGTTTTCCGTCTTTCAGACCCGGAGGAGACTTCATTAATGCTCCATCTTTACAACGTTGACGAAACGCCGCTTGAGCCTCTTCTTGATAAATTGGGCTACAAGGACTTTGAACGCTGTCTCTTCCTCGGATTTACAGACGGCGAAAAGGGCTTCTCAAGAAACGTTGCGCATAACATAATGAAAATTGCCGTTAAGCACGGCGGTATCCCGATGACCGGCTACGTATGCAAGGGCTGGGAAAAGGGCCGCTTCAACGACCCGTATCTTCGCGATACACTCATGGATTTCGGCTTTATGATCGATACGCTTGAGTGCACGGTCAACTGGTCAAATATGGCTCGTGTTCACCGTGAGGTTCGTGAGGTTTGCCATAAGCTTCCGAACACAATCGTTACAACTCATATGTCGCATTGCTATCCGCAGGGCGCCAACCTCTACTTCATCTTTATGACTAAAATGCAGGACGAAGAGGAGTTCCGTGCTTATCATGCAACAATTCTCGACGCCATACAGAAGAGCGGTGCGGCCATCAGCCACCACCACGGTATCGGAAAGATGTTTGCCCCGTGGCTTGAGGGCTACCTCGGCGAAAAGGAATACGGCATAATCCGCACGCTTAAAAACTATTTTGACCCCGATTACCTTATGAATCCGGGCGGAACTATAGGCCTTGACCTTAAGCCCGAGGATAAGAAGTATCTGCGTGAGCATACCGAGTATGTTGACGAACTCAAGGACTGAATAGGCTTTGAAGCGCGGCTCAAAGCCGTAACGTCAAGCATAAACACATAAAATCAAGGCTTTCGTTTCAGGTGAGACGAAAGCCTTTTTATTGCCGTTCACAGAAAAGCTTATTTTTTGTATAAGCTTTCGGCATTTGCGGCTGTTGACTGTTTTCCGTCGTAATTATATAATAATTTATAACAAAATTTCGCCGCATATGTGATATGCCGCACAAGCAAAGAGGTTCATCATGACAGATAAAAGCTATTCAATTATTTTCAGCAGCCCGACAGGCAACACGAGGCTGCTCGCCGACGCCATTCGCGACGCGCTGCCGGAGGAAAACTGCAATTATTTCGGAGTGTGCGAAAACGCCGATACACAATCCGACATTTTGTTTATAGGCTTTTGGACGGATAAGGGAACCGCCGATAAGGCGACCTTGGATTTGCTCGAAAAGCTGAAAAATAAAAGGATTTTTCTTTTCGGAACGGCGGGCTTCGGCGGAGACGAAGAGTACTTCAAAGAAATCCTCGCAAATACAAAAAAGAGCATTAGCGGCAGCAACATCACAGTCGGTGAGTATATGTGTCAGGGAAAAATGCCGCAAACGGTCAGGGAGCGCTATGTCAAAATGAAAAGCCTGCCGAATCCCGTGCCGAATCTCGATATGCTGATTGAAAACTTTGACCGTGCTCTGTCTCATCCCGACGAAAACGATTTGAAAAGGCTGAGGCTCTCCGTGGAAAAGCTGTAATAAGAAGCGACAGCATAAACGATTCTGTTAAGCTGTGCCGCGTATCATATTACTATTGATTTATTGTAAAAATAATGATAAAATATTCAGCATAGCACGTAAGCAGGTGTAGTTTAATGGCAGAACATCAGCTTCCCAAGCTGAATACGGGGGTTCGATTCCCCTCACCTGCTCCAAAAACGGCAAGTATCATTTGATGCTTGTCGTTTTTTACTTTTTCACATTTTACTCTCGTCTCGCTTTTTTTCGTCTGCCCGTCGTCCGCTCGCGAACTCGCGTCCGGCTCCCTTTGAAGAGAGCCTATCAGAGTGCTTCGCCTTGTAAATAAAACCCATTAAAAAAGCTCCCCTTGGGGGAGCTTTTCGTTTTTATTCGCCGCCGGTACGTCTGAAAAGGTCGTTAATGTGTCTGAAATAATTTTTGTCTATACCGTCTATTGTTTCCTCGGTGGTTCTGAATTGCCAGTTGCCAAACGCTCTGCCGGGAACATTCATACGCGCGTCCGAGCCGAAGCCGCACATATCCTGATAAGAAATGACGGCAAGCTTTGCCGAAGAGCGCCACACGGTTTCGATAATCTTGCGGCAGGACGGGCTGTAATATCCGCCGTCGCCCCAGTTATCGCCCGTAAATCCGCAGTAATCAAGCGCAAAGGCGCGCTCTTCGGGCGTTGCCTCCCAAAGCCACGCAAGCAGCGTTGTATTGTCGTGCGTGCCGACATATGCTACGGTATTCAGCGGATAGTTATGCGGCAGATGTGTGCTGTTTCCGCACGGGTCAAAGCCGAACTGTATTACACGCATACCGGGGAACCGAGTTTTATCAAGCAGCTGTGTGACGTCCTCGCCGAACACGCCGAGATCCTCTGCAATAATAGGAACGTCTCCCATTTCTTTCTTTAAGGCGTCAAAAAATTTCATTCCGGGCCCCTTGACCCATTCGCCGTTTTTCGCCGTTTTTTCGTCCGCAGGAACAGCCCAATACGATGCAAATGCGCGAAAATGGTCAATTCTGACCGTATCATAAAGTCGAAAAGCGTCCTTTATGCGGCTGAGCCACCAGGCGTATCCCGTTTTTTCAAGCACATCCCAATTATAAAGCGGGTTGCCCCAAAGCTGACCGTCCTTTGAGAAGTAATCGGGCGGAACTCCCGAAACTCTGCGGCGCACAAAGCTGCGCTCGTCTATCTCAAAAAGCTCCGTATTGCTCCAAACATCGGCACTGTCGGTTGAGACGTATATCGGCATATCGCCGAGTATTTTTACGCCGTTTTCGTTGGCAAACTGCTTTATGCGGTGCCATTGAGAAAAGGCAATATACTGCTCGAATTTATAAAAATCGGCTTCGTCTTTCAACTCATCTCTGTTTTTAAGCGCATTTTCGTACCGCGCGAATTTTTCATCCCACTCATACCATGGTTTGCCGCCGAATTTTTCCTTTGCGGCGCAAAACAGCGAATATGCTTCGCACCACGGGTTCTCCTCGCAGAATTTTTCAGTCTCCGCAGATACTTCGTTTTTCTTGTTTTGATACGCGATTTTTAAAAGCTCCCTGCGGCTTTTTGCGGCAAATTCGTAGTCCGCCGTGTAAGGCGAGCCGTAATATACGCTTCTTGCAAGGTCGTCTTCCGACACAAAGCCGTCATTTTTGAGCGTGTCCGGGTCAATCAGAAGCGGTGACAACGCAAATGCCGCCGGAGACGCATAAGGTGAGCCGTAAAAATCCGTAGGACAAAGCGGCAGCACCTGCCAATATGAAAACCCCATATCCTTGATACGGCGTATAAACCGTTTTGTCTCTTCGCCCATTACGCCGATTCCGTACTTTGACGGGAGCGACGTGATATGCATTAAAACTCCGCCGGCTCTTGTGTTAAGCATTATATAATTCCCCTTTTTTGAGCTTCGTCTTGATTTATGCCGCTTTGAGATACTCCTCAAGGCACAGGCCGCTCTTGTTCATCGCCTTTGCAGCCTCTTTGCCGACATAACGCCAATGCCACGGCTGATAATTCATACCCGTTTTGTCGGTTTTATTTTCGGGATAGCGCAAAATAAAGCCGTAATCCTGCGCATTTTTTACAAGCCACGAAAACTCCTTTGTAGAGGCAAAATCGGAGCTTGCACTCACAATATCCATTGACAGACCGAGATTTTGCTCGGAATATCCGCCCGGCAAAATAAACGTGCGCGCCTTTGCGGCGGCGTCGTCATCGGACAAGCCCTGATTTTTATAATAACTCACCTTACGGTTGTAATTATCGTTTTGACGAGAAACCGAGCAATACCCTGCATACGGAGTTAAAACGCAGCCGTCCTTCTTTGCGGCGTCGTACATCTCTTGATATGCTTTAACAACTCTCGAATCAAGCTGCACGCTGCTTCCGCTTATCGCGTTTGCAAGCGACGGCACATATCCGTCGGGCAGCTTATGCCCTGCGTTAACAAGCGTGAGCTCCCAATTGCCCGAGTTCGGGTCTACGGTTTGAGGATTGTTAAAATCGGCTGCCGAAGCCGTAACGGGCGGTGCCGATGCGGTCGTCTCCGGAACGGTTTCAGGGGCTGTCGTTTCCACGGTAGTCTCTTCTTCGGTCGTCTCCTCCTGCGGTTCTTCCTGTGTGGTTGTTTCGCTGATTTTTGCTTCGAGCCTCTCGACGGCAGGGTCCTTTACCTCTCTTTGCCCTATCGTAAGCTCGCCGACTATAAGCCCCGTCATTATAACGGCCAAAATTACAAACAGCAAAAATTTTCTTTTTACCGTCTTTTTCAATCTGACTTTTTTCTTCATATTTCGCGTCCTTTTAAAATCTCTTCTTGATATTTTAAAATGTTTACGTCGGATTGTCAATCAAAAGGCGCATTTCGGCGACAAAATTCAGCCGACGGAGACCTTTTTCTACTCAAAGTAAACGAAGCCGTCAATCCACACATTGATTTTTTATCTTTAAGGCGCTCCGACAATGCACAAAAAAGACCCTGCGGATTTTACTCTGCAAGGTCTTTTTCCTGTTATGGTTTAAAAATTGGGGTTGCCCAAAATCAAACTCTGATTATTTGTTCTTCTCTGCGATTGCAGCCTGAGCAGCAGCAAGACGAGCGATCGGAACACGGAACGGTGAGCAAGATACATAGTCGAGGCCGATCTTGTGGCAGAACTCAACGGAAGACGGGTCGCCGCCGTGCTCACCGCAGATACCGCAGTGAAGTGACGGACGGGTAGCTTTACCGTTCTTAACAGCCATTTCCATGAGCTGGCCTACGCCGACCTGGTCAAGCTTAGCAAACGGATCGCTCTCGAATATCTTCTTGTCATAGTAAGCACCGAGGAACTTACCTGCATCGTCACGGCTGAAGCCGTAAGTCATCTGAGTAAGGTCGTTGGTACCGAAGCAGAAGAACTCAGCTTCCTTAGCGATGTCGCCTGCGGTAAGAGCCGCACGCGGAATCTCTATCATGGTACCTACTTCATACTTCATATCGGAGCCGGCAGCTGCAATTTCTGCATCTGCAGTCTCAACAACGATGTCCTTAACATATTTAAGCTCTTTAGCGTCGCATGAAAGCGGAATCATAATTTCGGGAGCAACAGTCCAGTCCGGATGAGCCTTCTGAACGTTGATAGCGGCGCGGATAACAGCCTTAGTCTGCATCTTTGCGATTTCCGGATAGGTTACTGCAAGACGAAGTCCGCGGTGACCCATCATCGGGTTAAACTCGTGAAGAGAAGCGATGATAGTCTTAATCTGCTCAACGGTCTTGCCCTGAGCGTCTGCAAGCTTCTTGATGTCAGCTTCTTCGGTGGGAACGAACTCGTGAAGAGGCGGATCGAGGAAACGGATTGTTACCGGGCAGCCCTCAAGTGCTTCATAGAGCTTTTCAAAGTCGCTCTGCTGATAAGGAAGAATCTTATCAAGAGCAGCTTCTCTCTCTTCAACGGTGTCAGAGCAAATCATCTCTCTGAATGCGGCAATTCTGTCCTCTTCAAAGAACATATGCTCTGTACGGCAAAGGCCGATGCCCTCAGCGCCGAGTTCTCTTGCCTTCTTAGCGTCAGCCGGAGTATCTGCATTGGTACGAACCTTGAGGGTTCTGTACTTATCAGCCCAGCCCATTATTCTGCCGAAGGTGCCTGCTATGGTAGCGTCAACAGTCGGGATAATTCCCTCATAGATGTTGCCGGTAGAACCGTCTATTGAAATGTAGTCGCCCTCGTGGAATTCCTTGCCTGCGAGAGTGAACTTCTTATTTTCTTCGTCCATATCGATAGCTGTGCAGCCCGATACGCAGCAAGTACCCATACCGCGTGCAACAACGGCAGCGTGTGAAGTCATACCGCCGCGAACGGTGAGAATACCCTGAGAAGCCTTCATACCGGTGATGTCCTCGGGAGAGGTCTCAAGACGAACAAGAACAACCTTTTCGCCTCTCTCGTTCCACTCCTCTGCATCCTCTGCGGTGAATACTATCTTACCGCAAGCAGCACCGGGAGAAGCACCGAGGCCCTTGCCGAGCGGAGTAGCTGCTTTAAGAGCTGCTGCGTCAAACTGCGGGTGAAGAAGAGTATCAAGGTTACGCGGGTCGATCATAGCTACCGCTTCTTCCTCGGTTCTCATACCCTCGTCAACGAGGTCGCAGGCAATCTGAAGAGCTGCCTGAGCTGTTCTCTTACCGTTTCTGGTCTGAAGCATATAAAGCTTGCCGTGCTCAACGGTGAACTCCATATCCTGCATATCTCTGTAATGATCCTCAAGGGTCTTGCAAACATTTTTAAACTCTGCAAATGCCTCGGGGAACTTCTGCTCCATCTCTGTGATGTGCATGGGAGTACGAACGCCTGCAACAACGTCCTCGCCCTGAGCGTTTGTAAGGAACTCACCGAAGAGGCCCTTAGCGCCGGTAGCCGGGTCACGTGTGAATGCAACGCCTGTGCCGCAATCATCGCCCATGTTGCCGAATGCCATTGACTGTACGTTAACTGCGGTACCCCATGAATACGGGATGTCGTTATCACGGCGATAAACGTTTGCACGGGGGTTGTCCCATGAACGGAAAACAGCCTTGATAGCGCCCATGAGCTGATCCTTGGGATCGCTCGGGAAATCCTCGCCTATTTTAGCCTTATACTCATCCTTGAACTGCATAGCGAGCTTTTTAAGGTCGTCGGCGTCAAGCTCTACGTCCTGAGTTACGCCCTTTTCCTTTTTCATCGCGTCTATAAGCTGCTCAAAATATTTCTTGCCGACTTCCATAACAACGTCGGAATACATCTGAATAAATCTTCTGTAGCAGTCCCAAGCCCATCTCGGATTGCCTGACATTTCGGAAATTGTGTTAACAACCTCCTCGTTAAGGCCGAGGTTGAGGATTGTGTCCATCATACCGGGCATTGAAGCGCGCGCACCGGAACGAACCGATACGAGAAGCGGATTTTTCTTATCGCCGAATTTTTTACCGGTGATGCCTTCCATCTTTACGATGTACTCGTTTATTTCAGCCATGATCTCGGGATTGATCTCGCGGCCGTCCTCATAATACTGAGTACAAGCTTCTGTTGTGATAGTGAAGCCCTGCGGTACCGGAAGACCGATGTTGGTCATTTCGGCAAGGTTTGCGCCTTTACCGCCGAGGAGCTCACGCATGTTAGCATTACCCTCTGAAAAAAGGTAGCAATACTTTTTTGCCATTGAGAATACCTCCAATTATAAATTACAGTGTTAATGGCTGCCCTCGCTTTAAAGCTATGGGCATTATAAACCGCTTGATATTATAACAGAAAAAATACGGCATTTCCATAGTTTTTGCGAATTTTTTGTATTTCGGCGAAATAAATTAAGCACAAAATACAATTTTGAGCATTTTAGGGGAAAATATGCAAGTTTTACGCCGTTTTTTTGCGAATAACAACTGTGCAAATCAAAAAGGAGCCGTAAAAATTACAGCTCCTTTCGGAAATGAAATTATACAAGACCCGCGTACATCTTTAAGATGTACTCCGCGTCAAAAGTAGAAATATCGCCGCTGCGGTTTGCGTCCGCAACATATTTAGCCGTAGGGGACAGCTCCTCCATACCGTTTACGTATCTTAAGGCAAGCCTTGAGTCAACGGGCGTTATGCTGCCGTCAAGGTCCACGTCGCCGAGCTTTGCCGTAAGCGGAGCCACGTAATGAGTTCCCGCATTATAAACGAGAAACTGCGGATACTCCGCCCAAGTGTCAACGGTCGGCTGCGTTTTCGCCGTCATCGCCCGCACATAAAGGTCACAGCCGTTTTTGCGGTAATCAAACATCGAATGCCCGTAATTCTTTATAAACCAGGTGTTTTCGGGGAGCATACAGGTTGAGGCGTCGATAATGCCGTCCTCGGAAAGACAGTTGTGCCCGACGTCCATCGCCTGAACGTAATCGTCGCCGAGAGTTGTTTTAAGACGGGCGCAGGTGGCACCGCCGCTTGTACGGTTTGTCTCTATAACTCCGTCGCTCGTGTAATCGGCGGTAGGCGTAAACGGCGCTATATAAAGATTGTAGTTTGAGAATATGCAAACAGAAGTGCCGCTTGCCTTGGCTCTCTGTAAAATCGAAGAAATATTCGCCTGTATATCGTGTATCTCGTCGATTTTTCTCTCAAAGGTCGCCCAGTTGGCTGCTATCACGGAAGCCGAAACACCGCTTTGCTGCTGATTTTTCTCCATATACGCCCGCATTACGGCTTTTGCGTCATTGTAGTATTCATCGGGTACAAACGCCCAAAGACTCGGCGTGTAGCCGAAGCCGGAAACAAGGCACTCGGTATAAATGCGGTCCTTATATGTTCTGCCGCTGCCGTCGGGAAGCTCGGTCTTAAGGAATCCCTCAAGCTTCGGCACCGCAAGCTGCAAAAGCTTGAGTGTGTCAAGCACCTTGCCGAGAGTGTCGGAATTCATACTCTGATTTATAAACGGGATAAGCTTATCTATGCCGACGGCTATCTCGCCCTTAAAGAGGCAACCCACCATATCAAGCCCCGTAAATGCGGAATTTAGCATGGTTATGTTTGAGACGTCGTCACAGCCGTAAAGCCCCAAATACGAAGCCAAAACCGCTCCGCCCATACTGTGGCCGGCAATCGACACCTTGTCGACGTGCTTATCCGCCTTGATTTTTTGAACATACGTGTTTATGTCCGCTGCAAGCTCCTGCATAGATTTATGCCAAGTAAGACCATAAACGTAAACGTTGTCGGCACCGACTTCGTCGCAGCACGCGTCGACTATATCCTTATCGAAGACGTCTCCCCTTGTGACCTCGTCAAGTCCGTATTGCGATACCGGCTCGGTATATTGGTCTATAACGGTGACGTCGGGGTGCTTTGCTGTGCCGTCGGGATTGCACGAAACCGGCTCGAAAAGATTGTTTGCTATTTCCACTATTCCCGTGCAAAACGTTTCATAATCTCCCTTTAGAAACGCGCCGAGCGGAGCTATGGCGTTTTTCGCCGTTTCAACTATTGCGTCCTGCGACGGCCCCCAAACCTGATTTCCGTCGCCGTCCACCAGCACATATTCGCCGAAGCCGGCTATTATCAGGATAGGCGTAACCTTATCCTTGGGCTCTGCGGCTGCCGCGGGAACAAAGCAAAGAACTGTCATGGTCAGTGCCAAAAGTATACTGACAAACTTTTTCATCCTGTTTTTTGACATAATTATTCTCCCCCTGCTTTAAACAATTAAGTAGATATTACCATAATTATATCATTTTTGCAATATTTTTTATACAATCAGCTCATAAAATCCGTCTCAACCCTTTTAATTGACGTTTCGGGTGAATATGTCCATTTATCTATGTGACCGTCACTTATAAAATAATCTGCCGCCGGACTTTTGCCGTCACCGGTAAAATAGTCCACGATAATAAGCTTTATTTTCATCCTTTCGGGATTTATACTTTTTATGTAAACTGCGGCACTGTCGCCTGCGCGCGGCCCTGAGGCGCATTCGGCAAGCCCTGCAAGATTGGGCGCAAGCTCCACGAATATACCGTAATCCTCCACGGAGCGTATTACTCCGGGCACGGTTTCTCCGGGCGCGAATTTTGAAGCGTTTTCCTCCCAAGTGCCGAGCAGCTCCTTTTGCGACAAGGTGATTCTGCCGTTTTCGTCTATTGATTTCACAACTGCCTTTATATCCTGATTAACCGAAAAACGAACACACGGATGAGGTATGCGCGACACCGAGATACCGTCTATCGGCATAAGTGCCGAAATGCCTGCGCCTATGTCGCAAAACGCGCCGAACGGCTCAAGGTGCGTCACGCGCGCGTCGATTATATCGCCCGGAATGAGTCTTGAAGTATAATTTGCCGCGCACTCCTCTTGTAGCTTGCGGCGGCTGAGCAGAGCGAATGTCTCGCCCCTTTCATTCTCGGAAAATCCCGTTATCACAAAGTCAACGGGCTTATTAACGCGCGATATTATGGCTATGTCGCGAACCGTGTTATCTTCAATCCCCATAGCGCATTCCTTGCGCGGCATAAATCCCTTCATACACCTTAAATCCACATCGAGATTGTGTCCGCGGTCGCAGAGAACCGCGCGCGCCTCAAGCGATTCTCCCGACAAAAAGGCGTTTTTGAGCTCCGCCGGGCTTGATAGTCTTTTTTCGACGGCTTCGATGTCTGCGCGTGCACCCTCGGGGTAATATTTTTTCATAATTCTCACCTGCTTTGTTTACACTATGCCTGCCGCTTTATAAACACCGTGTCCCTTATGGCAGGTACAACACTATATGTATATGCGGCAGCTCTTCGATTGAGAATTAACGCGCGATTTTATTTTAGCCCGGCAAGCCTCCGGTTTTGCCGCGACGCAGAACGAAGCAAGCCGCTCAAAACCGTAATAAACAAAGTCCGTAAAATGCAAAAGTGCCGCAAACACGAGGTTTGCGACACTTTTTTACACCATATTCAAATATCACTTTTTAGCCTGCTTTGAGTACTTCTTGAGATATATAAATCTCATAAGTCTTGTCTCAATGGGGTTTATGGGCTTGCCTGCCTCAAACAGTCTTGCGCCGACTGCGGTCTTGCAGCCCTTATCCATTACCATTTCAACCGCTGCGGCATCATATTCGCTGCCCGATACGCAAAGCGCGCCGTTGTTGTTAAGAAGAACGCCGTTTCTGCCCTTAAGAGCCTTTACGACCTTCTTAGCGGTCTTTTTTGTGCTGTTGGGATTAAATGTTACCGAGCGAACGGTTGCGCCGACAAGCTGCGCAAAATCGTCAAGAAGCGGCTTCATTGTTTTGCCCGACTTAGACATTGCGACTTCCGCCGGTGTTTTGGTGTGCATAATGAAGTTTACGTCCTTGCGCTTTTTATAGATGGCTCTGTGCATTTCAGCCGAAGCCGGATAATCATTGCCTGCTACAAGCTCGCCCGTTTTAATATCTATTCTGACTATCGAGCCGTCGCCGTCTACGGCACTTATATTAAACACGCTGCCGTCACGTTCGCTGTTGCACGGCTCAAATACCGGAGCCTCCTTGGCACTCGAGTCAAAGAGCGAGCCGATATACTCGGCTACGTCGCCGAAGGTCTCGGCTACCTTACCGGTGATGAGACGGTATCTGTTTTTAACGGTAGTTTCGCAGATTTTTTCAAGCTCTGCCGCCACCTTAAACGCCTCGTCGTAATCCTTACCCATGCAAAGAGCACCGTGGTGAGCCATAATTACGGCCTTGGAGTCCGAACGCTTTATAGCCTCGACAACGCCCTTGCGAAGCTTGCCGGTTCCGGGAAGTCCGTATGCCGCAATCGGGACATTATCGCCGACTATTTCGGCCGACGCGGGTTCAACCTCGTTTATATCCATACCGAGCGCACTTATGACGGACGCCTGCATCTGATGCGTGTGAATTACGAAATTAACCTCGGGGCGAAGACGATATGCCTCGGCATGAATGCCCTTTTCCGAGGACGGCTTAATGTCACCCTCATAGCTGCAATCGTCGATATTAACAACTACTATTTCGTCGGGAGTAAGAGTTTCATAGGGACGTCCGCTCGGAGTAATAACGAATCTCTTATCGTCTACTCTGCATGAAATATTACCCCATGTTCTCGCGATAAGGCCGTATTCAACAACCTCTATACCGGCTTTAATGACGAGCTGTTTTGCTTCCATTATATCCATTGTATTCACCTCTTCGTTATTTATAACAAAGCGGGACAGACGGAAAACCCGTCCGCCCCGTTTTCTTGGGATTAAATTCAGTCAGCCTTAACAGCGACGTTTTCAAATACTCTGTCGAAGCAAGCAAGAGCCTGGTCGATCATCTTAGGAGTATAAGCGGCTGAAGTATAAAGACGGCTGCCTGCGAGAGTTACAAGACCCTCTGCCATATAAGCTGCGCCCATATGCTCCATTTCCTTCTGTCTTATGCCGGTCTCGCCGAGAATTGCCGGGATTTCCCACGGTTTCTTCCAGTTAATCTGATAGTGCATTGTGCCGACTGTCTCAAGGTGGCAGATAGAGCCGGTGTTCCAAACTACGAAGGGAAGGCCGTGCTTCTTAACGAGCTCTTTAAGACCCGCACAAATTCTGTCGCCCATCTGACCTGCCTTCTGGCAAGCGTTTGTTCTTTCGATTTCTTCAAGAGTGAAGTAGCCTGCGCAGCATGAAAGCGGGTTAGCGGTCATTGTGCCGCCGACAAGAGCCTTGTGGATCTTCTTACCGCTCGAATCAAGGCCTGCACCGAGATACTTCATGTACTCTCTCTTACCGCCGATGCCGCCTGCACCCGGATAACCGCCTGCAATAACTTTACCGAATATGGTAAGGTCGGGCGATACGCCGAAGTAACCTTGAGCACCTGCCATACCGATACGGAAGCCTGTAACAACCTCATCGAATACGAGGAGTGCGCCGTATTTGCGGCAAAGACGCTCAACGCCCTTAACATATTCAACGGTGATGGGGGTAGTACCGCTCTCGGGGCCTACCGGCTCCATATAAACGGCTGCTGTGCCGCCGCGGAACTGGTTGAGTCTGAGCTTTTTCTCAAGCTCGTCAAGATCGTTCGGAGTAGTCTCCTGAATGAACATGAAGCAGTTGAGCGGAACACCGTGAGCCTGTGTGAACTTTGTGCCGTTTACGCGGATACCGTAAGCCATCTGATCTGACCAGCCGTGGTAAGCGCCGCCCATCTTTATGATGTTCTTATGCTTTGTAGCAAGTCTCGCGATACGAGCCGCACCCATGCAAGCCTCGGTGCCCGAGCCCATCATACGGAACATATCAACGGTTTCAACGCTGTCGGAAATCTTTTTGGCGAGCTTGTACTCAAACTCGTGGAAAAGTCCGGTTGAGGGACCGCAAGTATTAAGGAGGTCGATGACCTGCTCACGAACAGCTTTCGGGTTGGAGCCGAGAACAGTCGGGCCGCCTGCCTGAAGGAAGTCAAAATACTTGTTGCCGTCAACGTCATAGAGATATGCACCCTCTGCCTTTGTGAAAACAAGCGGGAAGGGATAGTTGAAAGCAAGGTTATGCTGAACGCCGCCGGGAATTATCTGGCGAGCTTCCTCAATCTGTGCTTTTGATTTGAGGCACTTTTTGTTGTAATACTCATCCTCGTATTTTTTAAGAGCCTCCGGCTTGATGGTGTAAATCGGCTTTTTAATAAGCTCATCAAGCTCTTTGTTGACTGCAACAGCGTCATTGTACTCCGAAATTGCAAATCTTGTGTCCATATCGTGACCTCCGTTTAATAAAATTAACGAAACGGTGCTGCGCAAAAGCGGCGCACCATAGATAACCACATGTAGTGAATTACCGTTCACTTGTAATTATAGCACAAAAAAGACTCTTGTCAACGCAAAAATACGACGCGGCAAACAAATCGAACTCAAAATTGCGGACGTTTAGATGTTTTTTAACTATTATTTGAATTTGTTAAACTAAACAGCCGCGAATTTGAAAAAATGACGAATACATCTGTGGGGTGTAAATGAGCAACTACACAATATATTGATGATTACTCCGTCAAAATAAATAATCGATGTGTTAATTATTCGTCAATCTGCCGAAATTTCGAAATTGCGGCAAAAAGCGCGGATTTTTTGCATAAATGTCTCTTTCGACTGCCGAATTTACATTGCAGCCGCTTTCAGGCTACATCAAATAGGGTGATTCCCCACAGTGTGGGGAAATGTCACGAAGTGACAAAAAAGGCTCCCTTGTAAAGGGAGCTGGCTACGAACGTAGTGAGTAGACTGAGGGATTAAAAAGTAATTTGCTTTCTATTTAAATTCCATATAACTCCGCAGAATCCCTCCGGCTTGCCTTCGGCAACCCACCTCCCTTTACAAGGGAGACAAAAGCGAATTAAAAGGTCACGCACATTCTTTTTAAATTCCTATGAAATCCCTCCGGCTTGCCTTCGGCAACCCACCTCCCTTTTCAAGGGAGGCAAAAAGCGAATTAAAAGGTCACGCACGTTCTTTTTAAATTCCTATGAAATCCCTCCGGCTTGCCTTCGGCAACCCACCTCCCTTTACAAGGGAGGCAAAAGCGAATTAAAAGGTCACGCACATTCTTTTTAAATTCCGTAAATCCCTATGAAATCCCTCCGGCTTGCCTGCGGCAACCCACCTCCCTTTTCAAGGGAGGCAAAAAGCGGATTAAAGGTCACGCACATTCTTTTTAAATTCCGTAAATTCCTATGAAATCCCTCCGGCTTGCCTTCGGCAACCCACCTCACTTTTCAAGGGAGGCAAAAAGCTTCCAAACTGCTTTGGCGAGGCTTGCTCTCTGCAAGTGAGGCTGAAAAGTAAAAAGGCGAAAACGGAAGTGGAAAACGAATAGTGAAAAGGGCGGGCAGGGGCGTGTGAAAAGCTCCTCATATGACACACAAAAAAAGAATAGGCATACAGCACCTAAATTAAGTACAAAAACAGAATAGGCACACGATATCAGAATGGGGTACAGAAACGGAATGGTGCACAAAATGCAAAACAGGGCACAAAAAAACAGAGCAAGGCGAACCTTGCTCTGCTTATGATTGTTAATAAATCGGATCGATTGCTACGTGAGCGTCAGATCTCAACCCAACCCGAGTCGCCGCCCTCTACGGGGCCGGTGCCTATGGAGATTGTGATGATATCATCAAGCTCGTATGCAGAAACATCGAAATCCGGTGTTTGATAAACCTGTTTCATTGAGATTTAATCTCCTTTCAAGATATAATAATAAAATTTAATGTCGGAACGGAATATTCAGTTTTGAACAGCCGAACCGATAGTAAAGTTTCGCTGTGGTTTCTTGGTAAAATTCAATTACTGAGCTTTCCAAGCAGCAACAGCAGCATCATATCCTGAAGCAACTTTAGCAGTTACAGCTGCGGAATACCAAACATAATGATCGGCAGTACCGTCATTGTAGCATACATAAGCGATGCAGTCAATATCAGTTGCCTGAGAAGCATGAGAGATATTCTTGACGATTGCGCCGAAGTATGCATCGGAAGAAGCGTTTGCCTGACTTACATAGTCGGTAGAAGCAGCCTTCCAAGCTGACGGAAGTGCGGTGCCTTTCTCAACTGCTGCCTTAGCATCAGCTGCATCGGCAGCGCCTGTGTTGGCAGCAATGAAGCCAACGCTCTTAATTGTATTGCCGTTTGAGTTCATAGCAGCGAAGTCAGCAGCTGTGATAACCGAAGTAAGTCTGAACTGGAAGAGATCATCCGGAGCAGTTGTCTTATCGCCTGTGAACTTAACCTGAGTCTTATACTTAGCTACAGCATAAGACGGAGCTGACGGCATGTTAGCAAGGATATTACCTTTTGCCGCACTTACTTTATCGTGAGGAATAACTGTAGGGTTAGCGGTAGTACCAGCGGTCTGCTTCAAATACTGAGCTGCATTAGTACTCGAGTCACACATTGCAATATTGATGTTGCCAGCCGCGATTGCAGCTGCATCACCGGTTACGTCAAATGTGATTGACATTTCAGGTACAGAAATGCCATTAGCTTCTTCTGTGATCTTTACACCCTTTTTAGATGTAGCACCAAGGTTAGGACCGTCGGCAAGAATCTGCTGCATAACACCGCTGTTATACAGCGCTTTGTCTGCATCACTCATTGTTGAGTTGCTCATACAAGTGGCGGCAAACTTTGCATTGATGTTAGGTTTAGTAGCATCCTTTGCATAATTTGCAAGGTCTCCCAAGAAAACACGTGAAGAAAGGTCAGGAGTATAAACATTGCTGTCATACAAGAGACATGTACGTGAGTCAGAGAAGAGGAAGTTGTCGAAATCCGCTACTTCGAATTTTAATGTAACCGTAACTTTTGCGCCTGGTACGATTTCAGATGCTTTCTTATCTGATTCAAGTACAAGACCGAAAGTTTTTCCGGTATCAATAGCGAAAGAACTGATTGCGACTGTGCTTAAGAGCATGACTACAACAAGAGCAATACTTAAAATTTTCTTCATCTTAAGCATAAATTAATCTCCTATTTGTAAAAATTGATTGATTAAAAGGACATTACCAAGCAGTATTGACGTTACCGGCAATCACATTCTGGTCAGGAAGAGTTTCGAGCCAAGCATCGTGTGCTTCAATAGCAACTGCATCAGTACCATCAACCGCACCGTCGCCGTTTACATCTGCTGCATAATATGCTGCAGTATCTTCATCTATTGTTTCAATCCAAGCATCATGTAATTCGACAGCAACCGCATCGGTACCATCAACTGCACCGTCGCCGTTTACATCGCCGAAGTAAATGAATACATAGGTTGCAACTACTTTGCCGCTGTCATCTTTAAGAAGGATGGTAGCTCCGGTAGTCATATTACCCTGATCGTTGGCAACTACTTCAATAGAACCTGCCTTTGTAGTAACATAATCCTCAATGTTTGCGCCATTAATGGTATCTATACCGAATACACAGCCGGCATAGTCGCCCGAGCCAGTGCAAAGGTTGGTTCTGATAACCGCACCGTTGCCTTCTTCGGTAAGGATAAGTTCCGGATCAGCTGCAGCCTTCATTACCGGGAAAGTAAGTTTCTGACCTGTGGTATAAACCGTAGAGGTTACATCAGAGGTCTTGTAGGAACCTACATAGAGTTTACCGCCGAGATTGGTCATTGATTTCTGATCGTTAAGCACACCGAAAGCGGCCGCAGTATCGGAAATGGCCTTAGAAGCGGTAAAGGTGAGGGTCGAAAGTACGACGCCGTTTGCCTTCTGAGCAACAGCTCCGCCGGCAGCCTGCGGTAATACGCCGACATAGACATAAGTCTTGCCGCCCGCAGCAGCATCATTTACGACCGTCTTTGTTGCATCGCCTGCACCGAACAGCGTTGAAGCGGTTGTGCCGCTTACAAACTTAACAGCACTGCTGTCATACTGAACAGGAACAGAAACCGTTGCAGCATAATAATCTGTGGTTAATTTTACGGTAACCTTGACCGTATCGCCTGCGCTATATGACGCCTTGTCAAACGATAAAGCGATAGTGCCGTTTTCTGCGACACCTGTATTATCATTTGCGAAAACGCCGACTGCAAGCACGCCAAGGAGCATAACTACAGATACAATAAGGCTAATAGCCTTTTTTGCCTTGGTCATTTTTTGCCTCCTTCTATTCTTAATCAATATTAAATATACACTTTTGAGAGCACAATGTCAATAATTTGTGAATAAAAATGGCACACCGAAAGAAAATATCCCTTACGCTATCACAAATAAAGTTATTTCCTCGCGGGCTTATAAGCTTTGTACCGTTTTTTCACAAAACTATTCCGCCGCACTTTTAAAGTATATGCTCTAATCTTTTTAAGAATATCCCATTACATACGCCCTTGTGGGGGAGATAACTCCCCCACCGGGTTTTAACTTAAGTAATTAAAGGAAATTACTTCTGAGCGATTGCAGTTCCGCCGTAAGCAGCGTCAACTACAAGGCCGTAGTTAGCGAGGTCAACCTTACCGGTAGCAAGGCCGCCTGCAGTCTTATAAGCGCCTGTGAGAGCAGCTTTGTTGTTGATTGCGAGGTCCATGGAGGAAGCATCGAATCCGTCAACAACACCGTCGCCGTTTACATCGCCGTAGATAACGACTGTGTAGATAGCAACCGGAGCACCGCTCGACTTAAGGCTGAGTGTTGCGGTAGCGCCTGTACCATAAAGGCCTGCAGCGTTAGCGGCAACATTAAGAGTTGTAGCCGAAGGATCCTTAGCCGTTACTCTTGCGAGTACGTCGTCGGCAGTAGCGAGCGAGCCGGGTGTTACGCCGGTGATGAGAGAAGCGTTCTCTGTTACGGAAACGCCCTCATTTGAACCCGCTGTGGTGGGAACTGCTACGTACTTGCATACGAACGGAGCCATAGCATTCTTGAGGTTTGTGATAACAGCGTCAATCTGAGCTGCTACAACGTTTGAATAGAAGCGGTCATTTGCAGCATAGTTTTCAGCGGAGCCGCTGTAAAGGTTTGCTGTGTTGCCCTTCTCATCGGTGTACTCATAGCCGAGTACGGAAACGAGCTTAGCATAAGCTTCGGTCTTTGAAAGGCCGTCAGCCTTAGAAGCGTCAAATGTATATGCACTGTTGTCAGTGAATATCGACTTAGCCTGAGCTATAACTGCCTCAAGCTCGGTGTAAGCACCTGCCTCGAGAGCAGAAGCCGATTTCGGCATAAGAGCGCGCTGAGCGATTTCAAGCTCATACTTAACATCGAATACCTCGGACTGAAGAGCATTAGCGTTGGCATTTAATGCCTCGGCAGCTGCAAGAGCCTTGGTGTATCTTGCATAAGAGCCTGCTGTGTAATCAGCCTCTTTGTAGCCCTGAGCCTTAGCCGCTTTGATTTCCTTATCAAGGAACTGCTTTTCGGTTTTAACCGCAGCGCTCTTCAGGAAGCTTGCATACCAAGCAATGTTCTTAGCGCTGTTAAGGACTTCAAGCTCCGAATAACTGGGAGCCTTGTAAGCCTTTACGGCATCCATATAAGCGTTCTGAGCTTCGATTGAAGGAGCCTTCATGGAAGCTACGATAGCACTCTTATATGTAGCGTTTGCCTTGTTGGCAATAGCAGTAATTTCAGCCTCTGAAAGTGAGCTGCCGTCAATGTACTTTTCGGGAGCTACGGGGCCCTTGTAAGCGTCAATGATAGCGTTGCCGGCTTTCATTGCCTTTTCGTAAGCCCAATAAGCATAGAGGTCGAAGTTCTGATAGTTGATGTCGCCGGCATCCTTAAGAGCAGCCTCAATGGGAGCCGGTGTAACGGTTGCGGAACCGCTTGAAGGTGTTGTGCTTGCTGTATCAAGAGCCTTAACGGCGGTTTCAAGAGCGGTTATGGCTGCAGTGAGATTAGCATCACTGTAATTGCCGAGGTTAGCCTTCTTGAACGGGCCGTAAGCAATCTTAGCAGCAGCGGTAAGAGCTGTCCAGTAAGTGTCCCAAGCCTCTGCCGGATACTTAGAAGAATCGCGGTTAGCCTTGAACTCGCTGTCAACAAGAGATTTAATCGGCATCGCATTGTAGTAATAGAGAGTGCCGAACGGGGCAGTCATGGTAAGAGTACCGTGACGTTTCCTGTATTCACCGTAAACAGTTACCGAGCTGTTACCGAGAGCATATGTGGCACCCGAGGGAACCGTCGCTGCGTCAACATCGGATTTAAGTCTGAGCGGGTTAACGGTAACAATACCGTTGGGATCGCCTGTCAAGAATTTCTGACCGACGAGAGCCTCTGCCTGACCCGAGGACTCAAAGTAGGTTGAATTATAAGCGGAAACAGAGCTTGCGTCGAACTTACAATCAGAATCTCTCTGGTTAGTCCAGGTTACGGCAATGTTTGAAATAGCAGAAGCAAGAGCCGATGCGCTTGTTACAAGGTAATCTGTGGTGGTTTCACCCTTCATCTTAACTACCTCATATATGTTTGTCTTCTTATCTTCCTTAGACCAAGGGGTGCCGACGGTATCGGCTGTATCGTTGGTTGCATACTCAAAGGTAGTTGAAGTAATGTCGCCGTTGTAAGCAGTACCGTCCTTGAAGGTGAAGCTGTAAACAGCGGTTACCTTTACAAGGCTGTCTGTGGGAACTGCTGTGCTAAGAGTAACATCGGTGCTCTCATACGGTGAAAGTTTCTTTTCGCCGCTTGTGAGCATTTCGGTGCCGTTAACGGTAACAGACTTAAGAGTGAGCATATAAGGATGATCATAGGTATCGCCGTGCTTCAAGAGCATACCTGCAGATGCGTTTGTTACCTTAAGAGTAGTGTTCATCTGGCCGTTTGTAAGCTGTACATAGTTAAGTGAACCCTTATCTATTGTAAGCTTAGGCTCAGCATAGGACTGAGCGTTGGTAGTCCAGCCTACGAAGAAGTTTACGAACGGAAGAGCTACGTCAAGAAGACCGCCTGATTTAATGGCATAGGCAATGCCTACAATCAATTTCTCTGCGAGGTTTGCAATAGCGCTCTTCTGAAGAATAGCGTTAAGTGAATTGTAAGAATCGCCGATAAGAGCGGTGTTGCCGCAAGCCTTACCGAGAACCTTGTTGAGGAGCTCTCTTACGATTCTGAATACTGCGGGATACATAGCCTCGGTTCTGAGAGTGCTGTTAGCAGGAATATTGAATATACCCGTAACGCTGTTTGTACCGAGGAGCTTGCTTACGTCAAGGTTGAGAAGGTTGTCGATAATGTCTTCTCTGAGAACAGTCTCAAGGAAGGTCTTACCGTCTTTGGCGGTTTCGTTAATCAACTTCTCAACGGGAAGAACGTCGCAGATAATCTTGTCGAGCTTAACCCACGGATCCTGTGCGGTAGCAAGGTCGAGGTCAAGGCCGTCGGTGTTGACGAGCTTCTGGAACTTCCAGCACCACTCGTTGTCGGAGGTGAGAGCCCAGTCGATTATCCAGTCAATGGTGTCTTCCCAAGCACGTGTATTCTTTTCGAAGTCTGCAAGCTTATAAGTCTTGGAGGCTGCAAAGCTGTAGCCGTCAGCCTTATCGGAGCCGAGGTCGGCAAGCTTGGAGAGATACTTCATACCGATGTCGGTGCCCATGGTAAAGATGACATCGAGCCAATAGCCGCTGTCCTTACCCTTTACGAGGGTCTTCGAGTTGTAATCGGCATAAATAAGTGCGTCATAGTTGTAAGTCGGAACGAACTGAGTTGCAAGCTCACGAATTACGCAAGCGAGAAGAGCGGTTACGTTCTGTCCCTTGAGCTCGGCAGCCGACGGGAGAATTATCTGAGGCATAAGAGCCTTAACGCCGATTGCGCCGAGAGCGGTAACAACATCCTGATTGGAAGCGGACTTGTCTACAACTGTGTCATAGTAGCCTGCATAAACAGTCTCATAGCCGGTACCGAAGAGATACTCGGGGTTATAAGCTGCTACATACTGAAGAGCCTTGCGAAGATTGGGAACAAGGTTTGAGTTATCGCCCTTTGTCCAATCGATTGCAGCCTTTGCAGTATCCGAAAGAATTGTGTCGATTGCCTTGCCGACAAAATCGTTGAGCGATGCAAGAACGGTGGTATAACCCGCTGCCGAAGCAGTAACGGAGCCGTCGTTTGCAGCTGTGGGCATAAACTCGTTAACGAAATCACCGGAGATGGTGTAGTTCCAGTTAATGAGCTTAGCGAACGAATTAGCGGTGGACATATCAAACTTGAGCCAGGTCTCGGTGAGACCGTCTTTGCTGACAAGGCGATAATAGCCGTTGTCGTCGGAGCCTATTGTGAAGTCCGACCACTCCCAGTTATATGCGCCGGCAGCCTTAGAATAGAATGCCTTTACATCTGGCGGAAGCTTAGCGAGAACAGCGGTGGCCTCTGAAGCCTTGCCGCCGAAGAGCTCGGTCTTTTCAGCGCCGAACCACTGTGCAAGAAGCATCTTAACGGAACCGTTGAGAACAACGGGAGCAAGATCCTTAAATACATAGGGAGCTATCTGATAGAGAGCCGAAACAAGAGTATTGCTGTCAAGATTGAAGATTTCCGAAACCTTATCGCTTGTGGCAAGTGAGGGAAGGAAGTAGCTGTCTTTAACGTAATATTTTACGTTTTCGCCCGAAGCGTTGGTGTAAACATAAACGCCTGTGCCCTTGCCTTCCATATCGGTTTCTTCGGTCTTGTAATATTTCTCATCCTGAGAAACATATGTCTTCTTGGCGGTATCATATTCAAATACCTCGATGTAAGCACCCTTAGAGTCTGAGCCCTTAACATAATAATCACGAAGGCCTGCTTCAGCGCTTTTCGGAAGAGCAATGTGATTGCTTATGCAGTTGCCGGAAGCGTCTTCTTTATAAGAAGTATAGCTCTGCGGCTTAGACATAGCGTTGATGAGGACATTCTTGATAAGAGTGTCGGGATTTTCGGTTGTTGTTGAATAAGTGTTGATGAGCTCCATGTCATCGTCAACTCTTGCGAACATCGGATAAACGAGGCCTTTTAACATACCCGGAAGATCCGAGAGGTACTTATTAACGCCGGAGATATCAACAAAGTTGCCGATAATGCCGACGTCGAGTTTGCCGTCGTTGATAACCTTTTTAACGAGACCTGCGTTGTCGTTAAGAAGAGTTGCAATGCCGTTGACTATGTCAAGCTGAGCGTTCTTTTCTCTTGTCATGCCCGACTTCCAGTTTTTAAGGTTAGCGTCTTTAACTATGCCGAGCAAGCCGCTGAGAAGCTTAACAGCTCCGCTGTTAAGAAGAGACTTAACGTTGTCGATGGTTCCGCAAAGAGCATTAACCGAGCGAAGGTCGATGTTGAGCTTAAGGGAGCCGACGCTAAAAACCTCGCCCATGTTTATGTTCGCGGCAGCGAGGGTAACATCAAGGAAGTCGAATACAACCGACATTCTCTCTTCGGTAGAGAGCCTTGTTACCGCGCCGTCCGGGCTGTATGCGTCAAGAGCGGTAAGCTCTTCGCCGCTACGATAATTGGTCTTAGCAGCAAACGCCATTACGGACATAGTTGAGAAAATCATGACAACTGCCAAGATGACACTTAACAATTTGGTAGATTTTTTCATACGTGTTTTTTCCTCCTAAAAAGATTTACATTAAAACCATGTATGCGTACCCGATTTTTTCTGCGGGCGGCACTCCCCGCAACAATTCCTCGCACAAAATCCGCTGTACTTCTGACCGCTCTTTGATTTACAAGAAAGCAAACCGATTTCGGCACGTTAACTCGGTCGGTTTCCACCGTTTCCACTTCCGTAAAAATGAATCGGTGGAAAACTGATGATACACACCCGAGCATATTACCGTAGGATGTGTATCAAAACGGGATGGAAACTGCACGGTAAATCAGCCGTGCGGCAGCGCTCCCTCAAAAAAGGGGGCACTTCGCCCTATTACACCATTCCTATGGTTAGTTAAAGTATAGAATTTTAAACGAAAAAAGTCAATAAATTGTTCACACAAATTTGTTGATTTTCTGTATTGAACAAATAGAATTGTTATTTTTGGGCAAAAGTGGCAAACAAAATTGGCAATGTTGTTGTAAAATTATGAACAAATTGTTAACGTTTTCGAGTTTTGAACTTTTTGACAAGTATTGAACACGGTTTTGAACATTTTTACGGTATTTTCGGGTAAAAACAGAGGGCTTTTAGGCTCCCTCAAATAGGGTGATTCCCCACGTGTGGGGAAACGACAAAAGGCTCCCTCACATAGGGTGATTCCCCACAGTGTGGGGAAATGTCGCGGAGCGACAAAGGGGACTCTCTCCCGTCAGGAGCTGTCTGCGAACGAAGTGAGTAGACTGAGGGATTAAATTAGGCTCCCTTGAAAAGGGAGCTGGACGCGAGTTCACGAGCGGACTGAGGGATTAAATAATCACGCTCATTCTATTTAAATTCCATATAACCCTATGAAATCCCTCCGAGTTGCCTTGACGGCAACCCACCTCCCTTTACAAGGGAGGCAAAAAGCGGATTAAAAAGTCACGCTCATTCTATTTAAATTCCATATAACCCTATGAAATCCCTCCGAGTTGCCTTAACGGCAACCCACCTCCCTTTACAAGGGAGGCAAAAAGCGGATAAAAAGTAACGCACGTTCTTTTTAAATTCCATATAACCCTATGAAATCCCTCCGAGTTGCCTTACGGCAACCCACCTCCCTTTACAAGGGAGGCAGAAAGCGGCTCCCGAGGCAAATACCCCGTGAACCGCTTTGCAAATGCAATGTTCTTTATTAGAACTCTTATTTAATTGTGAGATTTGCGCCGTACATTGCCGCCAAATCAAGGCTGCCGTCAAAGGTGTTGCCGTCCTCGGTAAAACACTGCACGTGGTAAAGTCCGCCGTTGCAGACAAAATCCATGGTGAGCTGATAAACGGAATATATTTTCGGGTTTTTATCGTCGGCTTTTTTAATCTCTACCACATATGCGGTGGCTCCGCATTTTTCGAGAGTTACGGTGCGCTGCTCAACGGTTACACCCGCTGCCGCGTCGCCTGCCTGCGACAAAAGCTGCCTCCACTGAGCGGCGCCGTCGTTTGCTTCCTTTTCGGCGGCGCTGTCATCCGTCGCCGCGCCGGAATACATAACCTGCGCGTCGAGCCCCTTATATTTCTTTGAGGTGGCTATACCTGAATTGCCCACGGTCCAGCCGTTGGGATAAACCATTTTAAAATACTTTGTCTCGTGAAATACGCCGTCGGTTATCTGAGCGGGGAACGGAACGGCACCCGTTTTAATTTCGCCGTTTTCGTCCGTGACTTTTTTGCCGTCCTCGTCGGTGACATATATTTCAATCTCGCCGTTCTCATTGAGAACAGTGTTGCCCTCTTCGTCGGTAACAACCTCGTATGTGGCGTCCTTGGCGTTTATAGTCGGCTTCTTTTTTCCGCATGAGGCAAAAGCTACCGATATTACGATTAAGGAAGCGCAGATAACTGCGATTATTTTTTTATCCATTTGAAATCCTCCGTTTTATACATAAACAGATTATAAATTCTTTGCCTCGGAATGTCAACCGGGGATGTTAAAAATGTCCGGAACGCAAAAAAACAAAAGACAAATCTTTGTATAAACAGTTGCTTTTTGGCGGCAAAGCTTACCCTTTGCTCCGAGCTTTTTTCCTATCCCACGAAAATATACCGCTTACTCTTCCTCTATGAATGCTACTACGTCTCCCACCGTTTTCATCTTTTCAAGCGCCTCGTCCGGCACCTCTTTTCTGAATTCGTCCTCCAAAGTCATAGCGAGGTCGATAAGGTCAAGGCTGTCTGCCGATAAATCATCGCGCAGCTTTGACTCGGCGGTTATTTCGTCGAGCGGTATTTCAAGCTGCTCGCTCAAAATTTCACATATAGTATCGTATACCGTAAACAAGCACCTCCGTACATATTTGACGCGGTTATAAAATCTGTTTGAGCGGAGAAATGTCCACTCCGTCGAAATCTTTTATAAATTCATAGAGCGAGTTTGCGGCTTTCTTCACTCCGCCGTTTTGGGCACTCTCGAAATTTATCGGTATTACCGGGTCGTGGACGCTCTGCCTTAAAATAAAGAAGCTCTCGGTTTTGGGGAAAATTATTTTGATTCCCTCGTGGCTGTCGGGTGCAATTTGCCAGTCCTCGCGCTTTGCGGCAAAATCTGCGAGCTCCTCTAAAAGCCTGTCGCCGACGGCTCTGAAGTCCTCCTCGGTTATTTTAAGGCGGATTTCCTTTTCCTCCGCCGGATATTTAAGCTCTGATATGAGGTCGTAAAGCTTTTTACCCTGCTTTTTCATATCGGCGGCCTTTATAATTATTTTCGTTATGAGATATGCGCCGTCGTCAAGATAATAATTCTCCCTGAACGCCGCGTGACCCGAAGTCTCTATGGCAAGCGGAGCGTTTATACCGTTTTCCTCAAGTCTTATCGCCTCGTCAATGACGTTCTTATAGCCGCGCTTAAAGCGCAGATGATGTCCGCCCAGCGTTTTTTCTATAAACTCGGTAAGCCCCGCAGACGTTACGGAATCGGTGACAACGGTACCGCCAGGATTATTTTCGAGCGCAATGACCGCCGCCAGGGCGACAAGAGCGTTTCTGTTTATCTCTCTGCCGTCGGAGCTTACGCAGCCGCCGCGGTCAACGTCCGTGTCAAATATTACGCCGAGGTCGGCTTTCGCGCCGAGAGTTGCCTCTCGCACGGAGTTCATCGCCGTCTCGTTTTCGGGATTCGGGATATGGTTGGGGAACATACCGTCCGGCTCCAAATAGCGGCTGCCGGTTGTGTCCGCTCCGAGGGGGGAGAGTACCTTTTCGGCGTAAAATCCGCCTACTCCGTTACCTGCGTCAACAACGATTTTCAATCCCTTTAACGGTCTTTCGTAATCGTCTGACTTAACACCCTTTCTTATCATATTGCAAAGGTGCTCGCAGTAGACCGACATAAAATCGACCTCCTGCAAATTTAACCTTTCGGGGCAGCTACCGCTTTCGTGCTCCTCGGCATATTCGAGTATACTCTTTATTTCATCACCGGAAAGTCCTCCGTCGGGAGTAAAGAATTTAAGCCCGTTTCTGTCCCACGGATGGTGACTCGCGGTTATCTGAACAGCTCCGTCGCAGCCGAGCATTTTAGTTGTCATAAACATAGCCGGGGTTGATGCGAGCGCACAGTCCTTGATTTCAAGGCCGAAGAAAGACAGCGCATCGATTACGTCGGATTTTATCCGCTCCGCCGAAATTCTCGAATCATGCCCGACCGAAATTACGAGCTCTTCCTCTTTCTTACCGAGCTTTTCGGCGAGAAATACGACAAACGCTGCGGAAATTCTCTTTACCGCCTCATCGGTCAAATCGATTTTTTTCGGATCGTCGGGATTTACCGCCGTGCCTCTGACGTCGGTTCCGCTTTTAAGATGTCTGAGTTCCATAAAATCAACCTTTCCGTAAGTTATTCCGTAAATTATTCCAAAAGACCTCTTTTAATTATCTCATCTGCCGCCAGCATAACACCGAGCTTTCCGCTGTGAAAATTGATTCCGCCCTGCATCCAAACCGCATACGGCTCTCGAAGCGGTGCGTCCGACGACAGTTCTATGGACGAGCCGGACGTGAACGCCCCTGCGGACATTATAACCTGGCTGTCGTAGCCCGGCATATCCCACGGCACGGGTGAAACGTATGAATCCACCGGCGCACCCTTCTGCATTCCCTGACAAAAGGCTATCAGTCTGTCGGCATTCTCAAGGCAAATCGCCTCTATAATATCGTGTCTCGTCTCATCGGGACGCGGAGTCACCCTAAAGCCGAGCAAATCGAAAAGCGCCGCCGCAAATACCGCGGTCTTGAGTGCCTCGCCGGTTACGTGCGGCGAAGAAAAAAGCCCCATATAAAGGCTGCGCGTTGTTCCGAGTGTTGCGCCGACCTCTCTGCCGAGTCCGGGAGTGGTCATTCTGTATGCGCAATCCTCAACAAGGTCATGCCTGCCTACTATATAGCCGCCGCAGGGAGCTATTGCGCCGCCCGGATTTTTGATAAGCGAGCCTGCCGCCAAATCCACTCCGACGTCGCACGGCTCTTTTTTCTCCGTAAATTCGCCGTAGCAGTTGTCTGTCATAACAACCGTGTCGGGGCTTACACGGTATGTAAGAGTCGCGATTTTCTCTATTTCGTCAATCGAAATCGAATGGCGCAGCGAATACCCGCGCGAGCGCTGGATATAAACCATCTTAATGTCGCCGCAGCCGACTCTTTTTTCTATTGCGTCATAATCTATCTCGTCATTTTCGGTAAGCTCGATATATTCGAATTTCACGCCGAAGTCGGCGAGTGAGCCGTGACCCTTACTGTTTTTGTCAATACCGATAACGGAATGTATGGTGTCGTAGGGGACTCCCGTTACGCTGAGCATTATATCGCCCGGCCTCAGTACGCCGTAAAGCGCGGTCGCTATTGTGTGGGTTCCGCAGGTTAAGGTAGTGGCTCTTATTAAGCCGTCCTCCGCTCCGAAAATCTCGGCGATGAGCTTATCAAGCTTTTCTCTGCCCTTATCGTTGTAGCCGTAGCCGGTGGTGGAGTTGAAATCCGTCTCGTCGACACGATAATTTATAAACGCCGCGAGCACCTTGCGCTGGTTGTATTCGGTTATTTCGTCTATTTCCGAAAACTTCTTTTCGGCGAGAGTCAGCGCCTTTTTTGACGCCTCCTCGGTTCTTTTTGTAAATTCAAAAAAATCTTTCATTTCAAGTCTTTCTTATTATGTATTCTTTTTTTGTGAAGCCGCATTTTTCATACAGCTTTGCATTGTCCGGCTTACACATTAAAAATATGCAATCGGCACTCTTTTTAAGCTCTCTCGAAAGAGAAATAACACAGTCCGCGGCAAAGCCTCTGCCTCGATATTTTTCGCTTGTCGCAACGTCGCGTATATACGCGTCTTTCCCGATTATATCGCCTACGGCAAGTGAAACCGTTTTGCCGTTTTGCCTTATGCACATAACCCTTGTGCTTCCGCCGAACACACCTCTGCCCGTCCTCGAAAGCCATTCGAGATACGCCATGTCGCCTGAATCGGGCGTTTTACCTGTCAGCACCTTGTATTCGTCCGCGGTTATGTCACAAAGCGGCTGTGCGCAAGTTTCTTTTTGCGGTAATTCGGAGAGCTCCATAAGAACGGCTTTTGCGTCCGCGCAATCGTTCCCGGAGCAAAAATATATATTTTCACCGAAAAAAGAGGCAAACTCCGAAAGCTCCCGTAAATCGGCGGAGCTTGACGGGCAAATTATCGTTCCGTCGTTTTTATTTAAAAGCACAGCCGTCACTCTGCCGCCGCAGTCCGTTTGAAGCCACGCCTCTCCGAGTGACAGCCGAAAAGCGGCAAATAAAATATACTTTACCGCAAGACAGTCTTTAAATTCACCGTCCGAGACACCTGCTGCCTCTGTCGGTCCGTCAATCGATTTCAGCACTGCGACAGCTCCGCAAAAAGTGCTTTTACAAGCTCAAATGTGCTCTCTATATCCTCTTTTTTCGCAACCGAGCTGCCCGAGTGAATATATCTGCACGGAACAGATACGGCAAGAGTTTTTATGCCGCCTGCCGCCTTGTGTATTGCGGAAGCGTTGTTGCCGCCTGCCACAACGGTTTTGGTCTGACACCCTATGCCGTTCTTTTCGGCAATTTCAAACGCCTTTTTATAGAGCTCGCTGTCATAGACGGTTCCCCTGTCCATAAAGCTGACAACGGCACCGCCGCCCAAACGGCAGACTTTTTTTTCGTCGGGAACGCCCGAAATGTCCGCCGCCGTAGTGCCCTCAACGACTATTGCAAAATCGGGAGCAACCGAATAAGCCGCAGCAGCCGCTCCGCGAGTGCCTATTTCCTCTTGAACCGAGAAGCAGAAGGTCGCCGAATACGGCAAATCGGAATTTATAAGTCTTAATAAAATTTCACAGCCGACGCGGTCGTCAATGGCCTTCGCCTTGATAAAGCCGTCGCCGAATTCGCGGTAGCACGAGTCAAAATACACTGCGTCGCCGAGTGAAACGTGAGACAAGGCCTCTTTTTTTAAACTCGCGCCGATATCGATATACATATCCTCAACTGACGGCAATTTACCTCTCTCCTCGGAGGTTGTCTGATGTATAGCCTTGCCGCCTATAACGCCGGGGATAAGCTCCTTGCCCACCTTTACCGCTCTGCCGAAAATAACGCGCTCGTCAATTCCGCCGACCGTGGTGAACTTCAGGTACCCGTCATCCGTTATATAAGTTATTATGAAGCCGACCTCGTCCATATGCGCGTCGAGCATAACTTTATTTTTCGGCTCGGCTTTGCCCTTTTTATAAACTATGAGACTGCCGAGCGGATCTATGCGATATTCCGCGTCCGACGGCAAATGCGAAATTATATAATCTCTTACGGCGTGCTCCCTGCCGGAAATGCCGTTTAAATTACAAAGCTCGTTAAGCATTTAAATCACCTCCGAGAATGTATGCGGCAATGAGCCTTGCGCAAAGCTCAATATCCGTAACGGACACAACCTCTATTCCGGTGTGCATATATTTTTGGGGTATTGATATAAGCGCGCTCTTAATTCCGCCGCGCTCCGTGGTCATACCGTCCAAATTAGTGCCGGTTCTGCCGCCCATAACCTCAAGCTGATACGGAATGTCGTTTTTCTCGGCAACGCGCACAAGCTCCTCGCCGAATTCATATGAAAGCGACGGTGAAATACCTATCATGGGGCCCTTGCCGAGTATTCCGCATTCCTCCGCCTTGCTGTCCGGAGTCTTTGCAAAGCTGACGTCAACCGCAATTATCTCGTCGGCATCTGAATTAAATGCCGCGGCTTTTGCTCCGCCGCCGCTCGTCTCCTCGCGAGAGGAACACACAACGGTAACTTTTTTGTGCGGCTTACCCTTAATAAGCTCAAGCGCGCGAAGAAGCACGGCAATTCCCGAACGGTCGTCAAGCGCCCCGCAGGACACGCTGTCGCCGCAGAGCGAGAGGAAAGAGGAATTGACAACCGCTCTGTCTCCCGGGGAAACGAGCTTTTCCGCCGACTGCTTATTTTTTGCGCCTATATCAATAAGGATGTCATCGATTTCCGTCGCCTTCCGCTCGTTGTCACCGCTTGCAAGGTGCGGCGGAGTGCTTGCTATAACTCCGAATACCGGCTCTCTGCCGTAAACGGTCACTTCTTGACCGTTCAATGTGCGACGGTCAACGCCGCCGCAGGCGGCAACGTGCAAAAACCCCTCGTCGGTGACGGAGGTTACGATAAGACCTATACGGTCTATATGAGCGTCAAGCAGGATATGCCCTGCCCTGTCTCCCTCGATTTCGCATATTGCGGAATGAAGAACGTCCTCGCGCGTTTTGCCGAATTCGGACAAAAGCCTTTGCGCCGTTAAAACCGCGTCGGTTTCCTTTCCGGATACACCGACAGCCGAAGTCAGCTCTTTTAATATGTTTTTTATATCCATTTTTCTCTGCCTTTCGGACAATTTGCCAACGTGTAAAACGCTAAAGCAAATGCTGTAATCTTATCGAAATTTTGAATTATAATCGTCGCTCTTTGTGTGTGGAATATGATGTAATTTCCAATTACCGTGTCTCAGCCGCCTTACAAAAAGAGCAACACCCTATTTCGGCAAGCCGGAGGGATTATGCCTCCCTTGTAAAGGGAGGTGGGTTGCCGCAGGCAAGCCGGAGGGATTTTGTGGGAATTTATGTAATTTAAATTGATTGTGCTTAACTTTTAATCCACC